>Ga0307374_10000536_pt1 | contig 72437 bp, 65 predicted proteins | sample OX3MG_FD_202532 | JGI IMG/M metagenome (GOLD analysis project Ga0307374, IMG submission 202532) | Soil microbial communities from Risofladan, Vaasa, Finland - OX-3 | ecosystem: Environmental > Terrestrial > Soil > Coastal area > Acid sulfate soil | place: Finland: Risofladan, Vaasa | collected... | reverse complement strand
GATACCACGACCCAAAATGTCGTATAGCCCCGTCGGCCCACCGCAAAACTACACCCGAGCGGCAGCGCCTGCCCCGGAGAAACGTCGAGTTTAGTCCATCGCTGCGCCTTAATTATTTAGATGACTTCGCCTTTGCGCGGTTGCCGAATGTCCGGTGATAGGTGTACGCGTCTACACACAAGGGAATTGCAGACGCCTCTCGGAGGGCGTATCTTTTCTTCGAGGTATCACCCCGATGAGACTGCGGAAACGCTGGTCGTCGCGATTCGCGTGTGTGCTGATTTTGACGGGAATGGCGATCTTCTGTGCGCGAAATGCGCGCGCCGCTAATCAGCCCGACGTGCCTAACGTAAATGCAGACATTGGCACGTGCAGCGCGGATTTCACCGTGAAGGACGGCACCGGGAAGCCGGTTTACAACGCCAAGATCAATATCACCATAAAGTACGGCTTCATGAACCTGCACAAAGCGCAGCTCGAAGCGCCCACCAATACCAACGGCGAAGCGCGCTTCACCGGTCTTCCGAATTTCTCCAAGAAGCCGCTGAAATTTGTGATCTCCAGCGGGACAGTCTCGAAGACCGTGGAAGATGACCCCACCACCAACTGCAGCGCCAAATTCAACGTCACTCTGAGCGTTCACTAGCCTTTTCTCGAATTCCGGACCCTTAGTATCTCCTGGGTTCCTTCCTGCCCGTACATCCCACGGCGCTCGGTGCACGAGTGTGCAGTTTTGAAATTGATGCCAACGGAGGCGCATGAATTTGCATCTATCCGATATGAAGTGAATACCTTAGTCGAAACCGTTTCGTTGGCGCGCTGCGGTTGCGGCCTCGAAATAACTGTAAGGGAATCACCAGCACCTACTCTCGGGTGTCTGCCCGCTTGTGCGACACCCCGGCGTAATGGAACCATGCATCTGTAATTGATCGTTGCGCAGGTTTAGCCCGAGGAGACACAAATGTCCCTGCAAAGCACGCCGTTCGTCACAGACCACTCCGATGCGGAAGACGGTAAAATCCCTCGCAACGGTGCTGCATCTCATCGCAAAACTCTCGCATTCAAGTCGCGCCGCGGTGCCGCGGACAGAGACCTGGAAGGCACGCTTCTCTCCGCAGTGGTCGCCGCGGACAAGGAACTTGGCCACGTCCTGCACGATCTGGACGAAATCTCCAACGCTTTGAAGTCGGGCAAGCCCGAATCGGAAGTCCTGCGCGTCGCCGTGCATCCCGCCGTCTGGTACGCGGTGAAGCATGCGCTGCTCGAACGCGAACTCCGCCACTTGGCCCTTTGCGACGATCTAACCTGCCTCTACAATCGCCGCGGATTTTTCGCCGCCGCCACCCAGCAGTTGAAAATGGCGCGCCGCAATCAGAAGCCCGCGCTGCTGCTTTTCTGCGATCTCGACGGACTCAAAGCCATCAACGACTCTTTCGGGCACCGCGAAGGCGATCTCGCCCTCGTTCGCGCCGCCGATGCCCTGGAAGAGGTTTTTCGCGACTCCGACATTCTGGCGCGGCTCGGCGGCGACGAATTCGCCGTGCTGGCCATGGACCTGCCGCCGCACCACCAGCAAACCGTCCTCGCGCGCTTGCAAAAGATCCTCAATAAAGCTTCGCGCGACGAAACGCGCTACGAACTCGGCCTCAGCGTCGGCGCCGCCTGGTTCGATCCGCAGCAGCCGGTCAGCCTGGGCGAATTGATGGAGCAAGCCGACCGCGCCATGTACGAGCGCAAGCGCAAGCGCAAGCGCGTCCCGCAGCCGCGCAAAGACGCAACCCTCCCGCAAAACGAGCCGGCTGTCCTCCGCAAAACCGCCGTAGCCACCAAATTGGAATTCGGCGACCTGGTGAAAGACAAAACCCAATAATTCGCGCCGAATTCTTGGTGCGCCGATCTCTCGATTGGCGTTCTGTCTACGCATTCCTCTAGCGTCCCGGCGCCGGTTCTCAAAGCTGTCATCCCGACAGAGGCCGCCTTGTGGCCGACGAGGGATCTGCTTTTCTCTTGTAGCGCTGGCGGCCCGCCGGCGCTTTGTCTTCGCGCTCGCCCCGTGAGAGCGGGCACTCGCGCGAAGAAAACTCGCAAAAACCATGCGCCGGGACGTTCCGGGTAGACGCATACGCGACCGTTTGTTTTGTGCGACTTAGGTGCATTTCTACTCGAGTGACTGTTCCGGGTAGAACTGCGTGATTCGTAAGCAGTGATTGGTGATTGGTGGAAGCAAAAAAACGACGACTTCGCGCGGGTGAACCGGCGCGAGCGGAAGCGCGCTCCTGTGCGCGTGCTATCGGCGGGGCTGAAACCCCGCCCTCCTGCAATGCGTCGCGGCGGCTGCGCTGCGCGCAACCGTGGCAACCTCGCGGGGTTAGGAGGTTCCGGCAAGCCGGGGCCGGAGTCCGAAAACCGGACGTCACCGCATTGGCGAGTTTTGCGTCCGCGCGCATGTCCGCAGATCGACGGTACAAGAGGAACATCGGGCATTTCTACTGGTCGCAAGCACAGGTTTTGTACAGGTCGGGCCCACCTGGCTGTGGTCGCGAAACGGGTTGGCGCGATGCGCCGCCTGAGTGGATTTTTCTTTTGTTCGATGTGTGATCTATAAGTTACAATATGCAAGTGATCGAGATTTTGCATTTCGTCACTCGCGCCGGGAAAGACGTTTTTGACGAGTGGCTGTCTCGATTGCCGGACGCCCGCGCGAAGGCCAAAGTCGCCGCTCGGATCAACCGCCTCGTTGCTGAAAATTTCGGCGACTGTAAGCCGTTGCGTCAAGGCGTATGGGAATTGCGAATTGATTGGTGACCAGGCTACCGCGTTTATTACGCGATGCTCGATCGCGCTTGCATCGTGCTTCTGTGCGGTGGTGACAAGCGGAATCAGTCGCGTGACATCGACCGGGCGGTTGAATATCTAAGAGATTACCGGGAAAGGACACGAAAGAATGAAAGCCAAAGCCAGCGTCAGCCACGATGAGTCAATGATCCGCAGGCTGCGTAGAGAACCGAAATTCGCCGCCGCTTACCTGGAAGCCGCCCTGGAGGAAGACGACGGGCCGCAGGCACTGCTAATCGCTTTGCGGCATGTGGCTCAGGCGCAGGGGATCGCAACGGTCGCCAAGGCTGCCGGCGTCGAGCGCGAAAGCCTCTACCGCGCGCTTTCGCCGAGGGGCAATCCGCGCCTCTCAACGCTCGTCGCTGTTACCCGCGCGCTTCGCCTAAAGCTCACCGTTAAAGCGGCGTAGGTACGGCTGACAGCGGCCTGCCGTCCCGAGCAACGCCGACTCCCGGCCGACGAGGGATCTGCTTTCCTCCCGTAGTGCTGGCGGTCCGCCAGCGCTTTCCCGGGAGCGCCAAACCCCACTTTGGCGTCTTTGCCTCCCGCTTCGGTCTGCCATCAGCGCGTCAGCTTAACTCGTGCCGTGTGTCGGAAAGCAAGCCTTCGGCTAGGCACGTCCCCGCTTCGATTTTCACCGTCGTTCGTCTGTTTCTCAGCGCAGAACAGGCAAATCTCTCCTTAACGAATTGCAAGGCAATCTCCGATTTTTATTCACGGAGTGCACGCGATTTGCCAGGCGCGCGCGAAGACAAAGCGCCGGCGGCCGCCAGCGCTACAGGAGAGAAGCGTTCCGAATGCGGCGCAACACGCGAGCCACGAATCACAACTGCTCCGGCGGGGCGCTTCTACGCAGCAAAAGCAGATCCCTCGTCGGCCGGACTACGGCCTCTGTCGGGATGACAATCGTCGCTTAAGAATGCGCGCGACCCCGGGTTCGAGTAGAGAATCCGCACCGTTCACAAGAGAGGGGTGCGGCACCGACGCAACTACGCTACTGCGCCTCGGGAGTTTGCTGCGCATCCTCGCGCTCAGCTTGCGCTACTAGCTTTTTCAGGCGGCCTTCGATGGAGGCGTCGCCGATGTTTTCGTCGCGAAGCACTCCGTCCGCGTCAATTGTGAATGTGTGGGGAATCTCCTGCACGCCAAACAGTTTCGCAATGGGTCCACTGAAGCCGCCGTCGCGATACTGCAGCCAAGTCATTTCATTCTTTGCTACGAAATCTTTCCACTTCTGCGGATCCGGGTCGAGGCTCACGCTGAGGATCACCAGCGGCTGTCCCTGAAACTTCTGAGCGATTTTCTTGATGTTGGGCAGAGCTTCGCGGCAGGGCTCGCACCACGTGGCCCAGAAATCGATTAACACCACCTTGCCGTGCAAGCCGTCGAGAGAAACGCGCTGGCCGTCGAGCGTGGTCACCGCAAAGGCCGGAGCCATTCGTTCGCGGGCCAGAGCGATGTCGCCAAGATATCGCTCGACGCGCCCGCGGTCGATGTCGTTGGCGGGAGCGATCTTCAAAAACTGCGCGAATTCAGCTTTCGCGGCATCGTCTGCTTTCAAATTGGCCAGCGCGCGCCCGTCGAGAAACCACGCATCGGGGAAATTCGGGGCCGCCGTGAGCGCCTTGGCGAGCTCCGCGTGCGATTCCGTGAACAGCTTGGCTTTGTGCTTCGTCAGCGCTTCTTCGAACAGCACTATGCCGACGTCGAAATGCGCCAGAGCCAAAGCGCGGTTTCCGTGCGCTTCCGCGAGCTCTTCTTGCGCGGCCTGAGCGGCCGCGTTCCAGTCCTGGAATTCCATCCCGTACTTAACGACCATTGTCTGGCAAGCCGCGCACTGGCCGGCGTCCTGCTTGTCGGCTTTTTTGAAGGCATCGAACGCCTGCTCGTCCATGTCGCGCTGCGCGAAACCTACCGCCTCTTTGTAGGTTTTCTGGGCTTTCGGATTGGCAGGTCCAGCGGGCGCCTGCTGCGCCATCGCGGGGATCGCGGCGTACAACGCGCACAGCACAATCGTTGCGATCGCAGGGTTTCGCATAATGCCTCCTTCTGCAACTGCAGGCAGCGAGTGACGCATGGCTGGCGGGCGTCCGCGCCGCTGTCCCATATCTCGCTGCTCTAGGTACGCCTGAGTATACTCCGCGCATACAAATATTCGAATGGCGTAGTTCTCAGGGCGCGAAACTTGGCTGATGAAGTCCTGGGCGCCGAGGCCAGTTCTAGTCCCCTGTACCGGCGACCAGTAGAAACCTGTACCACCACATTTGCTACCGTCGATGTGGAGGCATGTTTACGGACGAAAATTTCGAGCGAGCAGCGGCCGAAGCCAAACGGCCAACGCATTTCCGCGCCCGTCCGCGCGCGTTGGCTCCGGTTCTGCCTTCCAGCTTCCAATTTCTAGGCGCCGGCCGGCAGAACGTGGAAGGGCGCGGTTTTCTCCCCCTGAGCGAAGCCGAAGGGAACCTCGCCGATAGCCTTCGCGCCGCAGCCGTACCGTGCATTTTAGGAGGGCGGGACTTCAGTCCCGCCGAAAAGACGCGCGCAGGGGCGCGCTCCCGCCCGCGCTGCCTCACCCGCGCGAGGCTTTCGCCTTTTGCTCGCTCTCCCCGCGTCGCAAGGGGCGGAACGGTCAATCGACCTCGCACACACGTAAGTTGCAGAAAACAAATGATCGCGCACATGCAAGGCCGGAACTTCCCGGTGCATTTTCTTTTTCCGTTTTTGGCGCGCCTTTTGCCGCGCATTTTGCGAAGGGGCCGGCCATTTCTACCCTACACAGTCACTCGAGTAGAAACGCACCTAAGTCATAGAAAACAAACAACCGCACATGCGTCTACCCGGAACGTCCCGGCGCACGGTTATTTTCGAGTTTTGTTCGCGCGAGCGCTCGCGATTGCCAGACGGGCGCGAAGACAAAGCGCCGGCGGTCCGCCAGCGCCACAAGATAGAAGCGTTCGGAATCCGGAGCGACACGCCAGTTACGAATCACCATTGCTCCGGCAGGGCGCTTGTACGCGCCCAAAGCAGATTCCTCGTCGGCCACAAGGCGGCCTCTGTCGGGATGACAGCGCTCGGAATGCGGTGCGAAACACGAGCCACGAATCACGGGTCACGAGTCACCAATCACAAATCACTACTCACCAATTACTACTCACCACTCACGAATCGCCGATTTGCTTCTTCGCGCGAGGGATGGGAGAATCGGGAAATGCATATCACTCGCAAGAATTTCCTTACGGCAACGGGTGTGGCTGTGGCGGCGCTGGTATTTGGCGCGGTTGCCGTAGCTCGCCAAACATCAACAACGCAACACAAGCCGGCGACCGCTTCGCATCACGCGACGGCGGCGCATCATGCGGCGACGCACAGCGACGCGCTGAGCACCACGAAACAGAAAGAAAGCTATGCTTTGGGAATGAACATCGCGCGCGGCCTGAAGCGCGACGCGGTAGACATCGATCGCCCCGCGCTTCTGGAGGGAATCAGGGACGAGCTTGGCGGAAAGGCGCAGCTCACAGATGAGCAAGCCGTGGCCGCACTGAAGCAGCTTTCGGCCGAAGTGGACGCCAAGGACCAACAGAAGGCACAAGTAGCCGCGGAGGCGAACATGAAGGAAGGCGAGACATTTCTAGCCGCCAACAAGGCCAAACCGGGCGTGGTGGCGTTGCCCAGCGGTCTGCAGTACAAAATCGAAAAGGCAGGCATGGGCCCAAAGCCCACGGCCGCCGATACGGTGGTGTGCAACTACCGCGGCACCTTCCTTGATGGCAAGGAGTTCGACAGCTCGTACAAGCGCGGCCAGCCGGCCACTTTTCCGGTGGGCGGAGTGATCAAGGGCTGGACGGAGGCGTTGCAACTCATGCCGGTGGGATCGAAGTGGCAGCTGTTCATCCCTCCGCAGCTGGCGTATGGAGAAAAAGGCGCGGGCGGTGTGATCGGCCCGAACCAGACACTGGTATTTGACGTGGAGTTGCTCTCCATCAAGGGCAAGTAGCCGGCGCCCCAAAACGCAGGCGCATTTTGACGGTGGCTGTCCGCGCCGCGTTTGCTAAAATGGGTCGCCCCGTGGGCGTGTAGCTCAGCTGGGAGAGCGCCTCGTTCGCAACGAGGAGGTCGGGGGTTCGAGCCCCCCCACGTCCACCAGATTTAAGCCTTCTATATCGCTGTTTGCCGCAGTATATCTTCGGTATTCCGCGCACTCGGTGTGATTCCCTAAGGCATTAAAGTTCGCGCCGGCGAAAATATTTGGGCGTAAGATGCGATTGTTATGGAGACCACCGGCCGCCAGTCCGGGACTCCTTCCGCCGCTCGCGACGCCGAAATCCGCGCCAAGCGCTGCCCACGCGAGCGCAGTCGCGCTGTGCCTCTTGTTTGCGCGTTTGCAATCCTGCAGCTAATTTTCGCCGCGCCGCTTTTTGCCCAGTCGGGACAGGAGCAGCCGTGGCCCGACATGAGTCAATTCGGCTTCCCGCAGAAATCCGGCTGGCCACAGATTTCTGCTGATGACAGTGGTGTCGGCGATCCGTCGACCACGCTCGCGTCGATCGATGAAAGCACCGGCATGCTGCCTATGATGCCGATGGACAACAGCCGCCTGCTCAGCGCCGAGTCTTGCGGAACATGGACGGCGGCGTCGGTGAACAGCCCCACAGTGAGCGTCGCGCGATTGGCTGTTCCGGGTAAGGCTAGGCATCAATTCCTAAAAGCGTGTGGCGCTTTCAAGGACCACCAGCTAGAGCAAGCAGAGAGTCACGTGCGGGAAGCGGTGAAGATTTATCCGCAGTACGCCGCGGCGTGGGTGCTTTTGGGCCAGATACTCGAAGCCGACCACAAAGAAAATCAGGCGGTGGAAGCTTGCCGCCAGGGACTGGCAGTGGACCCGAAATATGCGCCGCCGTACATGTGCCTGGCAGGATTCGCGGCCCGCGCCAACGATTGGGGCGAGGCGTACTCACTTGCCGATCGCGCCCTTTCGCTCGATCCGGCTACCGATCCGTACGCGTTTCTTTACACAGCGACGGCCGACCTCCATCTGAAGCGCTACGACCAGGCGGAACTATATGGGCTTTCCGCGGAGAAGCTCGATAAGTGGAACAGGATTCCCGACGTTCACTTGCTGCTGGCGAAGCTCTACGAGGTAAAGCGGAAACCGATTCAGGAAGAGAAGGAACTGCGCGAGTTTATCAAAGCAGCTCCGCACAACACCGTCTGGGAGCTGGCGAGAATCCGGCTCAGCGAGCTTCGGGATTACTTGCTTAAGTAGCACAGCGCGCCGACCGAGCAAAACGAGTCGCCGCGAGAGACGCCAAACTAGAGTTTGGCGGTCCCGGAGAGGCGCGAGAGCATTGTGGCGATATTCTGATTACGGCCGCTGATTGCTGTTGGTGCTATTTCCCGCAGCGGCGCGTTCGGCATCAACCTTGCGGGCATTGGCGTAGAGAAGCCTGGCCGCGGGAAGGGCGCTGACGGCTTTATCCAGCTGCGGGTCGTTTTCGAGAGCCACTTTGTAGCCGGCGTCGAGACCGAACACGCTGGTGAACACTTCGCGTTTGATCTCCCACTTCAGGTACGGAAGATTCTGCTGAATTTGTTGATCGGTGACTTCGATATTTTGCTGCGCCAGGAATTTCTTGAGCTGCGCGATCACGGCGTCATTCACCTCGAAATCCTGAGTGACGTCCGGCTTCTGGCTCAGATAGAAACGCGCGAAATCGCCAACACCTTGCGGCGGCAAGTCAGTGGGATAGAGGACGCCGCGGCGCTCGAGTAGCTGCTGAAAATCGTCCGGCTTGGGTTCTTGAACGACAACATCCGGTGTGATTCCTCCGCCACCGTAAACGGTGCGGCCGGTGTCGGTCAGCTTCACTTGCGGCGACTGCGGCGGCTGGGGATCGTAGTGGTAATCGTAGAGAGTTTCGTTCTTATAATTGCGCTGGATGGAGCGTCCGCTCGGAGTGTAATAACGAGCGGTGATCAGCAGCAGGGCGGTATTGTAGCTCAGTGGAAATTCGGTGCCGACCAATCCCTTGCCGAAGCTCGTGGTGCCGACGATCATGGCGCGGTCGTGATCCTGCATGGCGCCGGCGAAAATTTCGGAAGCGGAAGCGCTGCCGCCGTTGATAAGGATAACGAGCGGGATGTCCGAGCCTTGATTGCCCTGGACGGCGTAGTAGCGGCGCTCCGGTGACGAGCGTCCACGATGCGAGACCACCAGCTGGCCCTTGTCGAGGAACATGTCGGCCATGCCGACCGATTGATTCAGCAAGCCGCCGCCGTTGTCGCGGAGGTCAATGATCAAGCCCCTGAGGTTCGGATAACCGAGCTTTTCGAGCGCGTTTTCAAGGTCGCTGTCGGTGGTCTCATTGAACGTCGTAACGTGGACATATCCGATTCCGGGGCGGACCATGGTGGCGAATTCCACGGCAGGGCGGGGAATCTCGGCGCGAATAATGGTCACGTCGATGGGCTTTTGCCAGCCTTCGCGGCCAAGCGAAATGTGTACAGCAGTGTCCTTTGGGCCCTTGAGAAGGTCAGCCACTTGCGTGGTGGTGAGGCCGGTGCAATTTTTTCCGTCTACCTTTAGAATCACATCGCCGGGGCGGATGCCGGCCTTATATGCGGGGGAATTGACGAAGGGCGCCTGCACGACGGTCTGGTTGTCGCGCTGCTCGACCACCATGCCGACGCCATAATATTTACCTTCCTGTTCCTCTTCGAACAGCGCATATTGCTGCGGGTCAAAAAACTGCGAGTGTGGATCAAGGACGTGCAACATGCCAGGAATCGCGCCATCGTAAATCGCCTTGTCGACATTGATCGGGTCGGCGTAGTTATGCTGCACGACCGCCAGTACGCGCGTAAACGTTTTGACCGAGTCTTGCAGGTCGTCGGCGTTCGAGGGCGTGGCGTTAGCGGACGCCCCAAAGTGGCCGCCCAGCAGGGCCGAAAGCGCCAGAACGGCCGCTAAAATTACAATTCCGCGCAGCGATGAACCGCGGATTTTGCTGGTCCGCGTGGATGGCGAAGATTGCGATGGTTGCATGCTGTCCCTTCCAAAAATCCTCCGAGAAGTATAGCACAGCGGTGAAGCGTGTTTGACAGGCCCTCAGGCCTCTTCTATGATGCAAAAATAGGGTATAAAGGCCGGCATAGGGAGCTGAATGTTAAGCATTCCCCATTTAATCGTCATCTTCATTGTTGCGTTAGTGATTTTCGGTCCAGAGAAGCTGCCGGATTTGGCCCGGAACCTGGGCAAATTGATGGCCGAGTTTCGCCGCACCACGAACGATCTGCGCGGCACGTTTGAATCGCATATGCGTGATTTGGAACGCGAAACCAGCGAGCGGCGAATTGAAACGCCACGGCCGGCGCCGAGCGCGTCTACCTCCGCTGCAACTCCGGCTGGCGCCCCGGCAAATGCGCCTGCAACTACGCCCGAAATTGCAGCTGCGGCGGGAACCGTGCCTGCCAGCGCACCGCATAACGCCGCAGTGGCGCTTGGACAGCCTCCCGAGCCGACTCCCGGCAGCATGGACCACACCATGATGTATACCGATGACCCCGAGGAACTCATCCGCCAAGCCGAAGCGCAAATCGCCCGCGAACGCGCCGCAGAGGAAGGGGCCGCATTGGAAGTAAGGCCAGAACGAGTGAGTGATGGCGCCATCGGAAAACCCTGAAACCACGACGACAGAAGAACGGCCGCCGCGCACGGTGGAAGATCCCGGCGGGTCGATGTCCTTTTTCGATCACCTGGTCGAGCTGCGCAAGCGGCTGATCAATTCGCTGCTGGGGATCGGCATCGGCATGATCGTCGGCCTGACGATCTCCAAGCCCTTCATCAATTTCATCACGCGGCCGATGATCGAGGCGCTTAAGTACAATCACCTCGACCCGCACGTGTACTACACGCATCCCGCCGGATACGTCAGCCTGTACATCAATTTGGGCCTTTATTTGGGGATCGCGCTGGCGATGCCGTGGGTGCTGTATCAAGTGTGGATGTTCGTCGCGCCCGGGCTTTACAAGCACGAACGAAAAGCGGTGGCCAGCTTTATCGTTTCGTCCATGTTTCTGTTCATGTGCGGAGTGGCATTCGGATACTTGGTGATGCTGCCGCAGGTGTTGAAATTCGTCATCGAGTTTGCCAATACCGGCCCGATCAAGCCGTGGATCGATATCAATGAATACTTCAGCTTGATTCTGGCGGTGCTGCTGGGCCTGGGAGTGATCTTCGAGCTGCCGGTGGTGGTGTTCATACTTTCGCTCTTTGGCATCGTCACGCCGAAATTCATGCTCAAGAATTTTCGCTACGCGATGCTGATTATCACCGTGGTGGCGGCGGTGGTCACACCCACGCCGGACGCGACCACGATGCTGATCTTCATGGCGCCGATGGTCCTGTTGTATTTCCTCGGAGTATTTGTTTCCTATATGGTGGTGCGGAAGAAACGCGCGCGGCAACTTGCGGAAGGGCAGGCTAGCTAGCGTGCGGCGGCGCGGCTGGCTGTTTGCACGTCCAAGATGGCAAAGGCGAAAAGCAGATCCCTCACGGGAATTGAGCACGGGGATGCCGAACGCGCATGCCGAGGGCCCGGACGCAATAGCCGGAACTGGGTTCGGGATGACACGACGCTGGAGCGTAGCGTTCGCCACCAATGGTCCTCGTGCGATAAGATTTTTCATTGGCGCGCTTCCGCTGATACTGCTTTTTTTCGGCTGCGGCGCGGGTGGAAATAGTTCAAGCGCGTCAGCGAGTGGGGCCGCGGCTGTGGTGGCCGATACCACTCCGCCAGCCATTTCGCCGGCGGATGCCGCGCCTCCCGCGTCGCAAACCGGCGGATTTGACGGCGCGAAAGCGTATTCCTACGTGGTGAAGCTGGTGAGCTTCGGGCCGCATCCTCCGGACACGCCGGCGATTCGCGAGGTTCAGAGCTATATCCGTTCGCAACTGAAAAGCTTTGGGTGTCCCGTCGACGTGGACGATTTTCACGCGCAGACGCCAATCGGCACGCTGTCGATGGAAAACATCGTCGCCAAGATTCCCGGCACTGGCCCCGGCATCATTTTGCTGATGACGCATTACGATACGCTGCGGCTGCCGGGATTCGTGGGCGCGGAAGATAGCGGGTCGTCGACCGGATTGATGCTGGAAATGGCCAGCCTGCTGTGCAGCCATAAAAAGAATCACGATGCGGTGTGGATCGCCTTTCTGGACGGCGAGGAAGACCAGCAAAATTTCAACACGGCCGACCAGGCGCAGCACACGTGGAACGATAACGAAACGACATTTGGAAGCCGCGAACTTGCCGCGCGCATGGATCTTTCCGGCGAGATTAAAAGCATTAGAGCTCTGATCTTGGCGGATATGATCGGGCAAAAAAATCTGCGGATCGAGCGGGATTCGAATTCAACTCGCTGGCTTCAGGATCTCGTTTGGGAGACGGCGAACCGCTTTGGATATGGAAATATATTTACATCGCAGCAATCCGATGTGATCGACGATCATCAGCCATTTCTGCAGCGCGGAGTGCCGGCTCTGGATGTGATCGATTTGAACGGGTACATCCAGGAAGGTTACTGGCATACGACGCAGGATACGCTCGACAAGCTGAGCCCGCGGAATATTGCCCTTGTTGGGCAGGTGATTTTGGCGTCCGTGGGCGAGTTGCAGCAGAAGTTCCGCTAGATAAATCCCCGTGCGCGCTGTGCCGGGAACTGCGCCGAGATTCTCCGCCGGTCCTCGCCGGATCGGCTCAGAATGACATCGTTTTGAAATTGAAGCTCACGAAGTTGAACTTCAGCCTTTCGTCACGCGCGGCGGGGGCGAGGGCCGCGCAGCACTCGCGCTGGGAGCATCAGAATCGCGGCTAGCAAGTCGAGAACGCCGCCCACCGCGATTCCCATAATTCTGAATGGCAGCAGAAGCAGCCATACGATGGGGTAGAGAATCAGCGCCAGCAGCGCGAGCGGCCAGCACAGCACGAGCAGCAAGCACCAAACCAGAAACGCAATCATCGTTGCCCTTCCGCCTCCCTAAAACAAGATACGCCCGAACCCCGCGATTTGTTTCCACGCTGGTAGGCATGATTGGCGAAAAGCCCTTCTGCGATCTGTGCTACATTTTCTTCGCTCATGCAAACGATTCGGGTAAATAGTTCGGCAGGTTCCTACGATGTGTACTGCGCGAGCGGCGCGATTGCGCAGACGCCGAAGCTTTTGGCGGAGTTGGGCGATTCTAGCGGCACGTTCGTGCTCTCGTCTCCGCGCGTGTGGCGCCATTGGGGACGCGTCATCGCGGCGAAAAATCCGGGGCGCGCGGCGCGGCACCCGATTCTTTTCGATGATAGCGAAACGGCCAAGCGCCTGGAAACGGTGGAAGCGATTACGCGCGAGTTGGTGCGCGCCGGCGCGGATCGGCACGCCACGCTCGTTGCCGTCGGCGGCGGCGTGGTGGGAGACGTGGCGGGATTTGCCGCAGCTTCCTATTTGCGCGGGGTGAAGATCGTTCACATTCCTACCACGCTGGTGGCGCAAGTAGATAGTTCGGTGGGCGGAAAGACCGGCGTGAATCTGCCGGAGGGCAAAAATCTGGTGGGCGCGTTTTATCCGCCGAAGATGGCGATCGTCGATCCGGAAATGCTGGGCACGTTGCCACACCGGGAATTTCGTTCGGGCGTGTACGAGGTGATCAAATACGGCGCCATCGCCGATGTGGAGCTTTTCAAATTTCTTGAGACGAACATGCGCGCGGTGCTGCGGCGCGATCCGGAAGCGCTGGCGTTCATCATTTCGCGCAGCATCGCCATCAAGGCGCGCGTGGTGACGAAAGACGAGCGCGAGGGCGGACTGCGCCAAATTTTGAATTTCGGGCACACGCTGGGGCACGCGCTGGAAACGGCCACGAATTATTCTCACTTTTTGCACGGCGAGGCGATTGGCTGGGGAATGATTCAGGCGTCGTTGATGGCGCTGGCGATGGAGCGCCTTCCGTTGATGGACTCATTTCGGATCGTGCGGATGACCGCCTCCGTAGGCCCGCTGCCGGACGTGCCGGCGATTCCGACGGCTACGCTGAAGCGCATTTTGCTGGGCGATAAAAAAGCACGAGCAGGCCGCGTACTATGGGTGATGCCGAGCCGCATCGGCAAAACGGAGTGGGGAATCGAAGTCCCCTGGCCGCTGGTGATGAAAGTTTTCGGTTCGCTTCCGGAAATTATGGCGGAGGCGCGCAACGCCCCCGAAGTGGAGAATGCGTCGAGGCCGGTGAAACCTGCGCGCCGCAAACGGCGGCGTTAATGGCGGAATTTGCGGTCGCAAATTCGCGCTGATCTTTTTTTACGATGGCATTCACGATGATAGCTCCAAAAACAGCGCCGCTGCCGGGGACGCGTCCGGAGGGCGCGCGCGACGAACGCGAAGCGGCCGCGCAAGTGCGCGACATGTTTGGCCAGATCGCGCCGCGCTACGATCTTCTGAACCATCTGCTGTCGCTGTCGCTCGATCGCGTTTGGCGATGGCGCACGGCGAAACGGTTCACGCATATTTTGGGGCGTCCCGAAGCGCGCGCCATCGACGTTTGCTGCGGGACGGGCGATCTGGCGTTCGCTCTGGCGCGCGAACGGAAACGGGCGCTGCAAGCGATTGGAGCATCTGGCGCTTCCAGTGCGGCTCCAGTGATTGGCAGCGATTTTGTGGAGCCGATGCTGGAGCGCGCGCGGGACAAAGCTCGCACCGCGGGCCATCGCGCTGAATTTGCAGCGGCTGATGCGCTGCGGCTGCCGTTTGCGGACGCGAGCGCTGATTTGCTCACCAGCGCGTTTGGATTTCGCAATCTCGCCAACTACGAACAAGGTCTGCGCGAATTTGCGCGTGTGCTGCGGCCCGGCGGGGAAGTGGGCATTCTGGAATTTACCGAGCCGGGCGCCGGCCCGCTCGCGGGAGTTTTTCGCTTTTATTTTCGGCGCATTCTGCCGCTGGTGGGCGGCGCGATTTCTGGAAATAGCCAGGCGTATCGATATTTGCCGGGATCGGTCGCGAAGTTTCCGTCCGCTAGTGAGTTGGCTGCGCTGATGGAGCGCTGCGGCTTTCGCGACGTGCGCGTCAGTTCGTGGAATGTCGGCAGCGTGGCGCTGCACACCGCCAAGCGCGTGTAAACCGTGGTTCGTCACGCATCGTTGATCCTCGCTGGCGTCGAGTCTCCGTGATTCTCCCGCGCTCTAATTGCTAAATTTCGCGCTACTATAATGTTTCATGGCCGGCGCAAATTCCAATTGGGTGGTCGATCTTCGCAGCGATACGGTGACGCGTCCCACGCCCGCGATGCGGCGCGCCATGGCGGAAGCGGAAGTGGGCGACGACGTCTACGGCGAAGATCCGACGGTCAACAAACTCGAAGCTCGCGCGGCGGAGATTTTCGGCCGCGAGGCGGCGCTGTTCGTCCCGAGCGGTTCGATGGGCAACCTGCTGGCGATCAGGACCTGGACGCATCCGGGAACGGAAGTCATCTGCGAGCGGCGCGCGCACATTGCCAATTACGAGTTGGCGTCGATTTCCGCGATTGCCGGTTGCATGCCGAACACCGTGCCCGCGCCGGGCGGGATTCTCACGTGGGATTTGATCGAGCCGCTGATTCGGCCGAAAACGTATTACTACGCGCAGACAGGGCTGGTTGAGCTGGAAAACTCGTCAAACATGCACGGCGGCACGGTGTATCCGCCGGAAGCGATGCAGGAAATTTGCGAGCGCGCGCACGCGGCGGGGCTGCCGGTCCATCTGGACGGAGCGCGGATTTTCAACGCGGCCGTGGCGCTGGGGCGCGACGTTCGCGAAATGACGCGGCATTTTGATTCGGTGATGTTTTGCCTGTCGAAGGGATTGGGCGCGCCGGTGGGATCGATGCTGACCGGCTCGCGCGAGTTCATTCGCAAGGCGCACATCGGCCGCAAAATGCTCGGCGGCGGAATGCGGCAGGTGGGAGTGCTGGCCGCGGCGGGGCTGATCGCCCTCGAAGAGGGCCCCAAAATTTTGCATCGCGATCACGAAAACGCGCGTTACCTGGCCGCACAGCTGGCGCAGATTCCGGGCGTCGCGCTGGACGTCAAAGCGGTCGTCACCAACATCGTGATTTTCAGCGTCGCGGAAACGGGAATCGCGGCGGCAGATCTTTGCAACGAGCTGGCGCGGCAAGGCGTGCTCTGCGGGCCGACGGCAAAATTCAGCATCCGCATGGTCACGCATTACGACGTGGATCGAGACGGCATCGACCGCGCCGTGGCGACGATGCGCGCGGTATTAGAAAAAACTCCGACGTACGGTCCGGGGCATCTCTCGAGGTAAGAAACGGGAGTTGGCAAAGGCAATTGACCTTTGTTTCCTTCGTGCTGGGGGCGGATGTTCGAAGCTCCGAGCCCCTTATTCGCTCGATTGGCCCCGCTGAACACCCCATTTTCCCCGCGCAGTTGTGCGCGAACAAGTCTCCGGCGCAAGCAATAACCTCACGGAAAAACGAATTTGAATTTGCGCTGAAGCGCGTCTTGCGTTCGCGCGCGCAGCAGCGTACTCTTTGCGCCGCATCTTGCATACATTGTTGATCAGCGACTTGGAAAGGCTTTTTCGCGCAGCGCACTTGCGAATTGGACGCGCTTGAAGGCGTGCGCGACGTGCTGCTGCGCGCCTTAACGGCGACTGGCTGGTTGCAAAACGGGAGGGATCAGATATGAAGGCTTTCTGGGCGGTTTTAATCATGGCGCTGGCGCTTGTTACTGCCGGCTCGCCGGCGATGGCGCAGATTGAGCGCGCACACGTCACAGGCGGCACGATCGCGGGAACCGTCGTGGATGGCGTTTCGGAATTCAAGGGCATTCCGTTTGCGGCGCCGCCCGTCGACGCCTTGCGCTGGAAGGCGCCTCAGCCGGTGAAACCTTGGCACGGCGTCCGGCAGACCACTGCCTTTGGTCCCCCGTGTATGCAGAGCGCCTTCGGAGGCGGAGGCGGTCCCCTGCCTCCCGGAACCTCCGCAAGCGAGGATTGCCTGTATCTGAACGTGTGGAGTCCCGCGAAAAAATCCCGCGAGAAGCTGCCGGTGATCGCTTGGATCTACGGCGGCGGATTCACTGGTGGCATGACCAGCACTCCGCTTTACGACGGCACTCACTTTGCGCAGAAAGGGGTGGTGTTCGTCAGCATCTCTTATCGAGTCGGTTCGTTCGGCTTCCTCGCCACGCCGCAGCTCAGCCGCGAAAGCGGTCATGGATCGGGCAACTACGGGCTGCTCGACCAAATCGCCGGGCTCAAGTGGATTCAGAGGAACGTCGCTAAGTTCGGCGGCGATCCCTCCAAGGTCACAATACTTGGTCATTCAGCGGGAGGTTTCTCGGTCAGCATGCTGGCCGCTTCGCCGTTGGCCAAGGGACTCTTTCGCGCCGTGATCTCCGAAAGCGGTTCCAACTTCACGCCGCCGCAGAACTCGCCGTGGGCCGGGTCCATGATTCAAATATTGCCGACGGCGGAGGCCGCCGGTGAAGCTTGGCTCAAGAGCCTTGGCGCGTCGACGCTGGAGGAGGCGCGGGCGCTGCCCGCCGCGAAGCTGTTGGCCGCGCAACGGGAGAAGGGGGCGCCTCGGTTCTGGCCACCGGTCGATGGTTACGTCATCACCGGCGATCAGTACAAGCTATGGCGTGAAGGCCACTTCAATGACACGCCGATTCTTGTGGGTGACGTTTCGGACGAGGCGGCGGCGTTCGGCGTGCACAAGACCGATCCGGCGGCGTTCGAAGAGATGGTACGCCACGGATATGGGAAGGATGCGGACGCCATCCTTGCAGTTTATCCGCATGCCACCGACGCGGAAGCGACGCGGTCAGCCACGCAACTGAGGAGCGACACTATCTTCGATTGGGGCCAGTACACATGGGCTCGCCTGGAGTCGTCGTACGGCAAGCACAAGGCCTACATGTATTACTTCGACCGGCCCACTGCGAGAGATCCCAACGGCTCTAGCCACGGCCAAGAGGTCGCCTACGTGTTCGGCAATCTCGGGGGCCCTGGCCGCCCCGCGCCGACCGAGGAAGATCGGGCAATCTCGAAGGAGATGCAGAGCTACTGGGTCAACTTCGCGATCAAAGACAATCCCAACGGCCCGGGCCTGCCGCAGTGGCCGGCATTCACCGACTCCGCGCCGCTGGTGATGCGCTTCGGAGTAAAGCCCGGCCCAGCTCCGATACCGCACCTCGATCGATTGAAGGTGCTCGGCACCTATTATTCCTGGCGGCGCGAAGGCTCAAAATAACTGCGCAATGAAGTGGGCTAAGCGGAGCATTGGTCCGCGTGAGGATCGTCCAACTTTGCGAAAAACGCTAGATTAGGCCCAAGCGTGTTAAAAGTCCGCTCTGACGTAATTCTTCGCGCGCTTTGCGTTTCATAGTTTTTCCCGCGTTTGCTAAACTAAGCAGTTTATTGCGAGCATTTTTAACGAAGAGGGGAATCATCATACCTTGAAAACCCGGCCTGTTTGGATTGCAATTTCGGTTGTTTGCGCGCTTGCCATTTTCGGATGCGGCAAAAAAGCCAGCGAAGGATCTCCGCAACCCCCTCCACCGACGGCGCTGGTGAACCCGGCCACGACGGGTACCATCATCGGCACGGTGCGTTTGGAAGGCGATCCGCCGAAGTTTCATCCCATCGATATGAGCGCCGAGCCCGCGTGCGTGAAGGCGAATCCCAAACCTGTGTATCCGCCGATCGTGGTGACCGGCGAGCACGGCGCGCTCGCGAACGTGGCGGTCTACGTCAAATCTGGACTGGGGCGCTACAAATACGACGTGCCGCAAACGCCGGTGGTGCTGAATCAGAAGGGCTGCATGTACGAGCCACGCGTGCTGGCGCTGCGCGTGGGACAGCCTCTCGAAGTGCACAACGAGGATCAGACGGTCCACAATATCCACGTGATGGCCAGCATGAACCACTCGTGGAACCGCTCGGAGGAGCCGGGCGAGCCGCCCTTCACTGAGAAGTTCAACCATCCCGAGCTGGCGATTCCGATCAGCTGCAACGTGCATCCGTGGATGCACGCGTTTCTTTTCGTGTTCGATAATCCCTATTACCAGGTGACCAGCAAGACTGGCGACTTCACGCTGAACGGCGTGCCGCCGGGAACTTATACGATCGAAGCGCGGCAGGAATATTATGGAGTGCAGGATCAGACCGTCACGCTGGGGCCGAAGGAAACGAAGCACATCGATTTCGTATTCAAGGCGCTGCCGGCGAAGTAGCCCGGCAGTTAGCTTTGCGCTCGCATTTCCACTCGCATTTCCGGACGGGGACGTGTAGTTTCTTGTGCGGCGATTGCTGGGCAAGCATTCAATTCGGGAGGCACTCATGAAGATCCACCGCAAGAATTCGCTGGCTCTTTACTTCGGCGCGTTTCTAATTGCCGCGGCGATGATCGGCTCTGGGGCGGTGCGCGCGGCCGACGGTGCGCAGCTCACTAAAGAGGAAGCTCTGAAATTGCAGGACGACTTTCAGAGCGCGGTTGTGGCTGCCGACTCGGCTAAGCTCGATAAACTGATGGCCGGCAATTGCACCTTCATTCACGGCAACGCCATGCAGCAGACCAAGGAGCAGTTCATGGGCATGCTGACAAGCGGCGCCATGAAGGTGAGCGAGTTCAAGAGCCATTCGCAGGATGTGGTGCCGTTCCACGGCGGCGCGATCGTCATCAGCGTGATCGATTGGGGCATGGCGCCGCCGCATGCAGCCCCCAATGCCGCTCCGATGGTTCTGCCCATGCGCATTTCGGACGTTTGGGTCCACACCGGAGCAGGCTGGCAGTTGCTCTTGGAGCAGGACACGACGCTCCCGCAGCGTGCCGGAATGCGTCCCGCCGTCCACGCTAAGTAGGAATTCGGCGCCGCGGCACGCGTCGCCTATCGGCGCGCCGCTGCAATCATCGCGTGGAATTACACGCTCGACTTAGTCCGGGTAATCGGCCGTGAGCCGGCGATGAGGATATCGACCAGTCTTTTGGCGCTTGGCTGCCAATCCGGAGCGGCGGCAACGTTGGAGACTCCCACCAGGGCGCGAAGCAGATCCATGGGGTCGAGATCTTTGCGAATGTCGCCGCTTTTGATCGCGCGGTTCACCAGCGCACGAAGCGCTTGGTGAATCTTCGCGTAAGAAGATTCAAACACCTTCTTAGGGTCCCCTACGAGTGTATTCAGCGCGGGAGCGATCAGAAGTTTCGCCTCGATCGCATCGACAAAAAGCAACAACCATGCCCGCAGCGCCTCGACCGGGGCCATGGACTGCGCGAACTTCGTCCCTGCCGCGGCGAGCTTTTCCATCTCGCTGCGATAGACGGCGACGAGCAGGTCTTCGCGCGTAGGGAAGTGGCGATACAACGTTCCAGGACCGACGCCGGCCTGCTTGGCGATATCGTCCAGGCTTGCCTCCGCGCCCGAGCGCGTGAACTCCCGCTTGGCCACCTCCAGAATGCGCTCGCGGTTGCGCTGCGCATCGGCGCGCGGCTTGCGGCCATCCGATAGGGAGGTTTTTTTAGGCATAGCCAGAGATTCTCAAAAAATCTTGTAACCGGAGACTCTCTCCGGTAATCTACATTATACGGAGACAGTCTCCATTTTACATGAAGTGATCCGCAGGCGGGAGGAAAATAACGATGACGGAACAAAGGAAACTAGGTGGCGAATTCACTCTTTCCGGCAGCTTAACCAAGCTGCACCGGATGGGCTACGGCGCGATGCAACTTGCCGGTCCCGGAGTTTGGGGACCTCCGAGGGATGTTGACGCCGCGATCGCGGTTCTGCGAGAGGCCGTTGCGGCCGGCGTGAATCATATCGACACGAGCGACTACTACGGCCCGCATGTGACCAACCAAATTATAAAGAAGGCTCTTCATCCTTATCCGGCTGGGCTTGCGATCGTGACCAAAGTGGGCGGGCGTCGAGGTGCGGACAAATCATGGACTCACGCGCTTTCCCGCCAGGAGTTGATCGACGCGGTTCATGACAACCTTCGGAATCTCAGTCTCGACGCGCTAGAAATTGTCAATCTGCGAGTCGGCGGAATGATGGAACCAGCGGAAGGATCGATCGAGGAGCCTTTGACGGCGCTTGCCGAGTTGAAGACTGAGGGGCTGATTCGTCACATCGGTCTGAGCAACGTCACTCCGCAGCAAGTCCAGGAGGGGCAGAGAATCACGGAGATCGTTTGCGTCCAAAACTTTTACAACGTGGCAAACCGGAAAGATGATGCCCTTATCGACGCTCTCGCGCAGCAAGGCATCGCGTATGTCCCGTTCTTTCCGTTGGGAGGATTCACGCCGTTGCAATCGTCGGTGCTTGACCGCGCGGCGGCGTCGGTGCAAACAACCCCGATGCAGGTGGCACTTGCTTGGCTTCTTCAGCGGTCTGCTAACATTTTGCTGATCCCAGGCACCGCTTCCCTAAAGCATCTTCGAGACAACCTCGCTGCGGCGGCGTTGCAAATTCCTTCGGATCTGGTCGGAGAGCTCAACACCATCGCCCAAAACACGCAGGCGGCAGTCCAACCGGCACACTGATTCCGCGCGCCGATAGTTTTACGCATAGGAGTTTCGGGTCTCGGAAAGAGGCGGCGTAGTCGTTTTCGCCAAATTTAGAGGAGATTGGAAATATGAATCAAATGGCTCTTAGTGAAGGGTGGCAGAATCACGACCCTGGTTTCGCCGGCATAACGAAGATGGCCGAGCGGGAGTTGGCCGCGTTTTTCAATGCGGTGAGGAAGTTGTTCGGGGCAAAACAAGCGGAGCTCGCAGCAAAAGATTGGCTGCAGGAGTTGGAGACTACCAGCGCTTTGCCCGTTGCCACTCGCGAATGGCGGCTGATCACGATTCATGCTGCGAGAAGACTTGCAAGTCGACTCAACGTGTCGTTCCAACGAGATTGAAATGCCATGCGTCCCGGTGGTCTGACTAAAACCAAGTCGTACGCGGCCGCTTTTATCGATGTACGTTCAGAAAAGGAGTTTTCACATGCGAGTATTCGTCACGGGAGCTACAGGATTCATCGGATCTGCGGTGGTTCAGGAGTTAATCGGCGCGGGCCATCAGGTGCTTGGGCTTGCTCGCTCGGATGAGGGGGCAAAATCCCTTGCCGATGCCGGCGCCCAGGTGCAACGAGGGGACCTGAAAGACTTGGACAGCCTGCGCAGCGGAGCGGCGGTTTCGGACGGAGTGATCCACCTCGCCTTCATTCACGACTTCTCAAAGTTCCAGGAAAATTGCGAGATCGACCGGTGCGCCATCGAGGCTCTCGGCGCCGAGCTCGCTGGGTCGGATCGTCCTCTGATCGTTACTTCCGGCACCGGGATGGCGGGACACATGCCGGGGCGGCTTGCCACGGAAGAAGATGAGCCGTATACCGGCTCGGGCGCGGTTCCACGTGTGGCGTCAGAACTGGCAGCTTCTTCGATGGCCGGACGCGGCGTGCGCGTGTCGGTGGTTCGGCTACCGCAGGTACACAATCCCGAGAAGCAGGGACTCGTCACCTACGCGATTACTGTCGCGCGCGAGAAAGGCGTCTCAGCGTATGTCGGTGACGGCGCGAACCGCTGGCCAGCGGTGCATCGGCTTGACGCAGCGCATCTTTATAGGCTAGTTCTGGAAAAAGGAACCGCCGGAGCCAGATATCATGGGGTCGCCGAAGAGGGCGTGCCGATGCGAGAGATCGCGGAGGCAATCGGTCGCCGCGTGGGCGTTCCAGTCGTGAGCATGAGCGCGGAAAAAGCGGCGAAGCACTTTGGCTGGCTCGCGCCATTCGCCGCGATGGACAACGTGGCATCGAGCGAGCGCACTCGCAAGCTGCTTGGCTGGGAACCAAAAGGCCCGAGCCTGATCGCCGATATCGTTGCGGAGCGCGAGGCCGCGGCTCGACCCACGATCTGAGAAGTTCCAAATCTTACGAGTGCTTTGTAAAATCTCTGCAAAGGAATTCGAACGGGAGAAAAAAAGGATATGCCAAGCACTGCGAAGAAAATCGCGCTAGTCACCGGAGCGAACAAGGGCATCGGCTTGGAGGTCGCCCGGGAGTTGGGAGTGGCAGGTTGCGTCGTGGTGCTGGGGGCGCGGAACCAGACGCTCGGGAAGGAAGCTGCCGCGAAACTGATCGCCGAAGGCCTGGATGTTCGCTTCGCACCAATTGATGTGACCGATTTTGCATCCGTCGCTGCCGCTGCCGACGGCATCGCGCGCGATTTCGGGCGCTTGGATATTCTCGTCAACAACGCCGGAATCAATGATGCGGGCGATGGCCCTGCTCCCACGGCGCAACTCGATGCCGTTGAGCGCGTGTTGCGAACCAACTTTCTTGGCGCGCTGGCGGTGACGCAAGCGATGCTGCCGCTGCTGCGCAAGTCAGTGGCTGGGCGAATCGTCAACGTGTCCAGCGGCCTCGGCTCTCTGACTCGCGGCGGCGGCTCTAACCCGTCCGCGACAAACTGGATTGGCTATAGCGCTTCGAAGGCCGCGCTCAATATGCTGACGGTGCAGCTGGCCCGCTTGCTCAGCGACACCAATATCAAAGTAAATTCCGCCGCGCCTGGGTACACGGCCACTGCTCTCAATGATTTCCGCGGGACGCAAACGATTCCCGAAGGAGCGGCCGAAGCCGTCCGCCTTGCGCTGCTCCCTGACGACGGGGCGACTGGCACATACTCCGAGAGAACCGGCGTTGTGCCTTGGTAGCTGTTGCGCCGAAAGGCGACAACCTGCTTGGCCCTGAAACTCCGAACTCGCCGCGGCGCATAGAATTTACTGCTTGACAACTCGTGCTCCAGGGTGTGAATTGCGCTTATTACTGCTCTCGCAGCCGCGAAAAGCCGGAGCGAGCAGGGATTCGGCGGGTGGGCCGATAAATCAGAAGCACGGCCGCTCGCCACGTTCGCAATCATGTACTTGTAGGAGCCGTATAGGAGGACGAGCATGGCCGAAGCCGCACAACGAAGGCGCGTTCCCGAGGGCAGCGCCTACGGACGCCCCGAACAGCATCCCGATCACGAGTTAACGGGAGTAGGTCCACACACTCCTTGCGGCGAATTGATGCGCCGCTATTGGCAGCCGGTGGCCGTATCGTCGGAAGTGACCAGCCGCCCCCAATATGTGCGAATTCTCGGCGAGGATTTGATTATTTTTCGCGACAAGTCCGGGCGGGCGGGCCTCCTGTATCCGCGCTGCATGCATCGCGGCACGTCGCTCTTTTACGGCAAGGTCACCGAAGAAGGAATCGCCTGCTGCTATCACGGCTGGCTTTTCGATGTGGAGGGCCGCTGCTTGCGCCAGCCTTGCGAGCCGGACGGTGGGCGCAATCTGGATGTGGCGCGCCAGCCCTGGTATCCCGTCGAAGAGCGCTACGGGCTGGTGTTCGCGTACATGGGCCCGCCGGAGAAAAAGCCGGTGCTGCCGCGTTTCGACATTCTGGAAGACCTCGGCCCAGATGAGGAAATCCGCGGCTACAAGGGCGCGTTTGGCGCCACCGGCGACGTGAGCATGGACATCGCGCCTTACAGCTGGCTGCACATGAACGACAATGTGATGGACCCGTTTCACGTCTACGTGCTGCATTCCACGTTCACCGGCGTGCAATTCGCGCAGCAGTTCGCGGTGATGCCCAAGGTGGATTTTTTCACCACCGACGAAGGCGTTTGCTATTCGGCCAAGCGCACGCTGGAAGACGGTAGGGAATACGACCGCATCTCGTCGTGGATCATGCCTAACATTATGTCCGTGCCAAATCCAATCGATATTACTCAGGTGCGCTCGAACATGATTGCCTGGGCGCTGCCCGTGGACGATTCGCATTTCACCATGGCCGCCGCATCGCGCGTACCCAAGAACTCTGGCGGCTTCTTTAACGCGCGCGATGGCTTCCGCTTCAATGGCAAACTGTGGCATGAAATGACGCTCGCCGAGCATCAGGACACGCCCGGCGATTACGAAGCGCAAGCCGGACAAGGGCCGATCTCGCTGCACACCGAAGAGCACCTGGCCAGCAGCGATCGCGGCATCATCATGCAGCGGCGAATCTTGAAAGCGCAGATCAAACTGGTGGCCGAAGGCGGCGATCCCGTGGGCGTTTCATACGATCCTTCACAGGCGACGGTGAAGGTTCGCTCCGGCAACTTCTACGTCGCGCCGCAACCCGCGTGATGGCTACGGGAGCGAAGATTCACATGCCGACTGGCGTTCGCGTGATCGACGTGGAGAGCGTTCCGATGGTGGCGCGCTCCCACGTGCGCGCGGGCGGTTTCAGTTCGCGCCGCCTCGTCGCCGGAGAACAGGGAACTCAGGGCAATTTTTCCCTGCAGCTCTCGCTCACGCCGGACACCTATTTTTCACCGCGCCACCGCCACAATTTCGATCAGGTGCGCTATCAGATCGAAGGCGAATTTGATTTCGCCGCCGATGGCGTGATGAAACCTGGCACGGTGGCTTATTTCCCCGAAGGGACTTACTATGGGCCGCAATCGGGTTCCACGCGAAGCCTTACGCTCGTGCTGCAATTTGGCGGAGCAAGCGGCAATGGCTATATGTCGACCGAGCAGTACGACCGCGCGGCCGCCGAGCTTGGGTCGCTGGGCACGTTTGCGAATGGCGTTTACATGATTACGACTCCGGAAGGGCGGAAGCTCAACAAGGACGCGTATGAAGCGGTATGGGAGCGCGTCAACGGCCAGCCATTGAAGTATCCGGCGGACCGTTACACACGACCGGTATTCATGGAGCCCGCGAATTTCGCGTGGATTCCGATACAAGATCAGCCGGGCGCGAGTTGCAAGCTGCTTGGCGAGTTTTCCGAGCGGTGCACGCTAATTACGTTCTATCGCGCGGAGGCGGGCGCGTCGCTGCGGCTACAGGGCCGTTCGATTTACTTCGTGGCTGACGGGTCGGGCGCCGTTGGCGCACAGGATTTCCGCGCTCACTCTACGATTTATATCGCAAATAATGCCGACGAAGCATCTGCCGCGATTCTCTGCGCGCGTGAAACCGTGGAATTGCTGCGAATCGGCCTCCCACGTTTTGACTGACGGTTGAGTTTTGACAGACCTTTTGCGTGTCGACTGATCTTTGATTGACAGCCCGCCGCGTTCCGCGCAAGCTCTCCTGCTATAGTGGTTTCATGGCCAAGAAGAGCGCTGGCTTGTTGATGTACCGAATTCGCGGCGGCGAGCTGGAAGTTCTTCTGGTGCATCCCGGCGGCCCATACTGGGTGAGGAAAGATGCTGGCGCGTGGTTCATTCCCAAGGGCGAAGTGGCTCCCGGAGAAGATGACGCCGCTGCGGCAATCCGCGAATTTACCGAGGAAACCGGCCTGACGCCGCACGGTCCATTTCTGATGCTCGGCGCCGTGCAGCACAAATCGGGAAAGATCGTGACGGCCTGGGCGTTTGAAGGTGATTGCGATCCCGCCACTCTAACCAGCAACACTTTTTCCATGGAATGGCCTCCGCGCTCCGGCAAGCAGCGGGAATTCCCGGAGATTGACCGCGCCGCGTTTTTCAGCGTGAATGCGGCTGAAGAGAAAATGCACGCCGCGGAATTCGAGTTTGTTACCCGCCTGCTGGGCATGCGTTCCGCGAAACGATCGGGCCAGTCGCGCCGCTGCGCTCCCGCATCCAAGGCTCGTTAGGTTCAAAATTCCCAATGCGACGTTTTGATATTTCGGAGATTCACGAAAGCCCCTGGTTTCCGCAGAGCCTTCGCAATCTGGTTACCGATGGCCTGCAATTCATCCTCAATACGGGACGAGTGTATCGGCCGGTCGCCGGCCGATTGCACCGGGCTCTCGAAGCGGCGGGCGCAAAGCGGGTGATCGATTTGTGCTCCGGCGGAGCAGGGCCTTGGCCTTGGCTGCATTCGGTCCTGTACGCGGATGGCTCGGATCCCGTTAAAATTGTGCTAACCGACAAGTTTCCGAACCTTGCGGCTTTCAAAAACGCCCACCGGAAATCTTGCGGAGCGATCGTCTACTCACTGAAGCCGGTCGACGCTTCGCGAATTCCCGCGCGGCTGTGCGGATTCCGAACCGTGTTTACGTCGTTCCACCATTTTTCGCCCGCGGAAGTGGTTGCGATTTTGCAGGACGCCGCCGATCATCGGCAGGGGATCGGCGTGTTCGATGCGGCGCGCCGCCGGCCAGTTACGATTGCGGCTAACTGCGCTGTGTTGATTGCGGCGCTGGCTACCGCGCCGTTTATGCGGCCGTTTCGAGTTTCCAGACTTTTTTGGACGTACGTGCTGCCGGTGGTCCCGGCGGTGCTGTTCGTCGACGGGATTCTTTCCTGCCTCCGCGCCTATTCGCCTGCCGAACTGCTCGAACTTTGCGAAAAAATCTCGGCTCCCGGCTACAAATGGGATGTGGGTGAGGATCCCGGCTTTTTTGGGCCGGTTACGTATCTCCTGGGCTATCCGCCGCAAGATGCGAGTTCGAAGGCGGAACGCGAGTTGCGGCCGTGCAAAATTGGCGCGGTCGCCGCGCAACCTGATTTGTTCACATAGCATCGATCCGTTTGGAGACTGTCAGCTGATTTCTTGACGCGCCACGGTCCGCCCCATACAATTTTCGCGCCCATGTCCAACTCAAATTCGGAACCTTCGCCCAGCAAAACCTCGGCACTCCGGTCTCTCGGAGCTTTCACACCGGTCGTAATCGCAACCATTTTAATTATGCTGAGCGGTGCCTTATCGCGGCCGCTCGCGGCCAGACTGACTCACCGTTCGCTCGTAGCCTCCCAGCAAGCCGGGCAGTCTGCTGCCTTGCAGACGGATACGGCGAAAGGCATTGCTGGACAAATCGTCGATTCCTCAACGGGCGCCCCGATTTCAGGCGGCCAAGTGACGGTCGCGCTGGAGCAGCCGGACGGAACCGGCACGGACGTGGTATTTACGCAGGAGGCGCCGGATGCCTCTGGGCATTTCTCGTTTCCCATACTTCCGCTGGACACGCCGTTCGACGTGGTGGTCGTTGCCGTCAACGGCTCGGGCGTCGCATACGACGCCACGGTGGTTGTGGGCGTGCCGGCAGGCTCAAACCTGGGAGCAATTCCTCTCATCCCCGAAACGGGGGAAGCTACTGGGCTGGCGAAGGTCGAAGGCTTCGTGACGGCGTCGTCCGCGTCGGGGCCATCGTCGATTCGCGCCACCGTTTCGGCAATCCAGACCATCGATCTGAAGGGCGGCATTTCGTTGCCAATTAGCACCCCGCAGACGGTGACGCTCGCAGGCTCGAACACCCGCCCGATCACCATTCCTGGAGAGCCCGGCACATCCGTTGATGTCTTAGTTCGGTCGAATTCCGGCTGCCCCGCATCGCCATCCTCGAATGTGAACTGCGCCCATTACGTCCTGACTGCGCCCGGCAGCAATCCGAGCGTAGCGTTCTTCACCGCCGGAAAGATCGACTATGGCAAGCCCGCCGCCGGACCCGCGCTGTATTCCGTTCGCGCAAATTCATATATGCCCGGAGAGGTTGGCGCGAGCATGTGCATACCCTCGTTTCAATCAGTGACTGGGGATGCAGCGGGCAAGCCGCTGCAGGTGGCTCCAGGCACAACCACGACCGCCGAGCCCATCGCCTTTACCGGCTGCTGGTAAGCTCGAAACAATCCCAATCGAATGTGATCTGTGCACTTGTGCCGCTGCAAACGCCGCACTACACTCCCGGCGCAATGTGGGGAAGTGGCCGATGTGCGCGCTGCGCCGTTGAAAGGGATTTCCCGGCCGATCGCTCCTAACATCGCGATTTCAATTCCGATACGGAGGCTTGCCGGAAATGAACCTTAAGAAGATTCTGATCGCCGTGGACGATAGTCCGCAATCGAAACGCGCGCGAGAACTCGGAGTCGAGCTCGCCAACGCCATCGAGGCCGAGATAGCCTTCGTGTATGTGTTTGACGCGTCCGCCACGCCCGCCGGCGCGTGGGGCTTTCCCGCGGACCGTATCAGGGCAATGTCCGAACTGCAAGGCAAGCGCCTGCTGGACAAGTTTCTCGAAGGCCTCCCGCAAAAGCCCGTCTCGAAAACCGAAGTGCGAGAATTTTTGGAGTCCGGCAGCCCCGCCGAATCGATTGTTCGCGTGGCCAAGAAATGGGGAGCCGATCTGATCGTCATGGGCAGCCGCGGCCGCGGGAAAGTGAAGGGAATTCTGCTGGGCAGTGTGTCGCAGGATGTGCTGAGCAACTCGCCCTGCCCGGTGCTGGTTGCGCCGCCGGAATCGTAACGCCAACGAAATGCGGCGCAGCCGCTTGCGGCAGCCATGTAGTGGCTTTCACGCACAATCGAGTCCGGTTTTTCATTGAGGAAGATACCGCCTCGCCCGTGCAAAAAACGCTCGAAAATGCCGGCCGTTCGAGGTCCGTTTCGCCGCATCCCACAACCCTCCATAGCAACGTGCTGTGCGGATGGATATTACCTTTTGCCCCGGTTTCTGGCGGCGATGGCGATGAACTTGCGTACTTCACTTCGGCCCCGCCAAAAGGAGCAGTTCGAATGTTTCGAAAGATACTCTTGAGCAGCGCTCTGGCTGCCGTGATGGTTTGTCCTGCAACGTTCGCCGCGAAATTGCCCGCACCGCAATCGCAAAATCGGCGGCAACAGGCGCAGGCGAAGACGGTGGCCGGAACGGTCACGGCCATCGGCAGCGACCGAAAGTCGTTCACCCTAAATGTGGATCAACAAAGTTCGTCGAAGGCCAGAAAGATGGACTTCTACATCGACCGCAATACCCAAGTGCAAGGCCGCGTCGGTGTTGGAACAAAAGCGCTCGTACAGTACGAGCCGACAGGCGGGCGGAACCTTGCATTGAATGTAACTCCCCAAGCTGGCCAGTAACGCTCGCGCCATCTAAAAGTTCGGCTAGCCGGCCCGCACTACTTGCGGCCGGTTAGCCGTCTAGCCGCTTCTCCGGAACTCCGTCCGCAGCAGCTTGCAATGTCTGCGGGTTGTAACTCTCGATATTTCAGGAGGAAACCTGATCGATCTCAACCCCTGCCGATGACACGATCACCGTTGGGCGCAGCAACTTGGCGCCTGAAGCAGTAGATGTACGGCGATGGCAGTTAGCACCCGAACTCGTGTTACCGAAAGGCATTCTCCCGCTGGCGTTCCTCAAATGGACAGCCGGCGGCCGGCCCCGAAATGCCAGGAAATCAGCTCACTCACGTTCACGGGAGCCAACATGCTGCCTACCTCTCCAGTCCTGATCGTTAGCGGCGAACAAGATCATCGCGCGCAGTTAGCCGCTCACGTCTTCAATTTTGGTTTAGATCCCGTTTGCTGCGAGACGATCGCAGATGCGCGCGTGCTGGCGGAGCGGCAGCCATTCAGCGCTGCTGTGTCCGAGGATCTTTTGCCCGACGGCGATTTTCGCGCCGTTATCAACGAGATGCGCCGTCACCCAGCGCATTCGCCCGTGGTGGTCGTATCCCGGCGCGACGACTGGGATTTTTATCTTTCCGCCGTCCGCATGGGTGCGTTCGACTCGGTGGCCTTTCCGCCAACTCCGGGGGAGCTTGAGCGCGTCCTGTGGACGGCCTTAACGGAAACGAAGCGATAACGGCGATTCTGCCGTGAATTGGAACGCCCCTCTGGAATCGAGGCAAGAACGAACGAGCATGGAAGAGGCGCCTTTCAGGGTTCTACTGCTCGGCGAAAACGAAGCCGGCTGGGCTGGCCTTCGCACACAGCTTCAAAATCGCGGATGGCACTGCCAATTTGCGCGTTCTCCTATCGATGCTCGGTCGCTCGATGGCCGGCGTGCCCACGACCTGATTCTAACCAGCCTATCGGCAGCTCAGATTGAACCGTTCATCGCCGAACTGGGCAACGTGAACTCGAACGTATTCTATTGCCACCCGGTCGATGATGGCTGCTGGTGGCTGCCCGTAGTTCGCCACGGACGGTACTGCTTCGGCGCGCCCGCCGCCCGCGGCAGCGAATTCCTCGCCGTTCTCGATCAAATCATTCGCGACAGCCGCACGCAAACACCAACGCCAGCTTCGCTCGGTATGGAATCGAATGTTGCGCCTGCGCCGCGCGCCGGTCGCGCAGCGGGATCGCAACGTCACTCTCGCAAGGCGCGAAGGCGAGGCCACGCAGCAGGGAAATAGCGGTTTCCGATGTACGCGAATTGTTTCTCCCGGGATTCGCTATTTACTGCTTCGCACAGAAGCTTCACGCGGCCGTTGATCCTGCGCTGCGCGATGGCAAAATCAAGCTTCCGAGGTCGCCGGATGCTTCGCATTCTTTCACGCCGCGCCGCAGCGCTCGCGTTTCCGATGATGATGGCGATTTGTCTGCCGCCAATGGTGGTGATTGCGCTGAATTTGCGCGCGCAATCCACCAGCGCTTCTTCGCAGCCAAATTCCAGCAGTTCCGGCAATTCAACCACTACGGCCAATTCCACCAACTCGGCCGCGTCCACGGATTCCGCCGCAGCGAAAACCGCCGCGCGCAAGAAAGCCTTCGAAGCGGATCTGCAGGGCCTGGAAGATGGAGGCAGTTTCCATCACCAGGGTTCCGGTCCGCAGACGCTGTTCGTCTCGCCGGACGTGGTCAACATGATTCGCGGCCAGCGAGCCGATTTTGGCGCTTTTGACAATAAAGGCCACGACGTTTCCTCGCGGGCCGAATGGTCGCTCAGCAATTCGTATGTGGCCACGCTGGTAACCGGGAAAGGCAGGCCGTATCTGATTGCCAAGACGCCGGGGGAAGTCACCGTCCGCGCACGCATCGACGAAAACGAGTCTTCGTGCGATGTCACCGTCTACGACGGCACGGCTCTGCCCGCCGGAACGCCTGCGTACATCGCCGCAAAAATTCCGGGATTGAAGGCAGTACAGGCCGCTCCTGCATCGCCCGCCGCTAAGCCGCGGCCCGCGCCTTCCACCGCGACGCATCCGATGTAGATGTAAGGGACCGCAGCCACCCGCCGCGCAGTAATCCACATTCAGCCTGACGATCGCCCTATTCGTACCGCAGCGCGATCATTGGATCTACGCGCATCGCCGACCGCGCAGGCGCCACGCACGCCGTGCCGCCCCAGAGCGCCTTTAGGGTCTCGCCTCTTTCGATTGGCACTTACTGGAATTAGGAGAGCTTTTCAGGGGGACCGCAAACTCAAGTTTGGCGCCCTTCCCGCTTGATTGAATATTTCCGTCCCCAGCAGTATAGTCTCCGCCGAGAATTCGGTTGTGGTGTTCAAATCGCTCCCCTTAATTACACTGACGCCGGATCGCCGTTTACAGACCGGCCTGTGTCTCTGCCGCGACGCAGGCGTTCTCATATCGCGAAGGGTTGCCCCCCTGGCCACCCGCGCGACTCAACTTACATACTGGAGACACCACACCATGGAGCAATCGTTGATTCGGAGCATTCTGACTGCCGGGGTATGTGTTACGGCTCTGTCATTGGGCGCATGTCACAGCGGCAGTCGTAAGGCTAGCGGCACTCAGCAAAGCTCCACCCGCCCAGCTGCTTCAACCGCTCCGGCGCACCCCGTGGCAGCATCGTCCTCGACGGCCGCAACAGGGTCAAGTTCCGCCCCTGCATCGACCTCGGCGCCTGCCTCCACGCCTGCCAAGACTACGGGCGGCATCGAGAGAGTTCTCTACTCCTTTGCCGGCGAGAGCGGGGGAGCTTTTGATGGCGCGGGCCCGACCGGCAGTCTGGTCCAGGGCCCTGATGGCAATCTCTACGGCATGACCTGGGGAGGCGGTGTCAAGAATATTGGCACTATATTCAAGATCACGACCGCCGGCGCGGAAACCGTGCTGCACTCGTTTGACGAAGCCGATGGTATGTACCCGTACGGCAGTCTGGTCTTGGGCCCCGATGGCAATCTCTACGGCATGACATACCAAGGCGGTGTCCACAATCTTGGCGTGGTATTCAAGATCACAACTGCCGGGGTTGAAACGGTGCTGCACTCGTTTGGCCCAGACGATGGCCGTCCGACAAGCAGTCTGATGCTGGGCAGCGATGGCAATTTCTACGGCACAGCCCAACTCGGTGGCGCCAATAATGGTGGGGTGGTATTCAAGATCACAACTGCCGGCGTTGAAACAGTTCTCCACTCATTTGGTGGCGAGGGCGATGGCGCGAATCCGATGGGCCGTCTGATCCAGGGCCGCGATGGCAATCTTTACGGTACCACCTCGATGGGCGGCGATAAGGGTCGTGGCACGGTATTCAAGATCACAACGGCTGGGGTTGAAACGGTGCTGCACTCATTTGCTGGCGGGGCCGATGGCAAGGGCCCGAACGGGCGTCTAATCCAGGGCCCCGATGGCAATCTCTACGGCATGACCTCCGCCGGTTTGGCCTCCCCCGTGGGCGATAAGAATAACGGCACGGTATTCAAGATCACGACCGCCGGCGTTGAAACGGTGCTGCACACATTTTCCGGCGGAGCCGATGGCAAGTTCCCGAACGGGAGTCTGATCCTGGGCCGCGATGGCAATCTCTACGGTTTGACCTCGCACGGCGGCGATAAGAATGAAGATGGCGTGGTATTCAAGATCACGACCACCGGCGCAGAGACCGTTCTCTATTCATTTGTTGGCGGGAACGATGGCCGCGTGCCGATGGGCAGCCTGATCCAGGGCAAGGATGGCAGTTTCTACGGCATGACCCAATACGGTGGCAGACACAGTTTCGGCACGGTGTTCGAACTCAAGATAGATTGAGCGCAAGTTGCGCTCTCAAGTAGTTTTTGTTGTCCGTCCCGAAGCCGCCGAGGGCGGACAACGAAGTTTGGAAACGCCCATCGGCGGCACACACGGTTCGTGTGTCTTCGCGCGGAAGGGAAGCGATGCTAGCGGCGCCTCAACAAATTGCAATCGCGGAGAGCGACAAAACGCTCGGCGTTCTGGGGTGGCTACCCGGAACAGTCAATCGAGTAGAAACGCACGTAAGTTATAGAAAACATTCAATCGCGCATCGTTCTACCCGGAACCTTCCGGCGCATGAATTTCTTCACCAAATCTTCGCTTCGCGCGCGCCGGATCGAACGCGCTTCGCGCCGAAAAAACGGTCCCGGCCGCCGCGGGAAATTCTTCAAGAAGGCTTTGCGTTTTCAGCACGGCATCCTTACAATGAAGATTCTTTTTACCAGTATGGCAGACAGTAGCAAACCAATCTCTCGCGCGTCTCGCGGCCTCTACCGCTTCGCTGTTTTCACCACTTCTTTCACCATCCTTCTTTTGATGGCCGGAGCGCTGGTGACCAACAACGATGCGGGCGATTCCATCCCCACGTGGCCGCTGGCACACAACGACGCTCTGTTTCCTCCGCATTTTGTGGGCGGCATCCGCTTCGAATATTCGCACCGCGTGGTAGCAGGCATCGTCTCGCTGCTCACGTTGATTCTGGCCATTTGGATCACCAAAGTGGACAAGCGCGCGCTGGCGAAAAAGCTCGGCTGGACGGCCGTCGGCTTGGTGCTCGCGCAGGCGGCGCTGGGCGGCTTCCGGGTGCTGGGCAGCGATCCCTCCGCCTCCGCTACGGCACACGCGACGCTGGGGCAAATTTTCTTCATCACCCTAGTTGGAATTACGGTGTATTTGAGTCCCTGGTGGCAGAGCGATCCGCCACAATTTGAGGATCGCGGCTTGCCGCGCGCGGCGGCCGTCGCTTCGGCCACAATGGGCGTGATTCTGGCGCAAGTGCTGCTGGGCGCGGCCTACCGGCACGGCATTCTGAATATCGTCCCGCACCTGATCGGCGCTGCGGCAGTGACGTTCATGGTGATTTGGGTGGCGCGAGTGATCAAAAGGCGCTTCCGCGAGAGCCGCACTCTGCGCAAGGGTGTGGTATTCTTGCACGCGTTTTTCGGCATTCAGATTTTGCTGGGATTCGCAGCGTGGTGGACCATGACGCGCCCGGACGATCTCGTGCAGCCGACGGGCGTATTCGTAAGCCTGACCGTCGCGCACGTTCTGGGCGGTGCACTGCTGCTGGCCTCGTCCACAATATTGATGCTGATGTGCTTCCATTTGACCGCTCCGGCCCATGTGGCCGCCGGTTCGCCTGTGACGCCTTCGCCGACGGCAACCGCCGCCGGAGGCTCTGCGGAAAGGGTAGGGGGCTAACATACCGGATATGAACGAGCGCGCCGATGCGATCTCCAGTTTCGATAAGCCTTGGGCCTACGTGGTGCTGACCAAGCCGGATGTGACGTTCCTCGTTTTGATTACCACGCTCGCCGGGTTTTATCTGGGATCGAGCGGATCCATTGAATGGTCGGTGATGCTGAGCACCGTGTGCGCCACCATGCTCGTGGCGGGCGGCACGGCAGCGTTGAATCAATACGTCGAGCGTGACTCCGATGCGCTGATGCGCCGCACCGCCGCGCGTCCTTTGCCCACCGGGCAATTGCGGCCGCGCGATGTGCTGCTTTTCGGAATCATCCTGATCGTCGGCGGCGCTGCGTGGCTGGCTTTTGCCGCTAACACTCTTGCTGCGCTGGTGGCGATTACTACCACGATTCTTTATCTGGGGCTGTACACGCCGCTGAAGAAGCGCACGCCGCTATCGACGGCCGTTGGCGCAATTCCCGGCGCGCTGCCTCCGCTGATCGGGTGGGCTGCGGCGCATGGCTCGCTCTCACTAGGCGGCTGGATTCTCTTCGCCATTCTGTTCTTCTGGCAATTCCCGCACTTCATGTCCATCGCCTGGATGTATCGCGAGGACTACGCGCGGGCCGGCATCAAGATGCTGCCGGTCGTCGATAAAAAAGGCGATTCGACGTTCCGGCAGATCGTGTGTTGCTCGGCCATTCTGGTGTGGGTCAGCGCGCTGCCTTCGGTTGTGGGAATGGCTGGAATTCACTACTTTTTCCTGGCGCTGATTCTGGGCATGCTCCTGCTGCAGGTGGGACTGTGGGCCAATCGTTCGCGCACCAACGCGCGCGCCAAATGGCTTATGCACGCCACCGTCGCGCATATCCCGCTGCTTTTGATTTGCCTCGTGCTCGATAAGCTGGCTGTGCGTTAAAGTGCCGCTTGAGGTCCGCGAATTCGCTCGATTTTAGTGCCTTGCAGGCGTGCTAATGAAGCACTTTAAGTTCGCAGTGCGCTGATTCGCCCGATCGCCCATGTCAATTTCAGTCAGATCGCTTCCTCCCGTGATCGCCATCCTGAATGGCGCTGCCGGGTTCTTTCTCGTTCTCGCCTACATTTTCATTCGCAAGAAGAAGATCGCGTGGCACCGGTTTTGCGTGTTCACCGCGCTGGGCTGCTCCGCGATATTTTTAGGCTTTTACCTCTACATGCACTTTGTCGCCGGAGTGATTCGCTTCAGCGGGCAGGGCTGGATTCGCCCGGTGTACTATTCGATCCTCGTGTCGCACACGATCTTGGCCATTGTGATCGTCCCGCTCATTTTCATAACGCTAACGCGCGCCCTGCGCAAAAATTTCGTGATGCATCGCGCCATCGCCCGCTGGACGTTCCCGCTGTGGCTCTACGTTTCCGTCACTGGCGTGGTGGTGTATTGGCTGCTGTATGTCGCGTATACGCCAATCTGGCCGACGTAAGCTGACGCGATTGCTGGCGAATCTTCACGGATCACTTCAGCTTGATTCACTCTTGCTTCAGCTTGCTTCATGCCTCCCTGAGTTAACGGCAGTGTACTTCGCTTCGCGGCGCCAAAATCCGGCTCAAGTCATTTCTCAAGATAATATTGAACGTCGGTGACCACGCGCACGGTCTTCATCAGACTGCTGTCTGCGTCGCCGCCATAGCCTCCGCCCTCGTCCGGGTCCGAAGCCACGCCTGAGTTGGCAGGCAAAATCGAGAAAAATCCTTGGCTGGCTTGGCGAATGGCTCCAACCGAACTGCCTGAGTCTTGCGCAAACCGCTCGGCGGCGGACCGCGCGTTGCGAGTCGCCTCGGTGATCATATCGGGCTTGACGGAATTCAAGCCGTTAAACTTATACGTGAGGCTTTGGCTGATCAGGATGCCTTGTTGCAAAAGCCCGCTAGCTTTCTGCGCAGCCGATGCCACTTGATCAACTCTCGTGGTGCGCACGGTGATTTGCTGTTGAACGATATAGCGGTAGAGAGGCTTCCGGTTTCCGCTGTAGGCATTGGCCTGATTGTCAGTGACGCCGACGATTCCAATCCCGATTTCCGACGGTTGAATGCCTTGCTGGCCGAGAAATTTCAGGATGGTTTTCTCATCCGCCTCAGTCTTGGAATAGAGCGCAGGAAGATCGTCTCCCGTCTCAGTGTAGTTAATTGGCCAGATGGCCAGGTCCGACTTGACCGTGCGTTCGGCCAAGCCCCTTACCGACACGTAACGGTCGCCGAGGCGCACAGCCTTGATTTGTGCTCCCAGCGCCCAGCCGCCTACGATCAGCCCGATCGCAATCAAGCATCCCAGTGCCACCAATTCGCCGCGCTTCATGCCTATTGAGTCGCTCATGCGATCTCCTTCGCGCGCGCTTGAAATGCGATTTCGTTCGCGCGTCGATTGCCCGCGCGTCGGAGATTGCATTCGCCGCTCCAATTAAAGAAATGGCGTCCGGAAGGGAACTGGCACGATGATTCCGATCAAAACCTTCGGAAATTCGACAGATTTATGACTTGCGCAGCGCTTCGTAGACTTGGCGGAAGGTTGAGCGGGTGAGTATCGTGGACCACGCCGGTGTCACAGCCGACACGGGCAGGCTCGCGAAAACCGCGACGGCAGCGACATCCGAACACGCGCTATTTGTACGATACGACTACCTGGCCGTCTTCAACTTCGATGTTGCTGACGTTGTCGGGCAGGCGCAGCTTTTCGCGGTTTTCTGGCGAGCTCATCATTCTCTGTACCGCATCTTCGAGCGCCGACTGCGGCAGCGGAAAAGATCCAATCTTTCCGTCAAGCGGATCGAACCGCATATAACCGTCCTGCGTATACAGCTGGCCGGAAATCTCGAGAGATAGGTCCGCGCCATGCACGTTGAAAATGACGTAGGCGGTCACCACATCGCCCTCAAGATCGATTTTCACATCTTTCACGTTCGATTCCGCCTCGGCAACCGTCTGCGGGTCGGCGCCCGCGACGTCTGCAACTGGTGGGGTTGGCCGGCTTGGCTGTCCAGCAGTTGATGCGGGCACAACGCTCGGCTGTGATGATCCGGCGAGCTGCAGATTCTGCGCGAGAAATGAGTTCAGTTCGGTGCTATTGAGTTGGACTTGCGTGGGTTGGCCGGAGGCCGACGCACGATCTGCGGCATCGAGTTTCTGTTCCGCCGATGCAGCGGCCGCCGGGCTGGTGGTCACACTCGGCGCCGGCGATTTCTTCAAGATCAGCACCAGCGTCAAGATCAGGACCACGAGAACGAACCAGCTGAAAACCTTGCGGACAATCGCAAACGGCGTGGCCTTCGGCATTCCGTTATCCCTCTGGGTGCAGTTTATCAATCGAAAGGGAGGCTGCCGCTGCCGGTGCAAAGGCGAGTAGCCAATGGCTTACTGTACGATGGAACAGGCTAGCGGAAAATCCAGCGGGCTACCATGGAGCGCGTTCCAGTGCTGAGCGAGGAAGAAATGAAGCTGCTTTGCCTCGCCGCCAAATGCGATATGCATATGGCGGCGAGACGCAAGCAAATCTTCAGGATTCGGCGCGCCGACTTCTCTGGTCTGCGCGTCGACTACACACCGATTACTTTAACCAGTTCGCGGACGGACGCGGCCGACTTATCCAGCGCCGTCTTTTCTTCAGTGGTCAGTTTAATCTCGATGATCTGCTCGACACCGTTCGAGCCAAGCTTTACCGGCACTCCGACGAAGAGTCCATTGATTCCGTACTCGCCTTCGAGGTAAACCGCGCAAGGAAGGATCTTCTTCTTGTCCTTAAGTATCGCTTCAACCATCTGAACGGCAGCTGCGGAAGGGGCGTAATACGCCGAGCCAGTCTTCAAGAGGTTCACGATCTCCGCGCCGCCCTTGCGAGTTCGGTTGATGATCGCATCGAGTTTTTCTTTAGGGATGAGTTCGGTGATCGGAATTCCAGCAACGGTTGAATAACGCGGCAGGGGAACCATGTCGTCTCCGTGGCCGCCCAGCACGAACGAGTGTACGTTCTCAACCGATACTCCAAGTTCTGCGGCGACGAAGGTGCTCATGCGCGCCGAGTCCAGCACGCCGGCCATTCCCAGCACCCGGCTCTTCGGAAAGCCGCTGACTTTGAAAGCCGCCTGCGCCATCGCATCCAGCGGATTCGTGACGATGATCAGAATCGCGTTGGGCGAGAGTTTGACGACCGCTTCAACCACCGCTTTAATCACGTCATAGTTGGCTTTGAGTAAATCGTCGCGGCTCATGCCCGGCTTGCGAGGAAATCCCGCGGTAATAACGACCACGTCGCTGTTCGCCGTTTCCTTGTAATCGCCCGAGGCGGTGGATATGCCGATGGCGCGCACATCGCTGCCAATAATCGGAGCGGACTCGGCCATGTCGAGCGCTTTCCCGGCCGGTGCTCCCTCAACGATATCGGTGAGCACCACATCCGCGAGGCCCATATCGTGAATTCGCTGTGCCGTGGTTGAGCCTACGAATCCTCCACCCACAACTGTTACTTTCTTCCGCATTCGCAAATCTCCTTGAACTGCCGAATTTCCGGTGTCTGCTCACTGCTTGGGAAAATTTACAGAGGCAGGGGCCGGCTATTTAAGCTGCAAATCTGAGCAAAATTTGACGGCGCCAAATTCCGAAAATGCGCCGCGGCGATGGACGGCAACTCTTAGCGTCCTGCAATCGCGAGGCTTTGCATGTTCTCGATGATTGAGGTTGCGAATTCCGTGGTCGTCACGCGCGTCGCGCCGGTCATCAGCCGCGCCAGATCGTAAGTGCAGCGCTTTTGCTGAATGGTGCGTTCGATGCCCGCCTCGATTAGCTTCGCCACTTCCTTCCAGCCCATGAAATCGAACATCATGGCGCCCGAAAGCATCACCGAACTGGGATTGATCACGTCCTTATCCGCGTACTTGGGCGCCGTGCCATGCGTCGCCTCGAAAACTCCGTAACCATCGCCGATATTCGCGCCCGGCGCCATGCCTAGGCCGCCGACTTGCGCGGCGCAAGCATCGGAAATATAGTCGCCATTAAGATTCGGCGTGGCGAACACTTGATACTCATCGGCACGAGTAAGAACCTGCTGGAACACGGAATCGGCAATGCGGTCGTTAATGAGTATCTTGTTCTTCCATTGGCCGTTTCCATGAGTTGACTCGATGGTTTGAAGCGTTCGTTTCACTTCCTCGCAGACCTTGTTCTTGAAGTCTTCGGGCGCGTGGGAGTAGCCCGGCTCGATCAGCTCAGCATTTTGCTCGATGGTGATATTCGGATTCGCATCCCTATTGCCGAGAATGTAGCTTTCGCGTTCGGTGACGACCCGCGAACGAAACTCGTCCGTCGCAACTTCATATCCCCACTCGCGGAATGCGCCTTCGGTGAACTTCATGATGTTGCCCTTGTGCACCAGCGTGACAACCTTCAAGTTGTTGTCGATGGCGTATTGAATGGCGCGGCGCACCAGGCGCTTGGTGCAGAAGGGCGAAATTGGCTTGATGCCGACGCCCGAATCCTCGCGCACCTTTTTGCCGGTGCCTTTAAGCATCTCGTCATTCAGAAAATCGATCAGCCTCTTTACTTCGGGCGTGCCGGACTTCCACTCCACTCCCGCGTAAACATCTTCTGTATTCTCGCGATAAACGACTACGTTCATCCGCTCGGGGTGCAGCATCGGCGTAGGGACGCCCTCGAAATAGCGCACCGGGCGAACGCACGCGTACAAGTCCAGCAACTGGCGCAGAGTTACATTGAGAGAGCGGATTCCGCCGCCGACCGGAGTGGTCAGCGGGCCTTTGATGGCTACGCGGCAGTCGCGAATGGCCTCGACCGTCTCGTCAGGGAGCCAGTTTTTGAAGAGGTTGAAGGCTTTTTCGCCGGCCAATACCTCGAACCACGCGATCTGGCGCTTCCCCCCGTAAGCTTTCTCGACGGCCGCGTCAAATACCCGGCGCGATGCGCGCCAGATATCGCGGCCCGTCCCGTCGCCTTCAATAAACGGAATGATTGGCCGGTCGGGAACTCGAAATCGCTCGTTGATATACTCGATCAGCTGGCCATCCGGTACTGGCAAACCGTTGTACGAACTCTTCATGTACGACCACCCCCGAAGCGGGCTACGCTCCCCTAGAAATCGCCGGCGAGGCCCTGCCGCAGAACCGATAACCTTAGCACAAAATTCGCTTTACGGAGACGGCTTGGTGCGCAAGCTCTCCGAAAAAATAAACCGAAAGTTGCCATGCGCCGCATGCATATCGCCTGCATGCAAGCGTCACGCAATTCTTGAACTAACTAAATCGCTACGCGAGTCGAGCATCGTCTCGCGCCATGAAGCGCCACTTTAATTAACTGCCAGAAACGGCCGCGTAATACGATCTCATGTCGCGCTAGAACTGTCGGCAAGCCGACGACACTCTGGCCTGGAGAAACACTTTGCGTCAAAAATTCATGCCCACAAGTGACCGCTGACCGTACTTCTCAGTCGGCAAACACTACCATGCCGAAACTGCCCTTCGAGACGATGGCGCAAATGGCTTTGCAAGCACCGCGCCAAGCAGAAATCCTCCGACGTGCGCCCACCAGGCGATTCCTCCTGACGCAGCAGTCGCCAGCGAGCCAAGTCCGCTCAGGAATTCCACGATGAACCACAATCCGATGAATATCCACGCGGGAATCCGCGCCATAAACCAGATCACCAGCAGCGGCACCAGCGAAAGAATGCGCGAAGTGGGGAAGTAAACAAGGTACGCGCCAAGAACTCCGCAGATTGCTCCGCTTGCGCCGATCGATGGAATCGCAGAGCCCCACGAAAACGCCACCTGCGAAATTCCCGAGCCGATGCCGCAGATCATATAAAACGCTAGGTACGCCGCCGAGCCCATGCGGTCCTCGACGTTCCCGCCAAAAATCCACAGAAACCACATGTTGCCGATAATGTGCAGCCAGCCGCCGTGCAGGAACATGCACGTCAATAGAGTTACGAACGCTTGCGCCAGTGTGAAATGCCGGCCAGCGAGCGCCAGCTGAATCCGCGACGGCACCAGTCCGTACAGGCGAATGAATGCGTCAGCGGCGTGTGGCGGAAGCGAAATCTGATGGAAGAAGACGACGAAGTTTACAATGATCAAAAGAACGGTGATGAAGGGAAACGAATTCCGAGGCGTAGTGTCCTTCAGCGGGATCATGTCATCGCCTCTTCGGCGCTCATTGCGGCCCGGGCGGCATCACGCAGTTGATACTCCGAATATGGCAGCGGATGGCGAGAGCCGCTGCGACGAAGAGCTTCGATTTTCTTGACGCTGGCGATGCCGCCACGCGCGCCCATCGCCTGGCAATTCAGTGCAGCGGCCGCGCAGCTGAATTCAAGTATTTCGTCAATGCGCCAACCTTGAACCAATCCATAAAGAAATGCACCGTGGAAGATGTCGCCAGCGCCGGTAGTATCGACGGCCTTTATCTGGAATGCCGGACATTGAAGAAATTGTTTACCATCCCATGCAATCACGCCCGCGGAGCCGAGCGTTGCGACGGTCAAGCGGCACTTGAACTGTGTATGAATCTTCGGAAGTGACTTTAACAAGTTGCTTTCACCCGTCAATCGCTCAGGGAAATCTTTCGATGTGATCGGATAATCGACATGCTCGAGCAGCGCTTCAACTCCTAAATAGCGATTGTCGAAATCGCCGACCACCGGAATGCCATCTGCGCGAGCCCATCGGGCGGCTTGCGCCGCAGCTTCGGTGTCGTGACCATCCACGAGCAGCGCGTTGGCGCCGCGAATCCAATTGCGCTTTAGGTCTTTCGCCCGCAAGGCGATTTTGGGATCGCGATTCCAAAGCACGGTGCGGTCGCCAGTGGTTTCATCTACGAGAATAAATGAAAACTGGCTCCGGCATCCCTTCGCCACGATCCAGCGCGCATCGACGCGTTCACGCTTCATCTCCGCAACTTGGAGTTTCCCAGTAGCATCGTCTGCGATCTTGCCAACATAGAGCACGCGAACTCCCCAGCGGCGGCACGCAACCATTGCGCTCGCTACTTGTCCGCCGGGCATCGCCTGCACGGAATGCAGTTCGACCTTGGAATCCGGCGCGGGGAATCGCGGCAAGCGAATGACGGTGTCGAGCGCGTTGATACCCACTCCGACGATTTTGGGCGCTGAACGCCGGTTGCTGGCACGCATGGTTTCCGACAATGTAGACGAGTTCGAAAAATTTTGAAACGGCCAAGCGCCGCAACGGTTTATCAATTGCGCGGCCCAATTTGCTATGATAGAAAAATTCGTTTCGATGCGCGCGGCTCAAGTAGACGTTGCAGTAGCCCACGAAGTTGGGGCGAACATCTCAGAATATCTGAAATGTTTGCTTGAAGGATCGGCGCGCCGACAACCCGATGGCACTTCACGAGTCCGAAGCAATCATCCTGCAAAGCTATTCGCTGGGAGAGGCGGACAGGCTGGTGAGTTTTCTGTCGCGTGCCCAGGGGCGCGTGCGCGGAGTGGCGGCGGGCTCGAGGAAGCCGAAGAGCCGGTTTGGCGCGACGCTCGAGCGCCTGTCGTACGTGCGCATCTGGTATTTCGAAAAAGAGAATCGCGAGCTGGTGCGCATCCGGCAGTGCGAAATTATCGAGTCGTTTCTCGACGCGTTTCGCGATTATGCCTCGAGCGTGGCTCTGGCGATCCTAAGCGAAGTGACGGAAGCGGTTCTGCCAGACCACGAAGCGTCCGACGCGAATTTTCGGCTGCTGCTTGTGGTCACGCAGACGATCAAGCGCACCGGGAACGCCGATCTTCCGCTGGCGTACTTCGCGCTCTGGACGGTGAAGCTCGGCGGCTGGCTGCCTGCGCTCGACCGCTGCGGTTTTTGCGGCTCGCCGCTGGCCGAAGGCGCTTCGGCGTACATTGCTCGGGGCGCTTCGGCTGTGGCGTGCGGGAAATGCCGGCGAGCGGGGATGCGACCGATTTCTCCCGCGGCACTGGCGCTGGCGAGAAAGATGCTGCGCGAGCGGCTCGACTCGCTTGTCGAAGGTGATACAAAATCGAGCGGCCTTCGCGAGACGAAGGAAATTACGGCAATCATGCTCGACGTAATCGAGCAGCAAATCGATCGCAAACTTACATCAAGAGAACTTCTGGAGCCAACCGCGTGATGGCGCGAACTGAGAAGAACGAGAAGAAAAAGTTGAACCCACCGAAAGTAAAAGGGCTTACGTTTCAGGATCTTCTACTAACACTTGAAGAGTATTGGACCAAGCGCGACTGCGTATTGCAGCAGCCATACGACGTGGAAGTGGGCGCGGGGACGATGCATCCAGAAACCTTTCTGCGCGTGCTTGGCCCTGATCCTTACCGGGTCGTCTACGCGCAGCCAAGCCGGCGTCCCGCGGATGGGCGCTACGGAGAAAATCCCAACCGTCTTTATAAGCACACGCAGCTGCAGGTGATCCTGAAGCCCTCGCCTGCCAACGTGCAGGACCTCTATCTAAGCAGCCTCGCAGCCGTGGGAATTAATTTGAAGGAGCACGACGTGCGCTTCGAGGAAGATAACTGGGAAGCGCCCACGCTCGGCGCGTGGGGAATTGGCTGGCAGGTGCTGCTGGATGGGCTGGAGATTACGCAGTTCACTTACTTTCAGCAGTGCGGTGGATTGGATCTCAATCCCGTTTCCGTGGAATTGACCTACGGTCTCGATCGGATCGCAGCCTACCTGCAGGGCGTGGACAACGTCTTTGACGTCCGGTGGTCCAAGTCGATGACGTATCGGCAAGTGCGCCTGCCCGAGGAGCAGCAATTTTCCGCCTACAGTTTTGATTATGCCGACGCGGCATCCACGCGCAAGCAATTTGATTTGAACGAAGCGGAGGCGTCCCGCCTGCTCTCGGAATTCGCCAAGCTAAAGGGTGACGCGATCGAGCGCTTTCCGATCCTCGGGGCTTACGACCTTTGCTTGAAGTGCTCGCACCTCTTTAATGTGCTGGATGCGCGCGGCGCGATCTCCGTAACCGAACGCGCCGGCATGATCGCCCGCATTCGAAAGCTGGCGATCCAAGTTGCGCAGGATTGGCTCGCGCAACGTGAAATGGTGCAGGCCGCGGCCGGGGTGCGCGCATGAAGGCGAATGTAAAAGTAAAAGGCGAACTTCTTCTGGAAATCGGCTGCGAAGAAATCCCTGCGGGAATGATTCAAATGGCGGAGCAGGAACTTAAAGCTCTGCTTGCGAAGCATCTGACGGCAGCGCGTCTCGTCGACGAGCCGACAGTTGAGAATTCGATTGAAACTTTTGGCGCGCCGCGAAGGCTGGTGGCCATCGCGCGAAACGTTCGACTAAAACAGGAAGATGTTACCCGCGAGGTGGTCGGTCCACCTAAAGCAATAGCTTATGATTCTGAAGGCAAGCCTACGCGCGCGGCGATGAGCTTTTCAGAGAAGCAGTCGCTTCCGGTCGAGAAGCTTTTGCTGATCAGCACGCCCAAAGGCGAATACCTGGCCGCCAGGCAATCAATCGCAGGCGAGCCCGCCCGCGCCGTTTTAGCGCGAGCGCTCCCGGAATGCATTCGAGAATTGTCGTGGCCCCGGTCGATGTACTGGACCACAGCCGATACCCCGCGCTTCATTCGGCCAATCCGCTGGATCGTTGCAGTACTCGATGGCGCGGTGATTCCGTTCGCGTACGCGGATATTCGCAGCGGCAATCGCACCGATGGCCACCGCTTTCTCGGCAAAAAGGGAATTGCTGTCACCGCGGCGAGCGACTACGAATCCAAGCTCAAGAAGAATTTCGTGCTGTGCCGGCCGGACACGCGGCAGAAGAAGATCGAAAGCGAAATTCGTGCGCTCACTTCGCGGCGTTCGCTGCGCATCCATGAAGACGCCGAACTTCTGAACCTCGTAACTTACTTGAACGAATACCCGACCGTCATTTCCGGCGATTTTGATTCAGCGTTCCTGGCGCTGCCGGACGAGATCCTTATTACCGTGATGCGCGGCCACCAAAAGTATTTCGCGGTGGAAAAGCGCGCCGGGGAACTGGCGCCGCATTTTCTGGCGGTGATCAATTTACCGAGCGATCCAAAAGGGTTAGTTCGTGCGGGACACGAGCGCGTGTTGCGCGCGCGATTCGCCGATGCGCGCTTCTTCTGGGATTCGGACCAAAAAGTTCCGCTGGACGCGTACGTTCCGAAGCTTGCTACCGTTACTTACGAGCGGCGCCTCGGCAGTTACGGCGATAAAGTGGAACGCGTGCGAACGCTCGCGCGCTGGCTGGCCGAGCAGTGGTTCAACCGGGGTATGACGCAGGCTGACGTAACTGGATCCGATCGCGCCGCGGAACTCGCCAAGTGCGATCTAGTCACCGAAATGGTCCGCGAATTTCCCGAGCTGCAAGGTGCCGTCGGCGGCCTTTACGCCCGAGCGCAGGGTGAGCCGGACTCGATTGCCTGGGCTGTGTACGACCACTATAAGCCGCTCGGGATGGACGATCCGCTGCCACGAAATTTGACCGGATGCACCGTGGCGCTGGCCGACAAGCTCGATTCCCTGGTGGCGTGCTTCGGGGTGGGAATCGTGCCAACCGGCTCAAGCGATCCTTTCGCTCTTCGCCGGGCGGCGATGGGCATCGTGAAAATCATTTTAGAGCGGCGCTTGCCAGTCTCAATTTCGGCGATGATCTCCGCGGCCGCCAAGGCGCTCAAGGAAAACCCGCCGCGCATCAACCTAAGCGCCGAAACAGAGGCTCAGACCGTCGCGTTCCTTCTGGAGCGGGCGCGATTCTATCTCCGCGAAAAGGGCGGGTTCTCGTACGACGAGATTAACGCCGTGTTTGCCTCGGGCGCCGACGACCTGTGCGACGCCGCTGATCGTGTTGCCGCAGTGAAGGCAATCCGTTACTCGAAGGATTTCGCGCCGCTGGCGGCAAGCTTCAAGCGAATCCGCAATATCCTTGAAAAATCGGCCGGCAAAGATGATAAAGGTCAAGTTGCAGTTAACCCGGAACTGCTCGCGGACGGCTCTGAGGTAGAACTTCACGTAACATCGCAGAGAATTCGCGAAAAAGTTGCCGCGAATAAGCGCGACCGAAAATATAAAGTTGCGCTGGAAGAAATTTCAAAACTTCGACCGGCGGTCGATAAGTTTTTCGACGGCGTTCTGGTGATGGTTGAAGATCGCGCAGTGCGGAAAAATCGAATCGCGCTGCTCGCGTCATTGTTGAAGGAATTTTCAACGATCGCTGATTTTTCCGAGCTGGGCTCTGACGAGGCGAAGTAGCCGGTAACTTACTACTTCAATTATCGGCGAGCCGACAAAATTCACCGGGCGGCAAACCCTAAAGTTTCTATTAAAGTTTCATCGAGGCGAAAATGAAATACGTTTATTTCTTTGGCGCGGGAAAAGCGGACGGAGCCGGCGACATGCGCGACGTGCTGGGCGGCAAAGGCGCCGGTCTGGCCGAAATGACGCGCATCGGTCTGCCAGTGCCACCGGGCTTTACCATCACCACCGAGGCTTGCGACTACTTCTTGAAGCATGGCCGCAAGCACCCCAGCGAACTCCGCTCGCAAGTTCACAAAGATCTCGAGCGGCTGGAGAAGCTAACCGGAAAAAAACTCGGCGATGCCAAAGATCCTCTACTGGTCAGCGTGCGCTCTGGCTCGGCGCGCTCCATGCCCGGAATGATGGAGACTATCCTCAACCTTGGATTGAACGAAAAATCCGTGCAAGGACTCGCGCACGCGACGAATAACGAGCGGTTCGCTTACGACGCCTATCGCCGCTTCGTTCAAATGTATTCGACCGTGGTGATTGGCCTTTCGAAGGAAGGCCTGGAAGAGCGCTTACGCGACCTGAAGAAATCGCTGCAAGTAAAAGACGACACGCAAGTCACTGCCGAGGGTTGGAAGAAGCTACTTGGCGAATATAAGCACTATTTTCAAGAAAAGACCGGCAAAGCGTTTCCCGAGGATCCCATCGAGCAGCTTTGGGGCGCTATCGGCGCGGTATTCGAGTCCTGGATGGGCGAAAAAGCCGTCACCTACCGCCGCGTGGAGAAGATTACGGGTTTGCTCGGCACGGCCGTGAACGTAGTCCAAATGGTCTTCGGCAATACCGGCGAAGATTCCGGGACCGGCGTCTGCTTCACGCGCGATCCCTCCACCGGCGAAAAGACTTTCTTCGGAGATTTTCTCCTGAATGCGCAGGGTGAAGACGTGGTCGCCGGAATCCGCACACCGATGCACCTCAGCGAGCTTTCCAGCAAGATGCCCAAGGTCTACCAGCAGCTCGAGAAAGTTCGCGAGAAGCTGGAGCAGCACTATCGCGATATGCAGGATATGGAGTTCACCGTCGAAAACGGCAAGCTCTATATGTTGCAAACGAGAACTGGGAAGCGCTCGCCCTCCGCTGCGTTTCGCATCGCTGTAGATATGGCAAAAGAGAAGCTGATAACAGTTGAAGAAGCACTTGAACGAATAAAGCCCGAAGATATCGAGCGCCTGTTCTACCCGGTGCTCGATCCTAAAACTCCGCGCACAGAGTTTTCACGCCGTAAGTTGACGGCGGGAATCAATGCTGTTCCGGGGGCGGCTTCCGGACGCGCTGTTTTCACAGCCGAGCAAGCAGAGGCCTGGGCGAGTCGCGGCGAAAAAGTGATTCTGGTCCGGCGCGAGACCAGCCCTGAAGATGTGGGCGGAATGTACGTGGCGCAGGGGATTCTCACCGCAACTGGCGGGAAGACGAGCCATGCAGCCGTCGTCGCGCGCGGCTGGGGAAAGTGCTGCATCGTTGGCGCCGAGCAATTGGAAATCGATGCGAACACAAAAAAGATGAGCGTCGATGGCAAAGTAATCGGCGAAGGTGATTGGATCACCCTCGATGGCGGCGACGGCACGGTCTACTCCGGGGAAATTGCGCTCATTCGTCCAGAGCCGCCGAAGTCCTACGAAACGCTGTTGAAATGGGCCGATCGCGTGCGCAAACTCGGCGTGCGGACCAATGCCGATACTCCTCGTGACGCGCGACTGGCTCGCGAAATGGGCGCTGAGGGAATCGGTCTCTGCCGCACCGAACATATGTTCTTCAAGGATTTCGAGGAGCCCGAGCGCAGCATTGAGCGCCAGCAAGCCATTCAGGAGATGATCCTCGCCGATACCTCGGAAGCGCGCCGGAAGGCTCTCGACAAACTGCTGCCCTTTCAACGCCGCGACTTCGTGGGAATTTTCGAGGCGATGGACGGTTATCCGGTCACCATTCGCCTGATCGATCCTCCCTTGCACGAATTCGTGCCGCACGATCCGGCTAAGCAGGCCGAGTTGGCCAAGAAACTTGGCATCTCCGCGGAAGCGGTCGAAAAGCGCGTGAATCAATTACATGAATCGAACCCCATGCTGGGCCATCGAGGCTGCCGTCTTTCAATCACCTATCCAGAAATTCTTGAAATGCAGGTTACAGCGATAGTTGAAGCCGCCGTCGAATGCAAAAAACGCGGCATTAAAGTATTGCCTGAGATTATGCACCCACTTGTTTTGGACAAGAAGGAATTGCAGATTCTCGCAACGGAAACGCGTCGCGTTGCTGATCCGATCATTGCCGCCAGTAAAGTAAAACTTGAATACCTGGTGGGCACCATGATCGAGCTTCCGCGCGCCGCTTTGCTGGCAGATCAAATCGCCGAAGTAGCGGAGTTTTTCTCGTTCGGCACCAACGATCTCACGCAGACCACCATGGGGCTCTCCAGAGACGACGCTGGCCGATTCCTGCCCGAGTACGTTGACGAGAACAAAGCTGGAATCTTCAAGGCCGATCCGTTTCAGACCTTGGACGTGCAAGGCGTCGGGATGCTCATCAAGTGGGCCATCGAGCGCGGCCGCAAGACTCGCCCAAAATTAAAGATCGGCATTTGCGGTGAACACGGCGGAGACGCTGAGAGCGTGCGATTCTGCCACGAAGTCGGGATGAACTACGTCAGCGCCTCGCCATTTCGCGTTCCGATTTCGCGCTTGGCGGCAGCTCAAGCAGTAATTGAAGAAGGAAAGGCAAAGAAAGGCGCAAACAAGAAAGCTAAAACTTCCAAGTAGCGTTGGCCGCTAAACGAATACTCAGGGAACGGGTCGCGAGGGCTCGGCAGCCTCTAAGTAGGGATGCGCAGGAAGAAATACGCGCCCAGAAACGCGAAAATCGCGTCAGGCGCCCAAGCCGCCAAAGTAGGCGGCAACTGCCCAACTGTTCCCATGGCTTCGAAGAGCGCTGCGGTAGCCCAGTAAACCACGGCGATTCCCACCGCCAGCGCGATGCCGCCCACAGCTCCTCGCGTTCCCACCAGAAACCCAAATGGCGCGCTCAAGAAAATAATGATCGCCGCGATTACCGGGAAAGCGAACTTCTTGTGCCACTCCACGGATAACCGCGCGGTATCGAATCCTGCCTGCTTGAGGCTCGCGATGTAGCGCCCTAGCTGCCGCCAGTTCATTTGGTAATACTGCCGCACCTCGCGGCGGAAATACGATGGTGGTTCGGTCAGCTCCGGTAGCGACGTTACTTTGAAGTTGTGGAAGCTCGATATACGCCCGCTGGAGTCGAAATCGCGCACCCATCCACCAGTCAGCGCCCAGGTATTTTCGGTCGGCTCCCACGTGGCGCGCGATGCATAGATGCGCCGCTTGATCTGAAATGTTTGTGGATCGAGCTCGAAAACGTTCAGCCCGCCAAAGAGGTCCTGATCCGAATCGAAGAATTCGTAATTGTAGAGCTTGTTGTTTGTGCCGGCGATCCATTGCTCCCCCGGCTGAAGATACGTTTGTGCAGGGCGCCCCTTGATCTCGTTTCGGAGCGCGTCCTGGCGCTGGTTGGCGTAGGGCAGAAACGTGTCGTCCAGCAGGAACATACCGCCTGCCACCAGGCATCCGGCCAGCGTCAGCGGCAGAACCAGCCGATAGAGGCTGATGCCCCCCGCTTTGAATGCGATCAGTTCATTATTTTTCGCCAGGATTCCAAGCGTGACCAACGTGGCGACAAGAGCCGCCAGCGGTGCAAGCTGATAAACCATCAGCGGAATCAGATACCGAAAGTAGCTGACCACCGTCAGCACCGCAATGTGGTTGCGAGAAATGTCCGCCAGAAGATCGAAGAGCGTGAACGCGTCGAAGATCACCACGAAAGCGGCCAGCATCACCACAAAATAGTAGAAGAACTGCTGCAGCAGGTAGACGTCGATCATCATCGGGAAGCCGAACGCGCTACCGGCGCCTACCATGCGGCGAATACCAACGGAAGTGTTCGCCAACTTAGCGGAACCGTTTGCGGACGATGCTCGCGAAGCGGCACTGTCACGCTTGCCACCGAACGCTTTGCTCCGCAGCGATTCCAGCCACGCCAGCGCGCGGCTGGGCTTCCGGACGCTTTCGATGCGCCGAAACAGCAGCAGCCCGAGTCCGCCCATCACGATATTCGCGGCCCATACTCCGAGCCATACGCTGATCTGTCCTTGCGCCGCAAGGTGCGCCCCATAGACGAACAGGAAGTAATAGCCGCCGATCAGCACCAGCGTCAGGATCAGTCCGGCGGCGCGTCCTCCGCGGCGAGGCCGCACCCCAATCGGCACGCCAATGAGCGCGAACACCAGGCAAGCCACCGGAAACGCCGCCCGGCGCTGAAATTCCACGCGCGCTTGGAGCTCGTTGGGCCCGTTATCAGACAGCAAAGCGCCGGCGTGTTGCTCCGAAACGGGCAGGGAAACAAGCCTCCGCGGCAGGACAATGTCCGAAAGATCGAGCGCCAGATCGCTATCCCCAAAAGTAGTCACGTTGTAGCGATCGGGATGGCGCGGGTTATATTCGTGAGTGCTGCCCTGGCCGAGATGAATATCCAGCTGGCCGCCCGGGCCGCTCATGATGGAAGCGTCTTGGGCTGTAGTGATCGAGGTGCCCTGGTTGGTCGAGGAAGCCAGAAAAACACCGCCCCAGTGTGTGGCTGCCGCCGCGACGTCTTGTACGTATAATACGACGTGCGGCAATCGCTCATCGAACACCCGCGGCTCGATCGCGAATGGCGCCTGGGAGATGAGGATCTGTTCCTCGATCCGGCGCACCGTTCGCAGCGCGGCGGGACTGAGCCAAAATGTAATCGCCAGGTTGGCCAGGCACGCGACCATCGCCACCGAGCCGATCGGCACCAGCAGCCTTCGCAGGCTGATGCCGCAAGCGTGCAGCGCGACGATCTCGCTATCGGCCGAAAGCCTGCCCAAGCCGATCAGCACGCCAACCAGCACTGCCATGGGCAGCGTGACGGCGAATACCGGCGGCAGGGTGCACAGGAAAAGCAGAATCACATTGTGCGCGCTGCCGGAATGCCCGACGAACAGCTCCATGAAGCGCACTAATTGCGGGATAAAAAATACGAAAGTGAATACCGCCAAGCCGAGACTGGCGTGGGAAACTACTTCGCGGCAGATGTATCGGTCGATCAAGCGCATAGGAGCGCGTCGTCATTCTAGCACTGCGCGTCGCAGTTGAAAGTCGTAAGGCGGGCCGTGTTGGCTGGAGTTGCATCTGGCCCGTGCCTGCCAGAATACTTGGAACGGTGAGTGAGATGCGATCCCGCCGCGGTGGGTGGCCGCCGGATTCGCAGGAGGAAGGCGCAACCGAGTGAGTCGAGTCAACGTCGCGATTCTCTGGCACATGCATCAGCCGCAATACCGCGATCCCGCTACGGGCCGTTACCTGCTGCCCTGGACCCGCCTGCACGCCCTGAAAGATTACTGGGGCATGGTGAAAATTCTCGAGGAATTCCCGCGCCTGCACGCCACGTTCAATATGGTTCCTTCGCTCGTCGAGCAAATCCAGGAATACGCCGGCGGGCAATTCAGCGAGCCATGGTTCGATACCGTTTTCGCGCGCGCCGATTCGCTTTCGGGAGACCAAAAGCTCTCGCTCATCGAAAGTGGTTTTCATGTGAACGAAAATTTCCTGCAGCGCTGGCCCCGCTATGGTGATCTTGCCGCGCAATCGCGCGAGGGAGGCGCGGAATCGTGCATCGCGCGCTGGAGTCTTTCCGAGTGGCGCGATCTCCAATTGCTTTCGCAGCTCGCGTGGATGGACGAAGAATATCTGACCAAAGATCCCGCCGTCCTCCGCCTCTCGCAAAAGGGAAAAGACTTCACCGAGGACGATAAAATCGCGCTGATGCAGAAACAGCACGAGCTTTTGTCCGCCGTCCTTCCCGAATACCGCCGCGCCGCCGAGCGCGGACAGATCGAAATTTCCACCACGCCGTATTACCATCCGATTCTGCCCTTGCTCTGCGATTCGGACATCGCGCGCGTTGCCAATCCGCATACGCCGCTGCCGCATCCCGCATTCCGCTATCCGCAGGATGCCCGCGCACAACTGGCTCGCGCCCGCGCAGCCCACAAACGCGTATTCGGCTCGAATCCCGCGGGGCTGTGGCCCTCCGAGGGATCCGTTTCCGACGATGCCCTGGAGCTGGCCATCGACTTGGGCTTTAAATGGTTCGCCACCGATGAAGGTGTGCTTGGGCGAACCTGCAATTTGGGTTTCTGGCGCGACGCCGCGGGCTATCCGGAAAACGCCGGCGCTCTGTACACTCCCTGGCGTTACACGCGGCCCAGCGGAAACATGACCGGTTTTTTCCGCGATCATTATCTATCCGACCTGGTGGGCTTCGTTTACAGCAGAATGGACGCGGAATCCGCCGCCGCGGATCTGCATGGGCGCATTCGCGCCGTCGCGGACCGCGCCTCGTTCGGCCGCACTCCCACGTTGAGCTTGATTCTCGACGGCGAAAACGCCTGGGAATATTACCCGTACAATGGCCGCGAATTTTTGCGGTGCCTCTATGCGCGGCTGCAAGACGACCCGGACGTCGGCGTTCTCACCATGACCGAAGCGGCGCGCGCCATTCAAGACCCACCACGCACGCAGGGAATATTTCCGGCGTCCTGGATCAGCGCGAACTTCGACGTGTGGATTGGTCACGAAGAAGACGTGCGCGCCTGGGATCTGCTGCGTGATGCCCGCGAAACGTACGAACGCGTTGTTCGCTCCTCGGCGAGCGAGAGTTCCGCCTCTCCGCAATCCGCGAGCGCAAAAAAAGCGTACGAATCGATTCTAGCTGCCGAAGGCAGCGATTGGTGCTGGTGGTACGGTCCGGAGCACGCCTCCGCCAACGACGCCGATTTCGACCGCATCTATCGCAGCCACTTGACCGAAATTTACAACGCCCTGGGCGAAATTCCTCCCGATTCGCTCGCTCATCCCATCAAGCGCGCCGTTGGTCGAGGACTACAGGAACCTCCCGCGGCGTATCTGGATGTGGTCGTCGATGGCCGCGAGAGCAATTATTTCGAATGGCTTGGCGCCGGCCTCTACTCCACCGAACGCCGCGGCGCTTCGATGCACGGAGGGCAAAACGTGCTGGGCGATTTGCGCTACGGCTTCGGCCCCGCGAATTTCTACATCCGCCTCGATCCGCTCGCCGATTCCTTGCGCGACATCGCCGAATTTCAGGTGCGCCTCACCGTTTGGGACTCGCGCGAAACGCGCATCACCCTCAGCGTGCGCGAAGGCAAGCTGATCGATTGCGTCGTCGAGCAAGCCGGCGTCTGCTTGCTGCGCCCGCAAGGTTTGGTCACGGCGGCATGCGCCCAAGTGCTGGAAATTGCGCTGGCCCGCTCCCTTTTCGATATTCGCGGACGCCAGGATCTGCTGCTCACCGTCGCGCTGTGGATTGGCGGCCTGCCCATCGACATCCTGCCGATCGAAGGCATGCTCAACGTCACGCTCGGCGAGGAAAATTTCGCCTGGTCGCCGAGTAAAACCGGTAAGTGACTTGGGCGCTGCCCAAGCGAATATCATCATCAGCAGGACGTGAGTTTCATGGACCAGAACAAACTCGAATCGCAGCTCCGCTCCGAAGGCTTCTCGCACACCTACGTGTGGCAGGATGGCCCCCACGCCTTTTATTCGGACCATACGCACTCGGGACTTACCGCCCACATCATTCTCGATGGGGAAATGACGCTCACCATGGGCGGCGAATCGCAGACATATGGCGTTGGTGACCGTTGCGATGTTCCCGCCGGCGCGGTCCACTCCGCGCGCATCGGCCCACAAGGCTGCCGCTACCTGATCGGCGAAAAGTGACAGACTGAACGCCAACGTCGTCCAAAAACGAGCTGTCATTCTGAAGCGATCCGATGAGGATCGCTGAAGAATCTCAGCTGCGCGCCAAGCGCGGCGTGAGCATCGGAGCGCATAACGAGCGTCCAAGGGAAGTTGCGCCTGCAGTGCTGCTTACCGATTCTCCGGCGCAATCGCGCGGTCGAGCAGTTCAACAACGTGCAGCACTTCCTGCCCGGTGCCGTGAATCGCCGCGCCCGCGCGCAGTTGCAGCATGCAACCAGGATTCGCGGTGACGATTGCCTGCGCCTTCGTCTCGCGCGCTGAACCCATCTTCAGCGCGAGCAGTTCCAGCGAAGCCTCCGTCTGCGTCACGTTGTAGACTCCCGCCGAACCGCAGCACTGGTCCGCCAGCGCCATTTCCACGAACTCCACTCCCGGGACAGCCCGAATCAGCGCACGCGGAGCTTCGCGAATCTTCTGCCCATGCGCCAGATGGCACGAGTCTTGATACGTGACGCGCAGCGGAACGGGTCGCATCGGCGCGGCGAGCCCCAACTCTGCCAAAAATTCTGACACATCGCGAACTTTTCCCGTAAACTTACGCGCCTGCTCGTGCGCCGGATCATCGGCAGCGAAGAGATGGGTGTATTCCTTCAGCGTCGATCCACAGCCCGCTGCGTTGGTGACGATCGCGTCGAACTCGCCATCTGCAAACGCAGCCAGATTCGCGCGCGCCAAATCGCGAGCCACGTCTCTCACGCCAGCATGTGCGGCCAGCGCCCCGCAACAGCCTTGCGATTTCGGCACGATTACTTCGCACCCGTTCGCCTGCAGCACGCGAATCGTGGCGCGATTCAGCTCGCTGAATGTGACCTGCGCGATGCATCCCGCGAAAAACGCCACACGGGCGCGCCGCGTGCCGCGCGCCGGATAGACGCGGCCAAGTTCGCTAAAGAAGAAGTCCGAATCAATCTTCGGCAACAGCCGTTCGCGATCCTGCAATCCCAAAATGCGCAGAACTCCCAGTCCGCGCGCCAGTCGCGCCAGCCCGCTGCGCTGATACAAGCGAACCGCACGCGCGGCCGCCGCGATTCGCCGAGGATAGGGAAGCAGCCGCCGGTAAACAATGTCGCGCCCAATGCGTGACGCTAGCGGGCGGCGATAGTTCTGCTCGATTTGCGCCCGTGCCGCCTCGATCAGTTTTCCGTACTCAACTCCCGAAGGGCACGCTGTTTCGCACGCGCGGCAATCAAGACAGCGGTCGATATGCGTGACAAATGATTGGTCCAGTTCGAGCTGCCCCTGATCGATCAGCGCCATCTGCCGAATGCGCCCACGCGGCGAATCCGCCTCCTGATGCCACAACCGGTACGTGGGGCAATGATTCAGGCACAAGCCGCAGTGGACGCAGCGCGAGTAATCCGCGTATTCCGGCTTATCAGCGCGAGAAAAGCCGCTGCCGCTGCGCTGAACCTTTTCGTCTTGCGCGTGGCTGCCTAAGTCCGTGGGTCGCGTTGTGGAGACGTTCGTCGCCATGCGCTAAATTCCACCCGCGAATCTGCCGGGCGCGAGAACGTCCGCCGGATCGAAAACTTTCTTCAGCTTTCGTATCTGCTCGAAATCGCCGCGCTCAGGCCCCCAAATCTTCAGCGTGCTTTTCCACTCGGATGGACAAAACGGAATCGTCACGTTTCCTCCAAGCTGTGCGCACGCGCCGTTGATGCGCTCCGATGCCTTCGCCACGCGCACTCGCGCTTGCTCGTCTCGCGCGGAGGGTAGCAGGGCCGCGTAAATCACGCCCAGTCCGTCAGCCATAGCCGCCCAGCGAAGTTCGTTCGCTCTCGCAGCATGCTCAATCCCTTCGAGAATGTCTTTTAACTTGGATCGAACCACACTCAGTTTGATGATGGTAGTTGCCGGCGAAGATTCCAGCGCGATGGGTACGAATTCCCGCAAGCGCCCAAACGACGCCGGTTTCTCATCATCGCCGTAAATCGTGCAACTTCCGCAACCCGCTTCATCCGCGATGCGCCTCAATTCGCTTTCGTAGCGCACCAGCACCGCCCCCGCTCCTGCAAACGTCGCCAGAAACGCCCACTGAGATTTTGGCAAGCCGTCTACGGGCGTGGGTCCGGGCTCGATTCGCGCGGCCGGGCCGCTGGCAAGCATCTCCACACTTCCGGGGCTGAGCATGTTTGCGGTAAGAGGCCGCAGCGGCGATTGCGCAATGCGTCGCCGCATATCAAGCACGCCATCCGCGCTATCAGAGCTGGCCGCGAAAACGCGCGTCGATGCAGGCGCCGGAAACGTCCGGAAATTAATTTTAGTGATGATGCCGAGCGTGCCCAGCGAGCCGATCGTCAGCTTGTGCAGATCGTATCCGGCAACATTTTTCACTACCAACCCGCCGCTTTTCGCCTGCACCCCTTCGCCGGTAACGAACTCCACGCCCAGCAAAAAATCGCGCGCCGTTCCGTACGCTTGCCGCAGAGGCGAATGCACTCCCGCTGCGACCGTCCCCCCGGCTGTCGCGCGGCTCAAGAAGGGAACTGCGAGCGGCAAAAATTGCCTGTGACCTGCAAGCACTCCCGCCAGTCGCTGCAGCGGAATTCCCGGCTCAACGCTCAGCGTCAAATCGCTGGGATCGTACGCAACGATGTGATCGAGCCGTGTCACGTCCAGCGCCACATCGTATCTGCTCGGCGGCGCGCCCATGGCCAGTTTGCTTCGCGCGCCGCACGGCACGATCGCCAAATGTTCCGCCGCCGCGAATTTCACGATCTCGGAAATTTCATCGCGCGAGCCAGGTTTCACGGCCGCCGCGGGAACTTTGCCGTCGATCCCGTATGCAACCAGCTGCGCCGGATCGCTGGTGACATTCGACGCTCCGGTAATTTCCGCCAGCCGCGAGGCCACCGATATCGTCGCCAGCGTCACGGCGTCCTCACCGCGTCTGCCCCATTGCGGTTGCGCGCCGGACGCACGTAAATTTCGCCGCAGCCCTTCGCATTCGGGAAAATCTTGCCGGGATTCAGCAAATTATCAGGATTGAAAATCCCGCGCACGCGCTGCATCAAATTCAAATCCGTTTCGCTGAAGAGCAGCGGCATTAGCCGGTCTTTTTCCATTCCCACGCCGTGCTCGCCGGTGATCGATCCGCCCGCTTGAATGCAGAACGCGATAATCTCGTCGGCTGCCGCTACCGTATCGCGAAACTGCTGCTCGTTGCGTTCGTCAAACAGAATGATCGGATGCAAATTGCCGTCGCCGGCGTGAAACACGTTGCCGATCTGCAAATTATATTTTCGGCCGATTTCGCCGATGCGCCGCAGCGTCGCCGGAAGTTTCGTTCGGGGAATCACGCCGTCCTGCGTGTAGTAGCTCGGCGAGACGCGCCCCGCCGCCCCAAACGCATTTTTGCGCCCTTTCCACAGCAGATCGCGTTCGCGCGCATCGCGTGCAACCCGGACTTCTCGCGCCTGATGAACGCGGCAGACGTCAGCTACTTCCGCCGCTTCCGCTTCGGTCACTTCGCGCAATCCGTCCACGTCGATCAGCAAAATCGCGGCGCAATCCAGCGGAAATCCCGCGTGAATGTAATCTTCGACGGCGCGAATCGTCCACCCATCCAGCATTTCGCACGCCGCCGGAGTGATCCCGCGCGCCGTAATTTCCGCCACGCTTTCCGTGGCGTCATCAACCGTATCGAAAATGGCCAGCAGCGTCTTCACGTCCTCGGGCAGTCGCGTCAGCTTCACCGTAATCTCCGTGACCAGCCCGAAAGTCCCCTCGGAGCCGACGAAAACCCCGGTCAGATCGTAGCCAGTCGAATCGAGCGCGGAGTTTCCGACGTGCAGCACTTCACCGGTGGGAAGCACCACTTCCAGCCCAAGCACGTGATTCGTGGTCACCCCGTACGCCAGCGTGTGCGGCCCGCCGGAATTTTCCGACACGTTTCCGCCGATCGTGCACGCTTTCTGGCTCGAAGGATCGGGCGCGAAGTGCAAACCAAGATGCGCCACGGCGGCGCTCAAATCGGAGTTCACCACTCCCGGCTGCACGCGCGCAATCTGATTGTCCGCGTCGATTTCGAGAACGCAATTCATTCGCGCGAAGGACGTGATAATTCCGCCATGCCGCGCGATCGCTCCGCCGGAAAGCCCTGTGCCCGCGCCGCGCCCAACGAGCGGCACTTGATGCTTTCGCGCAAGTTCGACGATGCCGGCCACTTCCGCAGTGCTGCGCGGAAACACGACGCAATCCGGCCGGCCCTTCTCGACCGAGCCGTCGTACTCGTAGAGCATCAGCTCTTCCGGCCGGTGCAGCACGGATTCGGAGCCGAGCAGTGTCTTTAGATCGTGCAGCAGACGTGAGTTCATTTCGCGAAGCGCCGCTTCGATTCTCGCATCTTTCGGCCACTATAGTCGCGGTGCCCGCGAGCGTCAACGGATGCGAATCGTAGAGCGCTGGACGGGCCGGAACTCGTGCTATGTTTGTGCCGCATATGAAAAGTCTAGTCGATTTGTCCATCAGCTCCGGCGCAATGCTGATAGCCGTCTCATCCGTGGCCATCGTTTGGTTATTTGGCTCGGCGTTACCAGCAGCCCTGCGCCCAGTTTGGGTCGTGGTGGTGCCCCTCGGACTCGCTTTTTCCCTTTATTGGTTGCCGGTGTGGCTCGGTGCCGACGCTTCCGAGTACGGCGTCTGGGAAGGCCTAGTCGTCGGAGCGTGGTTTCTGGCTGGAATGGTTCCATCCGTAGTTGTTCTGTTAATGCTTCGGAAGCGCCGCGCCAGCTGATTCCGCTGGTCACATCAAGAAATTCTAGGAGCGTGAGTGTTGAGCAAGCCGAAAGCATTCGCGACGCGCCCGCTGTTCCCAGCCGCGCGCGCGATCTTGGAAAGTAATTTCGACGTCGAATTTTGGCCGGTGATGGAAAAGATTCCGCGCGCGGAATTACTTCAGCGCGTGGCCGATAAAGATGCGCTAATCTGCTTGCTCACAGAAAAGGTCGATGAAGAGCTGCTGGCCGCCGCGCCCAAGCTGCGAATCGTCTCCACCGTTTCCGTGGGCTACGATCATATCGACGTGCCGGCCTGCACCCGTCGTAACGTGATGGTGACGAACACTCCCGGCGTGCTCGACGAAACCACCGCCGATCTCGCCTGGGCGCTGCTCATGGCCATCGCCCGGCGCATCGTCGAAGGCGATGCGTGGATTCGCACCGGCGCGTGGCCCGGCTGGGAACTCGACCAACTTCTCGGCGGTGACGTTTACGGAAAAACTCTCGGCGTGATCGGTTTCGGACGCATCGGCCGCGGCATGGCCCGCCGCGCGCAGGGTTTTCAAATGCGCATCCTGTATCAGAATCGCACGCGCGTCGCCATAGAAGTCGAAACGGAACTGCGCGCGGAATTCGTCGACATGGATCGTTTGCTTCGCGACTCCGATTTCGTGACGCTGCACGTGCCGCTCAGCGCCGAAACCCGCCATTTGATTTCCGCCGCTGCTTTCGAAAAAATGAAGCGCACCGCGTACCTGATCAACACCTCGCGCGGGCCGGTGGTGGACGAAGCCGCTCTCGTCCAAGCGCTGGAAGAAAAGAAAATTGCCGGCGCGGCTCTCGACGTCTATGAAAATGAGCCGAAAGCTCACCCAGGACTTCTTTCGCGGCGCGACGTGATTCTCGCTCCGCACATCGGCAGCGCTACCATCGATACACGCACGAAAATGGCGGTGATGGCAGCTACAAATGCCGCGGAATTCTTCGCGGGCTGCCGTCCGCCCAACGCTTTGAATGCAGACGCCTTGCGCTCATAATTTACGGAGGGAAATCGAATGGCACTCGTATCTCGCAACCAAGTAAAGCTCACTCTCGAAGGCGCACGCGCGGTGTTGGAAGCGGCGCGCCGCCGTGCTGAAGAGATCAAAATTCCCATGAACATCGCCGTGGTGGACGACGGTGGCCATTTGCTCGCATTCGAGCGCATGGACGGCGCCAAGCCAGCATCGATTGCCATCTCAATGGTGAAGGCGCAAGCTGCCGCAATGCGCCGAGCCGCCACGGGCCCCTCGAAGTCGGGCGACACCGTGAATATTCCCGTCGCCCTTGGCCTCGCAATTGCAAGCCCGTCCGAACAAACCCCGCTGCGCGGTGGTTTCCCCCTGATCGTCGATTCGCAAGTGATCGGCGCGATTGGCGTGAGTGCCGGCAATGAAGATGAGGATTCTGACGTCGCTCGCGCCGGCGTTGCCGTCATCGAAAAAATGTGAAGGAAATCGCCCAGCGCATCTTCCGCAACACCCTCGCGGCCATCGACATTCCTGCGGCCATCGAAAAGAAGCTCGCGCGCAGCGGCGCGTCGATTTGCATCCATAACGAAACAATTGACATCAAAGCTTTCGACGAAATCGTGGCGATCTCCTTCGGCAAAGCTTCGATCGCCATGGCGGAAGGCCTCGCGCGCCTTCTCGGTCCGGATTTTCCGCTTGAGGGAATTCTGGTCGCGCCTTCCGCGCCGCAGCGCGAATTATTCGGATGGAAGGTGTTCGTCGGCGGGCATCCCATACCCAACGTCGAAAGCTTCGCCGCGGGCCGCGCGATTCTCGACCGTCTGGCGCGCTGCGACGAGCGCACCCTGATCTTCTTTCTCATTTCCGGCGGCGGATCGGCGCTCGTCGAGCAGGCGCTCAATCCAGCGATCACGCCGGAAGATTTCCGCGCCCTGCACGCGGCGCTGGTTACTTGCGGCGCGCCGATTCAGGAAATCAACGCCGTTCGCAAGCATTTGTCAGCGACGAAGGGAGGGAGGCTCGCTGCCGCGGCTCCAAACTCGCCGAAAATTACTCTGGCGGTGAGCGATGTCCCGCAAGGTCACGAATCGGCGCTTGCGTCCGGGCCCACGCTGCCCGATCCAGCAACAGTCGGTGACGTACTGCGCGTCGTGGCTCAATACGATTTGCTCGCCAGACTGCCGGAGCGGCTGCGAGCTGCGCTCGATCCGAATGCGTTGCGCGAAACTCCCAAGCCCGGCGACGCTGCGTTCGCGCGCTCGCGCTTCGTGATGCTGCTCGCCGAGCATGAATTGCTCCACGCCGCACACCACGCGTGCGAAGCGGAGGGCTACAGCTGCGTCTGCGAGCACGCGACCAATGACTGGCCCGTCGAGGAAGCCGCCGATTACCTGCTCGCGCAACTCGAAGCGCTGGCGATTGCCAATCCGGGCAAGGGAGTCGCCGTGCTGGCCAATGGCGAACTCAGCAGTCCGGTAACAGGCGACGGGATCGGCGGGCGCAACTCAGCTTTCGTGTTGGCGTGCGTGCCGAAGATCGCCGAGAAAAATATTACGGTGCTAAACGCCGGCACGGATGGGATCGATGGCAACAGCCCCGCGGCGGGCGCGGTCGCGGACGGCGAAACCATGGCGAGAGCAACGGCCGCCGGAGTCGATCCGCGAGACTTTCAACTTCATTCCGACTCGTATGCTTTTTTCGCAGCGCTTGGCGACGCGCTGCTCACTGGCCCGACCGGAAACAATTTGCGCGACCTGCGCATCTTGCTGTCGGGCGAACCGCCGAAACCTTAATACTCCGCTCGATAGCCGTTGTGCAGCAGCTCAAGCGCCGTGTGGATGTAAGGCTCCTCCACGGAAGTCACTTCTCCGCCGTGAAGCATGGCTTCGATCGGGGCCACGGCGGCCGGATCGCCGCGGCGCGCCAGGGACAATACCGTAGCTACCTGCAGATCGAAATACGGCTCGTGCAAATACGAAATCAGCGTTTGCGTGATCCGCGCATTCGATTTGTCCAGACCTGCCAGAGATGCAATAGCCGCCTCGCGGCAAACGAACGGCTTCCCCGGCGCGGACCATTCCAGCAGCGTCGGAACGGCGCGGCTGTCGCCAAGCCTGCCAAATGAGACGAGCGCCGCGCTGCGCACCACGTTGTCGGGAGAATCCATTTTCGCTGCGGCCATCAGCACGTCAAATGCGCGCGGCGATTTCGATTCAGCCAGAGCGCGAATCGCGGCGGCGCGCACCAAATACGCAGGATCCTTCGTAGCCATCGCGATGAGCTTGTCCGCCACCGTTGCGCCCACTTCGAAGTGCTCTAACTTCGTCGCAGCCACTTCGCGCACCCAAGGTTTCGGATCGCCCGTCGCGGCAAGCACGGCGGTCTCCGCATCCGCGCCGCCGAGACTCCCGAGCGCGTGCAGCGCTTGCACGCGAACGCCCCAGAAAGGATCGTGTGCGGCAGCTTCTCCCAGCGCGGCGACCACCTCCGGGTTGCCGTCAATTTTGCCGAGCATCACGGCGGCGTCGGCGCGATCCGTGACGGCCTCGGCGTTCTTCAGCTGATACATCAACATGGCCGGCGTTTTCGTGAATATCGCTTGCTTGAAAATTTTGTCGCCGGGATCGAACAGCACCATCAGCGGCTCCGAGTCGGATGCAAACGTAAAAGTCTGCTCCGACTCATTGATTTCCACCGGGTACGTCTTGCGGACCGCCCGCGTATCGATTTCGATGTCGATCGGCACGTCGAATAAACCGACGAGCCCCTCCAAATGTTGCGTCTGCTTCACGTCCAGCTTCACTTCGTGCGTCGCTGTATCGTACGTATACCGAACGTCGAATTCCGGCGCGCCTGCGCTATAGATCCACTGGTGAAAGAAACGATCGACGTTGATCGATGTCTGCTGCTCGATCGCTTTTTGCAGATCGCTGCTCACCACGTTCTGCCCGCGGTTGACTTCCAGGTAGTGGTGCAGCGCGGCGAAGAATTGATCGTCGCCGAGCCTTTCGCGCAGCATCTTTAGCACCCAGCCCGCTTTTTGGTAGGTGTTGCCGTCGTAGGCCGTGGAATCGTTGAAATCGCGCGTCAGGATCGGCACCGGGAAAAGGCGTTTTGCGCCGAACCAGCGATTCTGCTCGCTCCAATATTCGTACGCGGCGGCTTCTGCGCCATTTTTGTGCTCCAGCCAATAATTTTCGAAAAACGTGGCGAATCCTTCGTTCAGCCACAGGTTCGCCCAGTCCTTGCAGGTCACCAAATCGCCGAACCATTGGTGCGATAGTTCGTGCGAATTCACGATATCGTCGCCGATGCGGTATTCGGGCGCCAGTTGCGGGTCGATCAAATCGCTCGTCGAAAGCGTGGCCGCGCTCGTGTTTTCCATTCCGCCTTCGGTGAAATCGTCCACGGAAGTCTGCGCGTACTGCGGCCACGGATAGGGCACTCCGAGCTTGCTCGAAAAAAGTTCCAGCATCGCCTTGGTGTCCTCAAATGTGGGACCGATATCGGCCTGATCGCCGCGCGGCACCAGGTATCGCAGCAGAACTCCATTCCACGTGTCGTCATGCTCCACGAAATCCCCGGCGATCGCGGAAATCAGGTACGTGGAAAGCGGCTGCGACTGTTTCCAGTCCCAGGTCTTCGTGCCATCCGAATTCCCTTGAACACCAATCAGCTGGCCATTCGACACGGTGGTCCATGACGCTGGAACCGTGAGGATCATCTCCGAGGTGGTGCGGTCGTTCGGATAATCGTAGATAGGAATGTACGCGTGCGTGTCTTCCGCTTCGCCTTGGGTCCAGATTTCCGCCGGCAGGCGCGGATAATTTTTGTCGGGCAGAATGAAGAAGATACCCTTTTTCGGCTGGCCGGTGTAGCGAATGAAAACGTCAAAACGCGCGCCGCGCGCGGCAGAATGGGGGAGCGAGACGACGAGGTGGTCCGACGTCACCGTATATGGCGCGCCCACGCCGTCCACAGTCACGCCTGAGATATCGAGGGCGGTCGAGTCAAACGACAACTTCGAAACGTCGTCACGAAGCGTTGAAACAGTTTCCGTCACTTCGCCCCGAACCGCGCGGTGCGCCAGATCGAACCACAGATGCGTCCGAATGTTTTGCAGGTCGTAGTCGCGGCTGGGAGCATAGGGCCGGTCGGCCCGAGCAATCGACGCGGCCGCGAGAGCCGCCACTAGGAAAGCGAGAATAGCGCCGGCGCAAAATCCAAAACGACATTTCGAGAGAAACGGTCCCCAGTGCGCCGCCACAGCTTCGGTTTGTCGGCCCGCGCAACGCATCGTCTAACGACGTTAGCATATTGTTGGCGCGGAAAATAACTGGTCTCAGGGGCGGTGGCTCAACAGTTCAAGTTCGGAGCGTCCGGTCTTCGGCGTCCAAGATCATATCGTTTGCCAAACGCAAAGTCTCGATGCGAGCGTGCCGATCCCGCTCTGCGTGTACGCGCCGTGAGCGGATTACTTACCAGCGTTCTCGACCCGAAGTTGGTCCGTAACTCGGCCAATAACGCCGGGCACCTGGTTGGCCCGTGTGATAGCCAAGGTCTTGTCCATTTGATTGGCGACCACCCCGGTGAGCGTCACATGTCCCATATCGACGATGATGTGGATCGGCGGGACTGCCTGGATGGCGTACTTTTCAAATCCGGGATTGGAATAGATGGCGCGAAATTCTGCCCGGCGGATGCGGTTATCCCCTGGAGACGGCGGAAGCACCTTGATCTCGTTCTTGACGGACGTTACGCCCTCTATTTTTTTGACGGCGGAAGCGGCGTCGGACTTCAGCACGGGTCTGACGACTTCGCCCAGCAGCGTTACCTCCTCGCCGTTCACCTTGAACGCCAAATTATCGAAAACCGTGTAGAACGGCTGCATCACCAGGACGTGCCGGACTTCCTTGATGAGCTGGACTTCCGTTTCGGCCTGACCTTGCGAGCTGTTTTGAGACTGGTTCTGAGCCGGATACGACGGCGCACCACGTGCCCAAGCGGAGCCGGGAACGAGAGTGGCGAGCATGACCGAGCTAATGAACGTGAGCGAAAGGAACGGGTGCTTGAACTTGAGCTGGAACTTGAGCATGATCAACTCCTAGAACGTCTTCCTGGCGCTGGACGCGCCCGGACGTGGCCCCGTTGGTTATTGCAGCGCGCCCGTCGCGCCGGATGTTTAAACCCGGAGGCAAGTGTCTCGGCTTACGCCTCCTGCATATTACGATGCATCAGCGAGCGAAATCGACGCACAGCAAAAGTAGAAAGTCTGCCCTGAGCGCTGGCGCGAAATACTTAGATCTGGCGCGGAGTTGCCCCTATCCCGAACGACATACACAAGGCTATCCCCAGCGAAGGCCGGGGAACAATCTCGTCGAATGTTAAGGATGTTACGATGCGGGCATGCCCGTCACACGGCTGGTCGCGGCAATCGTACTATTTCTGAATCTGCCCATTCCGCTCTATTGGTTCGTGCTGCATCCGTTTGGCCGTTTTTGGCGCATGCGGCTGAAGGCTGCATATGTGACGGCGCTACTGTGTTCATGGCTGCCGGTGACGGCCGCGCTCGTAGCCTGTCGTCATCAGATGTTTCGTCATGACCCGCCGCCGCTGGCGGCGATTACCGCTGGCGTGGCGCTGATCGTCATCGAGATTTGGATTTTCTGGCGCGTGCGGCGCGACTTAGGCGCCTCGCGGCTGGTAGGGCACACCGAATTGAAAGGTGGCGGGGAATTGCAGCTGCAAGGAATCTACGCGCGCATGCGCCATCCGCGATACGTCGGATCGCTGCTGGCAATCATCGGCGCGTGCTTGCTGGCCGGAACGCGCCTGACGTGGATCGTGTCTGCGGTCTGGGCGGTGCTGATGCTGGTGAGCATTTTGCTCGAGGAGCGCGAAATGCACGCGCGATTCGGCGCGGCCTACGTCGAGTATTGCCGCCGCGTTCCGATGTTCTTGCCCCTTTTCCGCCGAGCCGCGGAATGAAAGCATGACTCGCAATGCCACACGCATGCTGATTATTTGGACGCTCCTCTGGGCTGGGATCGCCGGATGCGGCGCAATCCTGCTGCACTTTGGCAGGCATCTCAGCTGGGATCAGCTGATGTTTCCGGCCAGCTGCTTCGTCGTGTTACAGATCGCCCTTTTCGGTGGAATTCTGTTGGCAAGGAAGTATCGGAGCCCACGCTTTGCAATCGCGCTCGCGGCGTCGTGGGTTTGGGGCGAAATCGTTATGGGCGGATACTACGGGATTCGATGGCAAGTGATCCCGGGATATAGCCGCCACGACCTTCGATCATTCGCGATAACGATGGCTGCACTTGTGGTCGTCATCGTGGTGGTACCAACCCGATGGTTTGTGCGCATGGGAGAAGTTAAGTGTGCACGCTGCGGACACTACCACGAAGGGCGCGATTGCAGCTGCGGGTGCAGAGCAGATCAATTCCAATACCCCGTCTTCCAACCTCCAAGTTAGGGTCATAGAGCCAAGCCGCCGTCCCAGAAAAAAAGATTGACGCAACCGACCCAAACGGGACTACGATGCTGGGGTCATGGAGCTCTTCGGCGGGCAGCCCGGGACTCCGTTCAGAAGCCACGCGGCTTCGCAGTTTTCACGCTTGTTTGCGCCCGGCCCTCTCTCCGTCGCTGCCACCCTCGCTGGCATCGCATTTCTCACCATATTTCTCGCGTCGCCGGTCTATGCACAAAGAGGAGGCCATCCCACTCCTCCCTCCAATCCGCCATCCGGAGGAATCCCGTCGCAGCCCGGCGGAACGCCCTATGGCGGATCGCCCTACGGTGGGGCCGCCTACGGTTCGTCTCCATCAACAGATCCCAACCTCTATGGGCCCATGGCTACCGATCCTTTCCTGATGTTGGAGGGGCCGATGCAAATGGGGCCGGTCATGATGCCCATCGACACGAGCCGCATCTTCCACGCCGAGTCCTGCGAGGACTGGACTCAGGCAGCCGTGGACAGCCCTACCGTAAGCGTTGGTCGTCTGGCAGTGCCGGGAAAAGCGAGCGGTGAATTCCAGAAAGCCTGTCGGTCGTACAAGCAGCAGCGATTCGCCGGAGCCGAAAATCATGCGCGCAAGGCTATCAAGATCTATCCTGATTACGCCGCCGCGTGGGTATTGCTCGGGCAGGTTTTGATCGCCGAACACAAGGATGACGAAGGACGCGCCGCCTGCAATCAGGCTAAGGCCGTCGACCCGAAATATGCGCCTCCTTACGTGTGCCTCGCGGATTTCGCCAGTCGCGCCAAGGATTGGAAACAAGAGGCCGCGCTTTCCGATTTCGCGCTTTCGCTCGATCCTGTCACCAACATGTACGCCTACATGTACGCTGCCGACGCCGATCTGCACCTCCACAATATCGATAAAGCCCAGACCAACGCGGAAGCCGCTGAGAAGCTGGATCGATGGCGCAAGGCTCCTGAGATTCACCTGTTGCTGGCGCAGATTTATCAGGTCAAGGGCGATCGTCCCAAGGAAATTTCCGAGCTTCGGCAGTACCTCAAAGTTGACCCGCACGCGCCAGATTCAGCACTCGCTAAAGCGACTCTGACGCAGGTTGAAGATCCCGCCCGTTAGAGCTGGAAACTCCTCAGGGAATAAACGCCCGCGACTTCAACAGTGGAAGCCCCCGACCTTCAGTCGGCGGAGGCAGGGCTTTTAATCCCTGCCGTACAAACGCGCGCGTGAGCGCGCTTCCCTTCGCGCTGCTTCATCCGCGCGAAGTACTCGATTCCCGATTTCCGCAAACTCTTCAGCCGCTGAAGCTCCCGCTCTGGAATCTTACACGTTGGGCGCGCGCGCCAATTCAGCAGACCGCTTGGGAGGCAAGAGCGCCATCAGCGGCACGCCAATGACCACCAGAATCGCGGACATTCCGAAAAGGTCCGGACGCCCTGCGACATCTCCAACCGCCTGAATCAGCATCACGAACGCATGCGCGAAACTCGACCATGCCGCGAACAGGATCAAGCTCCGATGCGCCGTTGGATTTCGCGCCGCGATCAGCAGAAAAACTCCCAGCGTGACGTATAGGCTCAGAAACATCGGCACGATCTCATCGGAATGCCGCCAATCCCAGAGAGAAGTCGCCAGCGGATACACGCCCGCCACAAACAGCAATCCAGCCGCGATCATCACGAACTTCAGCGCCCGCTCTCGATTCATCGCTCCTGCCTCCCGCACCGTAGCAAAGGCTTCGCTTTTCGTTTATTGCCAAACAAATCTGTGGCGGACACCAGAAGCGTCCGTGAATAGTCCGACGATAGCGCCTGCGGCGTTGATACCCGACGAAATTGTGCCGAGATTCGTAGCCGAATAGGGAAGAGCCGCTGCATTCGGATCGTCCAGGGTCACGAACGTTCCGTCCGGCTCGCGGACATATCCGTGCCTTACCAAACTCGCGTTGCGATACGTTCCCACGATTGCGCCGCTGTCGTTGATTCCGTAGGCGAAAGAGCTCACGCTATTGGCGTCAGGCGGATCGAATATCGTGTAAGTCCCGTTGGCGGTGCGCGTCACGCTGTGAGTTGTGCCCACTCCGTTCACCACGCCCACGTTGATCGCGCCGACCATCGTGCCGCTCGCATTTATGTCAACTATTTCGGTTCCCATTCCGGAGCCGGTCCCCGCTCCAGGGGCGTCAAGAATCGTAATCGTGCCGCCCGAATCGAGCAGAAAGCCATGATAGACGCCGCTCGTATCGGTATAGGTGCCCGCCGTGGTTCCAGACGCGTTGATCTGGTTGGGAATCACGATTCGCAGCTGGCTCGGATCGCCCGTGGGATCGAAGGTTGTGAACGTCCCATTGGGAGCCCGTAGATACCCATGAGCTCCGAACGCGTCCACATATCCGCCCGCCACGGTGCCGCTATCAGTCAGCGATTGCGCGCCAGACGTGCCTGCCGGATCAAATGTAGTGATCGTGCCGCTCGCGTCGCGAAAGAAACTGTGCTCCAGGCCGTTCGAGTCGCAGAAAAAGCCCGCGGTCTGATCGGTGGAATTAATGGAGGTAACCTCCGTGCCGCAGACGGACATCGTGTTGGCGCCTGGGGCGTCAAAGACCGTGAATGCGCCCGCGGAAGTGCGAATGAACGCGTGACTCCCGAAGTTTGCGTCGATGTAATAGCCGGAAACGTCTCCGTTCGCGTTGATCCGCAGGCTGTATGTTCCCTGGCCGCTGGCCGTCCCGGCCTGCGGCACATCGAAATTAGTGAATTGGTGCTGCGGCGGCGACGGTTGGTTTTGCGTCCCGCCCGATCCGCAACCAGCAGAAATCAAGAGTGGCGCTACGGTAGCGGCCAAAAGTAATAGCAGCTCGCGACGAAATTGCATTCGCAGAAATGAGCGTGGTTTGCGATCACCCGGCATGGCGATCCTCCATCATGCGAGATGAAGCCCTGGTTCGGTTCGAGTGGCCGGAATTCTATCATCGAATTACTACTCGTGTATAACCGAATCTCAAATGTAGGAGCCCCGTCGCGACTGTCGGCGCGCCGCTGCAGGGAAGAACCGCGAGGGCGCGCGTCATCGTTACCTAACGAAGCATTACGAAGCGCACGCGTCCAAGAAAACTGATTCAGCAATTTCTTTGTCGTAGCAGCTTGTGTAATCGGTGACAAAAGCTACGGGGCCAAGTCGATTGGTGACGTCATTAAGAAGCCGCCGAACTGCAGGATTACGATCCTGGTTTATATCGTTCGTGATATGTTAGCTGCATCTTTTCTTGGAAAGGCTGGGGCTGGCCCATGATTTTCCGTGTAAGTTGGCAAAACACGAAGGCGGTTCCAATCGCCGCGCTGTTGCTCTTGCCTGTGATGCTCGTGGGTGCGCCATCTTGGTCCTGGGCGCAATCGCTGCCGTCAAAAAAGCAAGCCTCTGACCTTTTGGCAAAAGCCGAAAAAACAACGAAGTTGACCGCGCCGGGCGACGCTCAGTTTCATTACATCGCAAGACTTCACTACGTAGCCGGTTCGTTTTCAGCGGACGGGACCTACGAGGTTTTGTGGGCGGCTCCTGATCGTTTTCGCCAGGAGTTCCGGCTCGGAAAATTGATGGGGTCGGTCGTCGTCAGCAAGGGAGAAGTTTACGATTCGCGAAACACTCCGGCGGTCCTTTACCTCGCGAGCGAGGCGGCGGCGTTGACCGGCGTTCCCGGGCCAAATCTTACACTTGGAGAAGGCTCTGAGTTGGGCCAAATCCCCGCTTTCGGACAATTCCCTGCGGTAGACAAGGAGTCTGCACCCCGCCACCCTGTGCGCCGGCACGTACACGTAGACGACGTCTTCGCAAGCAAGCGCGGCAATGAGAACCTGGTTTGCATAAAGGAAAGCGGCGACGCTGCGGATCCTCAGCATGATTACGACTACGTGGAAGCAGTTCGAACGGTTTGTCTGGATTCCGCCAGCGATGAAATCGTGTCGGATCAGACCGACACGACAGCTTCGGCTGCCCGCCTTATTTCGAGCGTGGTTCGGAGCGGTTTTGTGGACTTCGGCGCTTTGCGCGTTCCGACGCATATCACCTTCAGCTCGCCGGATGAGACGATGGATTTGCAGGTCGAACACCTGAATCCAGTTCTTCATTTTGCTGAGGGAGTTTTTGCGCCGCCGCCGGGCGCTTCGTCATTCGATTGGTGTCTCAATCCTGGTGTCGAGCGGCCCAAAGCATCGGCGCCTCCATTCATCATGTTGTTACCTGGCGGGCTGACGTCGACGGGACTGAAAGCGAGTGGATTTCACGCATTTTACATGCGCATCGGGCCCGACGGACACATTAGAGAGTTGGCGGAAATCCATCGAGATGGCACCGCTAGAAAGCTGGACTCCAGCAGCATTGACCACGTGAAGCTATTCGTTCAGACGTGCGGCAGCAAGCCCGCGGAATACGAGACCCTGATTTCAGATTGGGAGCACGTTCGGCTCAATTATATTCTTCCGTATGACTAATTCCTGCCTGATGCCCTTGTGTGGCCGCACAGTAATGCACGCACTGATTCTCGATTCTGGCGGAGCGGCGCACCCCGCATCAAAGCCGGAAAATTCGCCGGGCAGTTTCACCCAAAATGTTGCGCTTGGCTTGTTCGGTGAGGAATGGGAGCGATGCGATGCGCGAGGGCACATCGAAATCCCAGTGCGGCCAATCGCTGGAATACATCACTTGCGTCTCGGCGTGAATCGCTTTCATCGTGCTCTGCAGCAAATCCATGTTGGTCTGTTCCATGGGCTGCGAGGTGTAGAACATTTCCGCCATGTATTCGCTCGGCAGGCGCTTGAGCAGCGGCGCGTCCGACTGGCGCATCAGGTATTCGTGGTCGAGCCGCTGCATCATGAACGGCACCCACGCCAGCCCGCTTTCCACCCAAATTAAATTCAGCTTCGGGAATCGCTCGGGCAGTCCGTTGACGATCCAGTTGGACATGTGCGTCATATTACAGGTGACGAACGACATCGAGTGAACCGCCAGGAAGCGATTCATCGTCGTCGTCATCGTGTCGCCCCACGTAGGGCCGGCGTGAAACGCGAGCGGCAGTCCGCGCTCTTCCAGTGCCCGATAGATCG
>Ga0307374_10000534_pt1 | contig 72460 bp, 69 predicted proteins | sample OX3MG_FD_202532 | JGI IMG/M metagenome (GOLD analysis project Ga0307374, IMG submission 202532) | Soil microbial communities from Risofladan, Vaasa, Finland - OX-3 | ecosystem: Environmental > Terrestrial > Soil > Coastal area > Acid sulfate soil | place: Finland: Risofladan, Vaasa | collected... | reverse complement strand
CCGGAGGGGCTCGACATCCTCTACAAGCTGGTCGCCACGGCCGACGTGTTCCTGATCAACAAGCTGCCGCGGGTGCGCAAGAAGCTCAGCATTGAGCTCGACGACATCCGGGCGCACAACCCCAACGTCATCTATGTCGCGGGCACCGGTCAGGGCGAGCGTGGGCCCGACGCCGACAAGGGCTCCTATGACTCACTGTCGTTCTGGTTCCGGGCCGGCGTCTCCCTCGGCGCGACGCCGACCGACCAGGAGCGACTGGTCGGACCCCCAGGACCCGGCTTCGGTGACTCCATCGGCGCCATGACCATCGCCGGCGGCATCATGGGCGCACTCTTCCACCGCGAGCGCACCGGCGAGGCCACGACGGTCGACGTGTCGCTGCTCGGCACCGGCATGTGGGCCATGGGCCAGGCCTTCGCCCTCTCGCTCGTCAGCGGCACGCCCTGGGGCGGTCCGCCGGCCGGAGCGCCGCGGCTGAACCCGCTCGTGCGCAACTACGAGACCAAGGACGAGCGCTCGCTGTCGTTCTGCTGCCTGCAGGCCAGCCGTTACTGGGCCGAGCTCTGCGTCGCCGTCGGCCGCCCTGAGCTCGCCACCGACGCGCGCTTCGCCGACCACGCCGGGCTCGTGGAGAACAGCATTGAGGGGCAGCGCCTCCTGGAAGAGGCGTTCGCCGAGCACACGGTGGCGGAGTGGCGCGAGCGTCTGGCCGACTTCACCGGCCAGTGGTGCGTCGTGCAGGACACGCTCGAGTGCGCCGTCGACCCGCAGGCCGTCGCCAACGGCTACATGCAGGACTGCGAGACGGCGAGCGGCACGCCCTTCCAGTTGGTCGCCTCGCCCGTGCAGTTCGGCGGCGAACCGTCGCCGGTACACCGGGCCCCTGAGTTCAACGAGCACGGCGACGCCATCCTCGAAGAAGTCGGGGTCGACTGGGATACCATCGTCGACCTCAAGGTCCGCTCGGTCGTCGGGTAGGCCGCGCCGCTTCGCACGCCGAATTTGTAGGCAGTCTTTCGTCAGTCGTTTACGTAACCGCTTGTTTCGTTTGTCAGGAGGAGACACATGTCACTGTTCGATGCATTCCGCTACGACGGGAAGCGAGTCCTCGTTGTCGGGGGCGCCACCGGTATGGGCGCGGCTGCGGCCGAGCTGGTCCAGGACGCCGGCGCCGAGGTCGTCGTGATGGACTTCGCCGAGGTGAAGCTGCCCGGCGCCAAGGCCATCCACGTCAACCTGGCCGAGGAGGCCTCCATCAACGCGGCCGTGGACGAATGCGGTGGGCCGATCCACGCGCTCTTCTCCTGCGCCGGTGTCGCCGACGGCACGCCCGGCATTGAGAAGATCAACTTCGTCGGTCACCGCCACCTCATCAACCGGATGCTCGCTGGCGACATGCTGCCGCGCGGCTCGGCCATCGGCTTCATTTCCTCGGCCGCGGGGCTCGGCTGGGAAGCCAGCCTCGGCGAGCTCAAGGAGTACCTGGACACGCCGGACTTCGATTCCGGTGCCGCCTGGGCCCAGGAGCACGGCTACGCCGACTACTTCCACTCGAAGCAGGCGGTCTGCGCCTACGTGGCCCGCGAGGCCTTCCCGCTGCTCAAGCAGGGCATCCGGATCAACGCCATCTGCCCCGGCCCGACGGACACGCCGCTGGCCCAGGCCAACGCGGAAATGTGGCTGGGCTTCGGTGCCGACTTCCGGGAGGAGACGGGCATCGCGGCCTCCACTCCGCTGGAGCAGGCCTACCCGCTGGTCTTCCTCTGCAGCGACGCCGCGGCGGCAATTTCGGGGATCACCCTCATCAGCGACGTCGGCTACGTGAGCTCCGGGATCACCAACGCGTTCCCACCGGCCAACGCGGCGGCCGGGTTCCTGCTCGCTCGAAGCTGGGACTGACGACGACGGGCCCGGCCCGGTCGCCGGCCTCCTCGCAGAGGGCGGTATCTTCTACAGAACTCTAAACGGATCCGTTTAGAGTTTCTATGCCGACAGATATCCGGAGGCTCACACTCGGATCGTCCCAGCCGGCTCCCGGGCCGGCCGCATGCAGTCTTCTCAGGTGTTGTCGGCTGCGGCCGGCTTCTCGGGGCGCCAGTAGACGCCCAGGAGACCGGCCGCACCGAGACCACCGGCACCCACCGCGATGGCGAAGCCGGGCCAGCCCCACAGGTGCTGCAGCGCGCTGATGTGCCCGTCGATGCTCCAGTCGCCGGGCCCGATGGTGCCAATAGCGACGGCCACGAGGGTCAGGGTCATAACGTACTCGTAGCCCTCCCCCGGCCGGAAGATGAAGAACCCGTTCTTCATGTGGTTGGTGATGAAGGCCACCAACATGACGCCGACCACACCCGCGGCGGCGATCGAGGTGAAGAGGCCGAGCACGAGGGCCGCGCCGGCGGCCACCTCGACCAGGCTGGCCATCCAGGCGTGGAGGATGCCGGGCTTCATGCCGAGCGACTCGAACCAGCGCGCCGTGCCGGCGATCTTGCCGCCACCGTAGATGTGGTTGATGCCGTGGGCCAGGAAGACGGCCCCGACGGTCACCCGCAGGATCAGCAGCGCCATGTTGACCGAGGACGTGCTGAGGTCCCCCAGGATCACGTGCATCACGCTCACACCTTCCTTCTCATTGGTTCGCCCAGCAAGGACGACTGGGGCCGGATCTGCCCTGGCGGGCGGACTCGCCCCGCAGGATCTTCGGCGACAATGCCCCTCTCTATCAACTCCGGGGGCGCGACGGGGTGATCACAGGCCCTTGTAGACCTGGCCGTCCTTCATCACGAAGCTGACCTGCTTGGTCACCCTGATGTCCTCGGTGGGGTCGCCGGGCACGGCGATGACGTCGGCCAGGAATCCGGTGGTGAGCTGCCCCAGGTCGTGTGCTCGCTCCACCAGGTCGGCGCTGGTGAGCGTGGCCGCCTGCAGGGCCTGGGTGGGCGTCATGCCGCGGTCGACCATGGCGATGAGCTCGTCGGCCTGGGTCCCGTGCGGAATGGCGGGAGCGTCCGAGCCGCAGGCGATCTTGACGCCGGCGGCGAGGGCCTTGGCGAACATCTGCCGGGCCTGCGGGAAGATCTGCGCCGCCTTCTTCTGCAGGATCGGGTGGATGCGGTCGATCGCCATGTGGTCCGCCAGCGCGGTGGTGCCGACCAGGAAGGTCCCCGAGTCGGCCATCAGCTTGATGGTGTCGTCACTCGCCAACGAGCCGTGCTCAATACAGTCGACCCCGGCCCGGATGCAGGCCCGGATCCCGGCGTCGCCGTGGGCGTGGGCAGCCACCCGCAAACCGTTGCGGTGTGCCTCGTCGACGATGGCCGCCAGCTCCTCGTCGGAGTACTGCTGGGCCCCGGCCGCCGAGCTGAAGGACATCACACCGCCGGAGGCCGAGATCTTGATCAGCTTCGCCCCGTACTTCATCTGGTAGCGGACCGACTTGCGCACTTCGGACACGCCGTTCGCAATGCCCGACTCCACGCTCTGCGGCATGATGCCGGGCGCCAGCCCCTGGAACATGGTGGGGTCGAGGTGGCCGCCCGTCGGCGTGATGGCGTGGCCGGCCGGGAAGATGCGGGGACCGGGGAACCAGCCTTGGTCGACTGCCTTGGCCAGGTCCACATCGAGCAGGAAGCCGGCCGTGTAGACCATCAGACCGAGGTTGCGCACCGTCGTGAAACCGGCCATCAGCGTGGTGTTGCAGTTCACCGCGCCGCGCAGGGTGCGGTAGACGGGCGAGTCCTTCACGCCGTGCATCGGGTCGGGCAGCCCGTCGGGGCCACCGGGCCCACCGATGAGCATGTTGAGCTCCATGTCCATCAACCCGGGAAGCAGGGTGACGTCGCCCAGGTCGATTTCCGTCGCGGTGGTCGGGAGTTCGTCCGGGTTGACGCCGACGATCTGGTTCCCGTCGATCACGATGGCGGCGGGCCCGCGCACCGCGCCGGCCACGACGTCGAGCCATCGATCGGCTCGCAGGATGATCACGTCACTCATGGGGTCGCTCCCTCTTGCGTTTGCAGGTTCGTTCTTCGGCCGGGTTAGCGGATCGGCTCGTCGCCACTCATGGTGGTGCGGTGCATTTCGCGCCCCGACGTGGGGTCGTAGGGGTGCACCCGGTGCATGACACCGGTGTTGTCCCAAATGACCAGGTCGCCAACTGTCCACTCGTGCCGGTACACACGCTCGGGGACCGTCGACCGTTCGACCAGATCGTCGAGCAGCGCCTTGCCCTCGGCGAGATCCATACCGACAATGTGCGACGCCGAGACACCGATGACCAGTGAGCGCCGGCCCGACCGGTGCTGCCAGACGAGCGGGTGTTCCTTGTCGGGCTTCGAACGCCACCCCGCCAGCTGCTCGGGTGTGGGGTCAGGGAAGACGAGGCGCTGCGACGCCTCGAGGGAATGCAGCACGCGGAGATCCTCGTACTGGGCCTTCTCGGCATCGGTGAGGTCGTCGTAGGCGGCGTACGTGCTGGCGAATTCGGTCTCCCCTCCCGAGTCGGAGATCACATGCGCGCTGAGGGTGGTCGCCTTGCTGGGGACGTCGTCCTGCGCGCCGTCGATGTGCCAGTAGACCGTCCCGCGCAGGTACGCGGCGGTGGAGCTCTTGGTCGGATCGAGCGTCACGTTAAAGATCCGTGGCGGCGCGGCGGGCTCGGCCTTCCCGACGTCGTCGAGTCGCTTGGAGAATGCGACCTGGGTGTCGTCGTCGATATGGAGCTCGCGGAAGACAAGGACGCCGTTCTCCTCGAGCGCCTCCATGCACGCCTTGGGCAGCCCGTCGTCCGACAGCAGCTGTGTGGGATCAACTCCGAGCACTTCGGCCCCGACCGTCGCACCCAGCCTCCTGGTCGTCAGCGTGCTCATCCTGCTGCTCCGCTCACAAATACCAGCCGCCGTTCACATTGATCTGCTGCCCAGTGATGTAGCCCGCCTCTTCCGAGCAGAGAAAGACACAGGCGGCAGCGATGTCCTCGGGCGTGCCGAGGCGGCCCAGCGGGGCACGGGCGACGACCGCGTCCTCGTTCATGGTGCCCGCGTCGATCGGCCTTCGCATCATGGGGGTGTCGATGACGCCGGGGGGAATGGTGTTGACTGTGATGCGATGCGGGGCGAGGTCGAGCGCGAGCGCCTTCGTGAAGGCGATGACGCCGCCCTTCGATGCCACGTAGTGCGACATGTTCCGCGTCCCGGACTGGGCCGATGAGGACGAGATGGTGACGATGCGGCCCCATCCAGCTTCGATCATGTCGGGCACCGCGGCTTGGAGGCAGTGGAAGGTCCCGGTGAGATTCACCGCCATCATCCGGTCCCACGCCTCGGCGGTGATATCGAGGAATGCCTCGAATCCCTCGATCCCGGCGCTCGTCACCATGATCTCGACCCTTCCGAGGGCCGAGCGGACCTCGTCGAGCGCAGCTTCGATGGCGGCCCGGTCACTGACGTCGACCGCCACGGCGGTGGCTGTACCGCCGGCTGCGGTGATCTCTTGGGCCACCGCTGTCGCCGCGTCGGCGTTGATGTCGAGGACGGCAACGTGCCGGCCGGCCTCGGCCAGCTGCAAGCAGATGGCTCGGCCCATGCCGGAACCACCGCCCGTGACGACTGCGACGCGGCTCATCGACAACCGCTGCTTCCCATGCGGGCCTCCCCTTCTTCAGCGCCCCTGCCAGCCCGAACGCGCACCGGTAGAGTGGTCGGATGTTATTGACAGTGCAAAATCCTGTCAAGCGTCTTTAGCAGTCAGCGATAGCAACATATACTGTTTCTGAGAATACCATTTCCGTACTGAAAGGGGCCCTCGGATGCGCATGGGTCTGCAGGTGAGCGCCGATCGCGGCCGCTACGCCACCAAGGTGGAGAAGCTCCAGGCGGATGCCCGCTGGGCCGACGAGGCGGGCTTGGACTCGGTCTGGACGCCCCAGATCCCAGATGAGTTCGACGTCATGACGGCGGCCACGCTCATCGGTACGGCGACGTCGCGCATCGAGGTCGGGACGGCCATTGTGCCGTTGCAGCCGCGGCACCCCATCGTGCTCGCACAGCAGGCACTGTCGAACCAGGCGGTGTGCGAAGGGCGCTTCACGCTCGGCCTCGGCGTCTCGCACCACTGGATCATTGCCGACATGCTGGGTCTGCCCTACGAGCGTGGGGCCATGACCATGCGCTGCTACCTCGACGTGCTCGACCAGGCGCTGAGCGGACCGGGCATGGTCGACGTGGACAACGAGTTGTTCACCATCCACAACCCCCTCGACATCACCGACATTGCGCCGACACCGGTCATGATCGCCGCGCTGGGCCCGGTGATGCTCAAGCTCGCCGGTGAGCGTGCGGCCGGCACCACATTGTGGCTGGCCGACGAGCGCGCCATCGGGTCGCACGTCGTCCCGAGCATCACGAAGGCCGCCGAGGCCGCAGGCCGGCCCCCCCCGCGCATTCTGGCCGGCGTCCCGGTCTGCCTCTGCCGCGATGATGAGATCGAAGCCGCCGTGGCGCGCACGAACCGAACGCTCAGCGAGGTGGAGGCATCACCCAACTACGTCAGGCTGATGGAGCACGGGGACGCCACCAGCATCGGCGACGTCCTGGTCTGCGGCAGTGAGGCCACCATGGAGAAGCGGCTGCGCAGCTTCGCCGACGCCGGCCTCACGGACTTCAACGCCCGCATTGTGCCGCTCGGGGAAGGGCGGAACGAGCTGAAGGCCTCAGCGGAACGGACGCGGGAGTTCCTCGCCGCGGTCGCGCCCTCGCTCCGGGCCTGAGGTCCCCTTCAGCCTGAGGCCGGCGGACGGGTCAGGAACCCACCCGAGAGGAACTCCCACAGCTGGGCGGCGGCGTGATCGCCGTCCCGGTCCTCCTCGCTGCCACTGATGGTGTGGGCGTAGGCGGCGTTGAACATGATGGTGGACAAAATGACGCCGGCCACGTCGGCGTGGTTCAAGCCACGGCGGACATCACCCGCGTCCACCGCCTCGTCGAGCACCTTCTCGAGCAGCGTCACCAGCGGGACGAAGGCGCGGGCGGCCTCGGTCTGGTGCGCCGTCAGCAGCTGGTGGCAGAACTCGGCCATGACCGGGGTGGGGTTGTTCTTCGACGGCCGTCCCTTGGGCGCCGGGAGGCACATCCGGTAGTACTCCACGACGAAGGAGTGCAGCCGCTCGAGAGGCGTGCTCTCCCGGGCGATCTGCTCCTCGAGCCGGTCCGCCGTAGAGAGGATCGCCTCGTCGAAGAGCGCGAGGAGCAACTCGTGCTTGCCGGCGAAGTACTGGTAGAAGCTGCGCAGCGACTGCCCCGAGCGGTCCACCACCTCCTGGACAGTGAACTCCTTGCCTGACTCGGCCCGGGCCAGGAGCTCGAAGCCGGCATCGAGGAAGCGCTGGACCCGTCCCTCGCTGCGGAGCCGGGCCGAGTCCAAGGACCGCGCCACGGCGAGATCGCGCCGTCGTACCGGCTCGGTGGCGGTGGTCGAAACTGCCGTGGGGTCGTCAACTGACATGACATCAGCTTAACGACAATTGTCCCAAATTGAGAGTACGACTCTCCCCAGCCCAAGAACCGTTGGGATGAATCCGCAAAGGCAATTCCCGGACCAGCACAGGCGGGCGAACGACGTCTGCCGACTCCACCTCCGATGTACACGGCCAATTGCCGTTTTGGAGAATGCTGTTATCGTGACGACGAAGTCCCTGGCGGGACGCCTGAGCACGCACGAGAGGACACAGGAGCGCCGGCCGATGGAGCAGTCCCAGCTCGCGGACATCACCGAGATCGAGCAGCTACTCGCCCGTTACGCCATCGGCATGACCCGGGACGACATCGATGCCGTCATTGACGTCTTCACACCGGACGGGACTTACAGCGCCTTCGGGGACACCTACGCCTTGGCCGACTTCCCGGAGCTGGTCCGGGCCGCTCCGAAGGGCCTCTTCCTCACCGGCACGCCGGTCCTCGACCTCGACGGCGAGGCTGGGACGGGCACAGGGCAACAGACGCTCTGTTTCGTCGACCAAACCACGCACGACATGCGCATCGGCTACTACACCGACTCGTACCGACGGACTGCGCGGGGCTGGCGACTGCAGACCCGCTCCATGACATTCCTCCGGCGCAGCGGCGCCCGGGACCACGGGAAGCCGCACGACCCGACGCGGCCGGCGCCCTCGGCCGACACCGACTAGGCCGGGACGCCGTGGAGCTCGCGGACTTCAAAGCCGCCGTCGACGATTGGCTGGACGCGCACGAGGGAGATCTCGCCCCCACGTTCGCGGGCATCGGCACGCTCGACGAGCAGATGGCTCAACTCCGCAAGGTGATGCGGCTGACCTATGACGCCGGCTTCATGCGCATGGGCTGGCCCGCGCGCGTCGGCGGCCTGGAAGGTTCGAACCTCCTCCGCGCCTACCTCGGCGAAACACTGACGGCCCGCGACCTCGTCGAGCCCGGCATCTACTCGATGCCCGAGGTCTTGGCGCCCACCATGATCGACTATGCGCCGCCCGAACTGGCTGCCGCCATGGTGCCGCGCCTGTTGCGCGGTGAGGAGATCTGGTGCCAGGGGTTCTCGGAGCCTGGGACGGGCAGCAATCTGGCCTCCTTGGCCTGCCGGGCCACCCGCACCGACGCCGGCTGGAGGATCAACGGTCAGAAGGTGTGGACCAGCCTGGCCCAATACGCACAAAGGTGCGTGCTCCTCACGCGCACGGGAACCACTGCATCCGCGCACAAGGGGATCACCGCGCTGTTCGTCGACATGGACAGCGCCGGCATCACTGTGCGGCCGATCGAGACCATGCACGGCGCGCAGGAATTCTGCGAGGTCTTCTTCGACGACGTGGTCGTGCCGCTCGACCGTGTCCTCGGCGAGGTCGACCGGGGTTGGTCCATCGCCATGGACCTCCTCCCCTACGAGCGCAGCACGGCACTGTGGCACCGGGCCGCATACCTGCGACGGCGTCTGGAGCAACTGGTCGCCGCCTCACCACCCGGCACGCTCGATCCCGTTGCGGTCGGCCAGGCCACCGAGCTTCTGTGGGCGTTCCGGGCCCGGTCGCGGGCGACACAACGGAGGCTGGCGGCCGGCGAGACCCTCGGTGCCGAGACATCGGTTGACAAGGTGCTCGTCGCCACGGCGGAGCAGGCGGTGTTCGACCTCGTCGGCGAAGGCCTGGGTGTCGAGGTGACACTCGGGGACGACCCGGCCAGCCAGCGCTGGCGGGCCGAGTTCCTCTACTCACGCGCCGCCACCATTTACGGTGGCAGTGCCGAGATCCAGCGCAACATCATCGCCCGGCGCCTGCTCGAACTCGGGGCCGACCGCTGATGGAGGCGACCGAGCGGGTGCTGTTCGAGGGCAGCGTCCGTCACGCCACCTCGAATGCCGATGGCGCCGCCCTCGACGATGCAATGGAGGAGCTCGGGTGGCGGGATGCCCTGCAGGCCGACCGGGCCGCCGCCGTGTCGGTGCTCTTCGAATGCCAGGGTGTGACGACCACCGACTCGGCCGCACTCGACTGGCTGCTGGCCGGCGCGCTCGGCGCCCCGACCGACCGCACCGCAGTCGTCCTGCCGTCGCTCCGGGAGACCAGCGCTCCCGGTCGTCTCGACGGCGGAAGGTGCCTGGTGCGGGGTCTCGCCTCCGCCGCGCTGGACCGCTGTGACCGCGTGCTCGTCGTGATTGAGGGCGCTGACGGCGCTGACGGCGCTGACGGCGCCACGGTGGTCGGCGTCGAGGCGCGCCAGCTCGAACGGCGCCGCGTGCACGGCCTCGATCAGTCGCTGGGCCTGTTCGAGGTGGCGGGCGAATTCGAGCTCACCGTTGTGGCATCGTCGCGGTCCACCGACTGGCCGAGCACGCTGGCGCTGGGCCAGCTCGCCCTCGGGCACCAGCTCGTGGGAAGTGGGCGCACCATGTTGGAGCAGGCGCGCACACACGCACTGGAGCGCACGCAATTCGGGCGACCTATCGGGAGCTTCCAGGCCGTACGTCACCGGCTGGCCGAGAGCCTGGTGGCGTTGGAGGCGGCCGCCGCGCTGCTCGACGCCGCCTGGGATGATCCCTCCCCCGTCACGGCAGCCATGGCGAAGGCCTTCGCGGGCCGATCCGCCCGGACGGTGGCCCGGCACTGCCAGCAGGTGCTGGCCGGCATCGGCTTCACCACCGAGCACCCGCTGCACCGCTCGGTCCGCCGGACGATCGTCCTGGACCAGCTGCTGGGCGCGGGCAGCGTCCTCACCCGCACCCTGGGGGCCGACATTCTGTCGAGCGCAGCACTGCCCGCCGCCTTTCCACTCTGACAACGCCGGCCGGGCGACTCCGGGACCTCTCGATTATGATGATGGCACTTTTTGATAATTGGGTTTCCACTTCGTGAGAGACCCTGGAGAGGCAGGGTCGGGCATGACAGCAGCGGTGAGTCACGAAGAGCGGATGCTGGTGGACGGCAAGCTGGTGGAGTCCGAGACGGGCCGGACCTTCGACAACATCAACCCCACCACCGAAGAGGTGCTCGGACAGGTGGCCGACGGGTCGGCGGCGGACATGCACCGGGCTATCGACGGCGCCCGGCGCGCCTTTGACGAAACCGGCTGGTCCACCAATCGCGAGCTGCGCAAGCGCTGCCTCTCCCAGCTGCAGGACGCGCTCGAGAGGGACCGGGAGGAGTTGCGCGAGGAGCTCATTCTCGAAGTGGGCTGCCCCCGCATGACCACCTACGCCAACCAGCTCGACATCCCGCTCGAGGGCGCGCTGCGCTACCCGGTGAAGCTCATCGACGAGTTCCCCTGGCGGACCGACCTGAGCGAGATCGTCGATCGCCGGGGCACGGCGAACACGCGTCAGGTCTGGAAGGAGCCCATCGGGGTCGTCGGTGCCGTCGTGCCGTGGAACTTCCCGCTGGAGGTGACCCTCAACAAGCTCGGACAGGCCCTGGCCACGGGCAACACCGTCATCCTCAAGCCCGCACCGGACACGCCCTGGAACGCCACGCGCATCGGCCGCCTCGTCGCCGAACAGACGGACTTCCCCAGCGGTGTCCTCAACGTGGTGACCTCGTCCGACCACCTCGTCGGCGAGGAGCTGACGCTGTCCCCGAAGGTCGACCTCATTTCGTTCACCGGATCGACCGCCGTCGGCAAGCGGATCATGGAGAAGGGCGGTGCCACCCTGAAGCGCACGTTCTTGGAGCTGGGCGGCAAGTCGGCGACCATTGTGCTCGACGACGCCGATTTCGCCGCGTCGGTCCCCTCCGGCATTGCGGTGTGCTTCCACGGCGGGCAGGGCTGCGCCATTCAGACCCGCATGCTCCTCCCCCGCTCGCGCTACGACGAGGGCGTGGAGATCCTGAAGGCGACGCTTTCCTCGGTGGCCTATGGGGATCCGCAGCGCCCCGACGTCCTGATGGGCCCGCTCATTTCGGCCAAGCAGCGCGACCGTGTGCTCGGTTACATACAGAAGGGCGTGGACGAGGGGGCAACCCTCACCCTGGGCGGTGGCCGGCCGGCCGACCTGCCCAAGGGTTGGTACGTCGAACCGACCCTCTTCACCAACGTCGACAACGCAATGACGATCGCCCAGGAGGAGATTTTCGGGCCGGTTCTCGTCGTGATCCCATTCGACGACGACGATGACGCAGTACGGATCGCCAACGACAGCGTGTACGGGCTTTCCGGCGGGGTCTTCTCCGGATCGCTGGAGCGGTCGCTGGCCGTGGCCGAGCGCGTCCGCACGGGGACGTTCGCGGTCAACGGAGGCATGCCCATCGGTCAGGCCGACATGCCCTTCGGCGGGTACAAGCACAGTGGGATCGGCCGGCAGAACGGCCTGGCCGGTTTCGACCAGTACCTCGAGACCAAGTCCGTGGCGTGGCCCACGCCCCAGTAGGTCACCCGGTCACAGCGTGAGCGACCAGAACGCGGTCTTGCGGGACCACGGGTACCACCCGCTCCGCGTCGCCCGGGTCGTCCGTGAGACCCATGACGCCAGTTCCTTTGTGCTCGACGTCCCCGAGGACCTGACCGAGACCTATCGCTACCGACCGGGGCAGTTCTGCACCTTCCGCGTGCACATTGACGGCGAGGAGCAACTGCGTTCGTACTCCATGTCCAGCGCGCCGGCACTCGACGACGACCTGACCGTCACCGTCAAGCGGGTGACGGGCGGCCTGGTCTCCAACTGGTTCCTCGACCATCTGCACGAAGGCGACCTCATTGACGTCACCAAGCCAGCGGGCGTGTTCTGCCCCCAAGAGTCGGCGCGTCCCCTGGTGGGCTTCTGCGGCGGCAGTGGCATCACGCCCGTGATGTCGATCACCAAGTCCGTGCTCGCCGGGGCGCAGCGTCCAGTCCGGTTGCTCTACGCCAACCGGGATCAGGACTCGGTCATCTTCGACGACGCGCTGACCGCACTGTGCGACATCCACCCGGAGCGGTTGGACGTCCGGCATCACGACGACTCGGCGGAGGGGTTCCTCACCAGCGATGCCATCACCGATTTCGTCGGGACGCAGTTCGAAGCCGATTTCTACGTCTGCGGGCCAGGGGCCTTCATGGACCTGGTCGAGTCGACCTTGCTGAGCCTGGGTGTGACCCAGGACCGCATCTTCATTGAGCGGTTCCTGGTGCAGCAGCAAGAGAAGACCGACGCGCTGATCGACGAGGCTGCGGTCGCCGGCGACGCCCAGGCCGTCCCCGGCGAGGTGACGGTGATGCTCGGGGGCAAGACGGTGGTCGTCCGCTACCAGCCGGGCGACACGTTGCTCGAGACGGCCCGCCGGGGCGGCCTCCGGCCACCGTTCTCCTGCGAGGCCGGCAACTGCGCCACCTGCATGGCCTTCTTGAAGGAAGGGTCTGTCCGCATGCGGGCCAACAATGCCTTGACGCCCGAGGAAGTCGAGGAAGGCTGGGTCCTGACCTGTCAGAGCCTGCCGTTCGGCCAGACGGTGACGGTCGAATACGAGGCGATCTGATGAGTCCCGGCCTGGCACGCGTCGCAGGGCGGAACTGTCACGGGAGGTTCAGGGTCCGGGCTCGACCAGGAGATCCAAGTACGCGGCACCAGAGTCGGGCACCCGGGGCTGCCCCCAGCATTCGACCGGGAACGACACCATGACCATGGAGTACAGCAGGTGGAGCAGGTGCACCGCGTCGTCGGGCAGCTCCTCGAGGGGGTACTGGTCGAGGTACGTCATTGCCGCGTCGGCTCGAGCCATGGTGGCGTCGTAGAGCGCTTGCATCTCGTCCATGGTGCTGGCAAGCCGCGCCGCGTAGCGCTCGCGCTCGGTCGGCAGGCACCACTTGGCGGCGAACGGCTCCAGGTCGGAGAACTCGCTCGGCAACAAGGTCGTGTCCATCTGCGTCATACCTCCGCGTGCTGTTGCTTCTGGTAGTCCTCCACCCACTCTTGCGCCACCTTGTGCATGTGGCGGCACAGCACCTCCTGGTCCATCAGGGGAAAGCGCTCGATCACGCGTGACTCGAGCATCATCTGCGTCGCCTCGAGGGTGTTGGCGTCCTGCAGCCCGAACTCCTTGAACGTGACGGCGGCATTCTCGTGCGCCAGCCGCTCCCGGGCGTTCTTGGCCGGAACGAAGTACAGCGTCCCCTCGAATACGTGCTCGTTGGGTGCGACGGGCCAGTAGTGGTACGTGAGGTACCAGTTCTGCCCCCACACCAGGATGACGAAGTTCGGCCAGAGCTGGAACGAGTCGAGTCCCCAGGGGTCGCAACCGGCTGGGTTGATGCCGGCGTCCTTGGGATCGAAGTCCAGATCTGGCGCGTCCCAGGGACCGAAGAGCCCGCTGCGCGTCACGCGGTCCACGGGCTTGGTCATGTTATCGGCCAGATTCCAGGGATGGACGCCGGCCGTGCTGACCAGACGGTGCGGGCCGTCGATTTTGTAGGCGGGCGCCTCGAAGCCGGCCTGTGCGGCGGCGCTCGACCAGTCCGGCGGCGACTGCTTCGCATGGAGAATTGGCGCGTGGTAGAACTCCTGGAAGGCGTCCATGTAGAGCTTCCAGTTGCTCTTGACGTTGGCGCGATAGAAGTAGCGCTCGGTCAACTTTTCGAACGGGTAGTTCTCCATTTTGGTGACCATCGGCCCGAGGAAATCGCGCAATGACTGCTCGGGCTCCTTGGCCAGGTTGATGAAGATGAATCCCGCCCAGATGTCGCAGTGCACGGGCACCAGGCCGTAGTCCGCCTTGTCCAGGTCGAAGAACTCCTGCTCCTGCTGGACGAACGAGCAGGCACCGTCGAGGTCGTAGCGCCAGGCGTGGTACTTGCACACGAACTGGCGGGTGGTGCCGCTGGTCTCCTCCTTGGGGTAGTCGTTCCAGACCAGCTTGTTCCCGCGGTGGCGGCACATGTTGTAGAAGGCACGGACCTCGCCGTCCTTTCCCTTCACCACGACGACGGACGTCTTGGCGACGGCGAGCTCCTTGGTGAAGTAGCTCCCGGTGCGCGGCAGCTGCTCGACCCGGCCGACGTTGAGCCACGCTCGCTTGAAGACAGCCTCGCGCTCGAGCTCGAAGAACTCCTGCGATATGGAGTCCTCGTAGTTCAACGGCTCTGTCCCGAGGTCGAAGTGCTCCGTCCAGCTGCCCTCGGGTGGCTTGGGCCAACGTGGCATGAGTTGGGTCCTCTCTGCGTGTCGTTCGTTGACGCTGTGATGGTAGCACTGCTCTCTGTTGATGAGAAGATCGTTTCCGCCCAGGCTGGGCCCTGCCCGAGAGCCGCTCTCGAAGCCCCCTACCTGGGCGTTGACGCTTCGCGCAATTTGATGTCATATTGCTGACACCAATATTCCCCCGGGGGTACGCCGTGACCACGACCAGCAGCAGCGACGTCTACTACGACACCTACGACGTCGGCATCAACGCGGATCCGTATCCCGTTTACCGGCGGCTCCGCGAGGAGGCGCCCGTCTATTACAACGAGAAGCACGACTTCTTCGCGGTGAGCCACTTCGCCGACGTGGAGAAGGGCCTCCTCGACGCCCAGACCTACATCTCGGGCAAGGGTGGGATCATCGAACTGATCAAGGCGGACATCGAGATGCCGCCGGGCGTCATCATCTTCGAAGACCCGCCGACCCACACCATCCACCGCCGTCTGCTCTCGCGTGCATTCACCCCACGGCGGGTGGCGGAGCTGGAGCCGAAAATCCGCGAATTCTGCGGACAGAGCCTCGACCCGCTGGTGGGGGCGGAGCGCTTCGACTTCATTGCCGACCTCGGTGCGCAGATGCCGATGCGGGTTATCAGCATGCTCCTCGGTATTCCCGAGAGCGACCAGGAGGCCGTCCGGGACCACGTCGATGCCAACCTGCGCACCGAGGCAGGCGAGCCGATGCAGGTCTCGGAGAACTTCGTGACCGGCGCCATGTTCGCCGACTACGTCGACTGGCGGGCCGACCATCCCTCGGACGACATCATGACCGAACTCTTGAATGTGGAGTTCACCGACGAGACGGACACGGTGCGCAAGCTCACGCGCAACGAGTTGCTGACGTACCTGGAGGTCCTCGCCGGCGCCGGCAACGAGACCACGACCCGACTGATCGGATGGACTGCCAAGGTCCTGGCCGACCACCCCGACCAACGGGCTGAGCTCGTCGCCGACCCGTCGCTCATCCCCAATGCGATTGAGGAGATCCTGCGCTACGAGTCACCCGCACCGCACGTGGGGCGCTGCGTGGCGCGCCAGGACCTCGTGGTCCACGGCACGGAGGTACCCGCTGGGAGTGTGATGCTCTTCCTGCTGGGCTCGGCCAACCGCGACGATCGCCGCTTCCCTGACGGCGACATTTTCGACATCCACCGTAAAGACGGCCGGCATCTCACCTTCGGCAACGGCATCCATCTGTGCATGGGGGCCGCCCTCGCCCGTATGGAGGGGGTTATCGCCCTCGAAGAGGTGCTGGCCCGCATTCCCGAGTGGGACGTCGACATGGACAACGCACGGCTCTCCCCCACCTCGACGGTGCGGGGCTGGGAAACGCTCCCGGTGGTCACGAAGTAGTGAACCGTGACCGGAGCCGTCATCCCGGTCGACGGCGGCTCGTCGGCCACATTGAGTTGAGTGCATGACGGCCATTCCCACCACGGAAAGGACCCGTGCCGCCACCACGGTCCGGGCGCGCCGGCAGTACGACAGCACCCTGCGCCGCCAACGAGCAGGCGAGACGCGGGAGCGCATCATTGCCGCCGGGTCCGAGCTCCTGCACGGATCGTCGGTGCGAGACTGGCGCGGGCTGACCATCCGGGCGGTCGCGGAAAAGGCCGGCGTCAACGAGCGCACCGTGTACCGCCACTTCGTCAATGAGCAGGGCCTACGCGACGCCGTGATGCACGAGTTCGAGGAGGAGGCGGGGATCGACCTGCGCGGCATGCGGCTCGAGGATGTGGCGGATGTGACGGCCCGCATCTTCGCCCACGTCTCCTCCTACCCGCCCGACGCGCGCCAGCCGCTCGATCCGACACTGCTCGATGCCAAGCGACGACAGCACGAAGCACTGCTGGCCGCGGTCGCGGCAGAGGCCGGAACGTGGTCCGAGGAGGACCGCACGGCTGCGGCTGCCGTGCTCGACGTGTTGTGGGGCGTCGCGAGCTACGAGCGCATGGTCGTGGACTGGCAGATGGAACCCGCCAAGGCCATCCGGGGCATCAGCTGGGTGATCGGATTGATCCGCCAGGCCATCGTGGAGAACCCGGGTGGGCTCTCCACGGAACCGGAAGGCTTCTGAAGCCGTTCACGAACCGCGAAAACGGCGAGGGTATGGTGACCCTTTTCCCGCCACGTCGGATGCCCTACGGCGCCTAAATCGCAGGAGGAACCTCTCGTTCGTCGAGGATCTTCTGAAGGAAGACCAGATCGAGCCATCGCCCGAACTTGACTCCCACTTGCGGCATTCTCGCCACCTCGACGAATCCCAGGCGCTCGTGGAATCGGATTGACGCGTCGTTGTCAGCGGTGACGGCTCCCACCATCACGTGCTTGCCCAGGGACTGAGCGGCCTCGAAGAGCTGCGTCATCAGGCCACGGCCGATGCCGCCACCCCAATGGTCTTCTCGAACATGGACCGTGTGCTCGACCGTTGTTCTGTACCCAGGCCATCTGGTCGTGTCGCGGAAATCGCCGAAGCTGCACCACCCGACGAGCTCGGTCGCGGCGACGGCGACCAGTACCGGATAGCCGAGCGTCCGTTGACGCCGCATCCACTGCGCCCTCTCCTCGACGGTATGAGGCGACTCGGTCCATTCAACCGTCGTCGTGGAGAGCAACGCGTTCTGGAGGTCGACGATGGCGGGAACGTCCGCGTCAACGGCCTCTCGGATCTGAGCTTCTCCCACGCCGAAAATGGTAGTCAGGCAGATGGTTTGGTTCAGCCTTCAGCGGTGGTAACCAGGTGCCGCCCACAGACCGCGTCGCGGCTGCTTCAGATCCTCAGGTCGACGCGCCCGTAGGTCGGCAGAGGAATCCGGTCGGTATGGCGAATGTTGAGCGGCGCGGGTCCTGTGGTCCGGCGCGGCCCGCTGACATCGTCGGGCCCAGGGGCCGAGCGGCGGTCGCGCAGCAGACGACGCTCTCGCTTCCGGATCGCCCCGGTCGATGCCGCCGTGTCCTCGTAGGAATGGACCGTCTCCGCCAACAGCCGGTACGCCTTTCCCGTCAGGGCGGCGGCTTCGGCGTCGAACGTCGTGCCCTGTGCCTTGACCAGCAATCTGGTCGCCAACGCAAGCGGATTCTATTCCATCGTGCGTCCCAGGTTACGAAGGCTCCCGCCACGTCGCATCTGTCCGAACGGCCTCTTTTGGCCCAACTCCGGCACAACTCGACCTGAGCACCGCCTCAACCTGTTCCTCAGGTCTCGCCGCGCTCCATCTTCCGCTGCGCCGGTGTCTCGTTGGGACGAGCGGAGTCGTCTTCGAGTCGCCACGTCGTGCCGCGTTCGGGAGTCGAAACCTCGACAACATCGCAATCGGTGATGCCGACCAGACGGTGTCGCTGTCCGATGCCCGTGCTGTAGCCCAGTCCAGGCTGAAGCTCCGTCTCGACCATGCCGCCCTGGCTGTCATCCCAGAGCACCTTGGCCCGGCCGTTCATCAAGAACCAGCTCTCCTGCTTCTCGTCGTGGAGCTGCAGACTCAAACGGGCTCCGGCATCGATGTGCAAGACCTTTCCCATGTAAGGGGCATCGGCGCGAACCCAGTGCAGTTCATAGCCCCAGGGTTTGTCGACTCGCTTCACATAGGGATCGTTGGAGAAGGTCGAAGGGTCGAAGGGCGGCGGAGTCTCACTCATGCGTTGCATTCCTTTCGTGCGGCCCGCACTGCAACCGACAGCGCCGACCTTCTTCGACGTCGACGACCGATTGCGAGGAGCTCAGGAGGCGAACCGGATTGTCACGACCTTGCTGCCTGCCGGATCGGTCGAGCTCGCGTTGTTGACCACGACATAGCAACTGTGCGACACGTCACACGTACCGTTGCCGATCGCGCCCGTGCCGATGGAGAGAGCGACGGATCCCGATCCCGTTGGATCCGGGTGCAGAATGGCCGCGTGGGCAAAGCTGCAGCCGGCCGAGCTGGCGGTGGAGATCTCCACCGTGGAGCACTCCAGGATGTTGACCACCTTGCCCGCGGTGTAGCCGCTCCACTGAACGGTGACGACCTGGCCGTCGTGGAGACCCGTGTTGGGCGTGACGGTTGCGTGCAGATGGACCGCCGCCACTTTGGGGACGGCCAGCGTGGAGCGTGATCCCTCGGCCCAGGCGGTGTGCACGCTCGACTGGGAGGAGTGGCCGTCGGCCGCGACCGCTTGCAGCGCTGCGTGCTGGTGCTTGAGAGTGGCATTGAAGAACGCTGTCGTCGACTTCAAGACTGCAGACGATGTCGGCCCGACCACGCCCGAGGAGGCCATGTGCGCTGTGGAGCCCGTCGTGTCCGAGCGGGGGTCCCAGCTCAATGCGAGCAAAGCCTTTGGTCCGCGCGCCTGGTTGAAGACGGCGACAGCATCACCGTAGGGAACGAGCCCGTCGTGGAGGTCTGAGACGACGAGGAGCGGCGGCGCCTCGGCCAGGTCGTACTGGCCTCGACCCAAGCCCTCAGTCGTGCCGGCCATGACGATTGCCGCCTTGACCCGTATGTCGCGACAACAGGTGTTGGCCACCAGCCCCAGCGTGGTGATGGCACCGTTGGAGTGGCCGGCGGCGCCGATTTCGTTGGGATCGACGAGGCCCGACAACGGTCCGCCGGGACTGCTCGAGGCCTTGAGCATCTGGCCGATCACGAAGCTCATGTCAGCCGGCTGGTTCCCGATGTCCCCGCCGTCCGGTCCGCCCGGCGTTTCGCTGCTCGACAACGGGAACAGAGGAGCGGCCACGACGTAGCCCGCGGCCGCCCAGGCCGAGAGCAGCGCCCGGTAGTCCTCCGGCGAGCCGCCCAGGCCGTGGGCGAAGACGATGAGCGGGTGCGGGCCCTGCCCGGGGTCTTTGGCCGATCCCGATCTGGTCGGATACCAGATGCTCGTGACCAGCGTTCGAGAAGGCTTCGCCGGCATTCCGTTCCACGGCGGGGTGGCCCGCGTGGTGTCGACGAAGGTCATGGTGGTGGTCGACACCGGCGTCGAACCGGAGCGCTCGGATGCAAGGGCCGGTTGGGCCGTGACAGCCGCTGCCGAGAGCAAGAGGCCGCAGACAACGGTGCCCAAGAGCGTCGCTCGGCGCATGGCTAACCTCCTCCCTCCCGACAACGAGGTCATGGTGCCACAGGGTGCCCGCCCTGTCGCATACCGGAGGCAAAAATGGCCGGATGCCAGATCCGCTGCACAACGGAGACAAGGCAGCCATCATGAGCGGGCCCTTCGAAGGCAAGGTGGGGACGATCGCCGCCATCAACGAGGACGTCGCCTCCGCGACGGTCGACGTGTTCGCTCGGGACACACCCGTGCAGGTCCCCCTCGCCGACCTCGCGAGAGGTTTGCCATTCTCAACCGCTAATTGCCTCAGACAGTGCCCGACTTGCTCGGCGAAGTCAAGGAATTCAATACCAATTCCTGCACTCATGTGGGCCTACGCTTCTCAGAGGGAGAGCGGGTTGTGATCCTCGGAAATATCCAGTGAACTCGCTCGCGTGCGGCGTCCTCGTCGGCCTGTCGTGCCCTCGCTGACGATCGGTGTTCCCCAACTCGAGACAGGTGTGTCGGAGATGGACCTTCGCCATCGTCCGTGGACCGGGTTATGGGGTTAATCTGAGTGACCTTCGATCGTCACCCTTACAACCCTTCGCTAAGGCCCTTTGAGCGATCGACCCAAGTCATACCAGAGGTACACACCCTGCGAACGTTCGGGTAGCTGCCCGACCACCCAGGACACGAAATGTCGGGCCGTCGTCTCATTTCGACCAGGTCCCATGATGAAGGTCTTAACGTCCCAGAGGCGCCACTGTGCCCGTAGCGCCGCACGGAGCGACGCTCCCTCCCGCACTCTCGCGCCGCCTTCGATGGCCGCGAGTGTCTCTGTGGTGAGCGTCGGCGAACCATTTTGTGCGATTCCCTGAGGCCCCGGAACAAGTGCGTACGCTCCCGGCATCTCGAACCGCATGCCCGCGGACGCCTGCCACAGGGTGGAGTCAGGATTCGGTGGCGCCGTCTTGGCAGTGGTCGGCGGGTAAACCGCGGCGACCGAGTTTGCTGGAATGGTGTCAACGGCCGAAGACGTGAAGAAGCGAGGGGTGTTTACGGTCGCCACGGTATAGGGAAGATTGGGCAAGAGGGGAAACATCGCTGCGACAGCCAATCCGACGGCGGCAACGGGGCCGATACGGCGGTTGGTCCACCCGGGCCAGACGCGTACTCGCTCCATCGCGGCTCCCAAGACCAACGCGGCGAACAACGCGACGAAGAGCGCGAAGCGAGCCATCACCGCCCCCTCAAGGAGTGGTAAGCGATGAAAGACGGCTCCTGGGAGGAGCGGGCCCAAGACGTGGTTGCCGACCAGCAACGGAGACCCGAGCGAGAGGACGTATGCGCTGAGCGCAACAAGGAAGGCGACGACGACAACCTTGGATCTGCGGCACACGATCGTCGCGCCGAGAAGCATGAGCACCAGCGCTACACCGAGGTAGGAGCCGTTCTCGGTCAGGTTGTTCGCGAATTGGTTGGAGATCGCCGTAGCGGCCGCAGGCGCGAGGAGTTGATTCGAGGTAGGGAGAAACGCGCTCAAGAGATCGGCCTGGTATTGCCCGGCAGGAAAGACGAGCGTGTAGTGCTCTGGTCCGTGCTGTGAATAGATCACCGGGTAGGCGAGAGCTACGACCGCGAGGCCCGAGGCGATGCCGAATGACGTGAGGGCTCTATGGAGGTGTGATCGGACCTTGTCGGAGTTCAACAGCGAGACGAAGACGGCCGCGATGACGGCCATGACCGCCGTTGTGGCCAGCACCTCGCTCGAGATGAAGTACTGCGCGATCACGACGGCTCCAAGGAGCAGCCCCATGATGCGAGGGGAATGGCGCTGACGGACCAGTATCTCGTCGAGGACGATGAAGATGAACGGGACGAGGGCGACGAACATCATCTGGATGTGGGCGCGGCCTGCTGCGACCACAAACGGCGAGAAGCCGTAGAGCAAACCTCCCAAGAAGGCGGCCGGACGCCAGCTTGTCCAATGCCGGACGAAGCAATAGCCGCCGACACAGCAGGCGAAAAACCCAAGCGAAATGAGAACGTTGACGCCAGCGACGGGGCCCCAGATTGCCGTCACCGGACTCACGATGACGGCCAACAGGGGAATGGCCACGTTCGCGGCGTAGTTCGCTCCGAAGGGGACGTTGACCCAGTGACTGAAGAGCGGGTTCACCCCATGAGCGAACGCAAAGGGGGTCCATTCGACATACCAGGCGTCCAACTTCGGATCCTGGTAAGGCTGCTGTAGAGCCCGCGTTGCACCCATCGTCCAAGCGTTCAAGTTCGCCAGCACAGCCAGGGCCGCATAGATCCCAATAACAAGGGAGGTAGTGATGAGCCCCCGCCGCCGACAGGGCTTCTTGCCGATGATGCCGCTGTCCTCCAAGTTCAAGAGCACCCTTGCGCCTGACGGGGAGTCTGCTCTCATCAATGTCACCACAGACACATCGGACACCGGTCGGGTTGTCTTAACGATCCATTGATCAGCGACTTAACCGTCCCGGATCCTTTGGAGGCCCTCAACCAGACTCAGTGCAGATCCATCACAACGAAAGAGCCCAAACGTTCAACCCCTTGCCGAACATCGTGAACGCTTCGTCAAGTCCAACAATCCGGTATCAACAGGGCAACGAGGGTCCCGAGATCGTTCAAGCTGAGGATTCGCTCCGCCTTACGGGATCATCACGTTTCAGACCTGCGATATCGCCGAAGAGGATTCATCGCGACCCATGAGGCCCTGGGTACAAGAGTCTCCCATCTCACTCCGACCTATGGTCCCCACCTTCCCGAGCCCACCTCTAAGCGCCGTCGTCATCGGAAGCACGACCTGCCTCGCCAGCGCCATGACGACAGCAAGGGACCGACGAGCGCCGAATGGCGGGGAAGGGCTCGCAGTAAGCCATCTCGAATGGGCCGCCGCAGTTGTCGATCGCTGCACCGGGCGCTTCGAGCAAACGATCGAGATCACCGGCCTCCATCGCGATCGGAGAATGCGGAGCGCCGCCTCCTGACCTACCGCATCGCCGTGCTGGGCTCGGTCGTCCTGCTGGCCTGCAGCGTGCTCGTCAACGCCCAGGGCGGCGTCCTACGCTCGTCGATCTGCTGGAACCTCGAGGACCACGACGTCGCGAGCGTCGACCAGGACCCGGGTCGGGTCTGGTCATGGAACGACCCTCAGGTCGTCTACGCGCTCCAGGCCATACGGACCGAAGGCCTCGACGCCGCCCTGACTCGTTGTCCGTCCGGGACCCCGATTCCGTGAGACGCCCGGTGTTGCGTCACTGCGCCGCCGACTCTCCCGACCCGGTCGCCAGCGCGTCCTTGTGCAGGGTGTTGGCCGCCAGCCGCATGTGGGCGGCGTCGACCAGCTTCCCGTCGCGCCCGATGGCCCCGACTCCGCCCGCCTCTGCCTCGCGATAGGTCGCCACCGCCTGGCGGGCCTCGGCGACCTCGTCGGCCGTCGGCGAGAACACGTCGTTGGCGATGGGCACCTGGCTCGGGTGGATGGCCCATTTGCCGTCGAATCCCAACGCGCTGGCCCCCAGCGCGGCCTGCCGGTACCCGTCGGGGTCCTCGTAGGCGGGATAGGGCGCATCGATGGCGTCGATCATGGCGGCCCGTGCCGCCGTCAGCACCTGCACCCGGGCGAAGTGCCAGAAGTCCCCCGGGTAGGGCACCACAGGGTCGAAGTTGCCGTCGACCCTCGCCCGCAGCGACGCCGACAGATCGCCCGCCCCGAAGATCAGTGCCTCGAGTCGCTCGCTCGCCTGGGCGATCTCGAGCGCGTTGGCCAGCCCCTCCGCCTCCTCAATGAGCACCTCCAGCCCGATGGGACGAGTGAGCCCCAGCTTCGTCTCGAGTTGCGTCAGCAACACCTCGACCCACCAGACGTCGCGGGCGCGCCGCACCTTGGGCACGATCAGGACGTCGAGCGCGTCGCGGGCGCCGGTGACGATCTCAATGATGTCCCCATGGCACCACGGCGTGTCGATGCCGTTGATGCGGACGGCCCGCACGGTCTGCCCCCAGTCCTGCCCCGTCAGCGCCCCCACCGCGATCGACCGGGCCGCCTCCTTGGCCGACGGGGCGCAGGCGTCCTCGAGGTCCAAGAACACCAGATCGGCGCCCGACGAAGCCGCCTTCTCGCACATGCGTTCGCTGCTCGCCGGCGTGGCCAGCTCGGAACGTCGGGCTCGTGGCGCGTGCATGGTGCCCCTCTCTCCTCGACTCAGATGGTCCCGGCTGAGCGCAACGCCTGCAGCCGGTTGTCGTCGAGGCCCAGCAGGCCGCCGAAGACGTCATCGTTGTCGGCTCCGATGCCCCGGCCGAGGTGGTCGACCCGTCCCGGTGTCTCGCTCAGCAGCGCCACCGGAGCCTGGACGGTCATCAGGCCGAGGTCGGGGTCGTCCACTTCGACGAACGAGCCCCGCTCGCGCAGGTGGTCGTCGGCCAGCAGTTGCGCTGCGTCGTAGACGGGCGCCGCCGCCACCTCGGCCTCCTCGAAGGCGCGCATGACGTCGGCCTGGCTCCGGACGCGGATCCACTGCGCCACCACCTCGTCGATCTCGTCACCGTGGGCCTGGCGGCGCAGCGGGTCGACGTACTCCTCGTCCTCGGCCAGGTCGGGCCGGCCCACGGCGCGGTAAAGGCGGATCACGATGTTGCGCGACGCGCTCGACAGGGCGACCCATCCGCCGTCGGCCGTGCGGTAGGCGTTGCGCGGAGCACTGGCATCGAGACGGTTGCCGACGCGGCCCGGAATGATCCCGAGCTGGCTGTAGGCCAGCGTGGACGTCTCGACGAGGCGGGCCAGCGGCTCCACCAGGTTCACGTCGATGAGCTGCCCCGTGCCGCCGTGCAGGTCGCGGTGGTAGAGCGCCATCATCACGGCGTAGGTCGCCGATTGGGCGGCGATGCCATCGGCCAGGAAGAAGGGGGGAAGGGTGGGCGGCCCGTCGGGCTGGCCCGTCACGTGGGCGAACCCGCTCATCGCCTCGGCCAAAGTCCCGAAACCCGGCCGGTCGCTGGCGGGCCCGCCGCCGCCGTACCCGGTGACGTGGAGCATGACCAGGTTCGGATGGGCCCGGTGCACCGACTCGTAGTCGAGGCCCCAACGGGCCAGCGCGCTCGGCCGGTTGTTCACCACCAGCACGTCGCTGACGTCGAGCAGGCGGTGAAAGATCTCCTGCCCGTCGGCCTGGCGCAGGTCCAGCGTGACGCACCGCTTGTTGCGGCCGACGCTCTTCCAGAAGAGCCCGATCCCGTCCTTCTGGTGGCCCCAGGTCCGGAGCGGGTCACCGGCGCCGGGTTGCTCCACCTTGATCACGTCGGCCCCGAACTCCCCGAGTGCGGTCGCCACCATGGGCCCGGCGGCGAGTGTGGCCGCGTCAATGACGCGCAGCCCCTGCAGCGGAAGGGCCGTGTCAGGCACCGTAGGACGAATCGGGGCGCGTCAGGCCCAGATGCTCGCGCAGCGTCGAGCCGGTGTAGTGCTCCCGGAAGACCCCGCGGCGCTGCAGCTCGGGCACCACCAGACGGACCATGTCCTCGTAGGCGCCCGGCGAGTGCGTGGCCGCGATGACAAAGCCGTCGCAGGCGCCACCGTTGAACCACTCCTCCATCTCGTCGGCGATGTCAGGGCCTGTCCCGACGAAGCGTGGCCCTTGCAACAAGGTGGCGCGATGCCCCGCCAGGTCACCCAGCGTGACCGTGTCACCGCCGATGTGCGACTTGATGTTCTGCACGAGGCCCCGGATCCCCGAGACCGACTCGATGAGCTCGTCGGTGATGGGCGCGTCGAGGGAGAGTCCGGAGAAGTCGTAGTTCATGAGCTCGGACAGGAGCGTGAGCGATGCCATGGGATCGACCAGATCGTTGAGGAACAGCTGCTCGCGCTCCTCGGCGTGGGCCTTGGACTCGCCCACGACTGTGTAGGCCATCGGGCACATCTTCACCGAGTCCGGGTCGCGGCCGTGCTCGCCGAGCTTCTCCTTCTGGTCCTTGTAGTGCGCCCGTGCGACGTCGAGGCCGGGGTCGCCGGTGAAGATCAGCTCCGCCCATTTCGCCGCGAACTGCCGTCCCCGGCCCGACGAGCCGGCCTGCATGAGGAGCGGTCGCCCCTGCGGGACGCGGGGCACGGTCAGGGGGCCGCGCACGTCGAACCACTCCCCTTTGTGGTTGAGCTCGTGCACCTTGTCAGGGTGAGCGAAGAGCGGAGTCTCGCGGTCGAGCACCAGCGCGTCGTCGTCCCAGCTGTCCCACAAGCCGACCGTCGCCTCGAGGAACTCGTCGGCGCGGTCATAACGCGCGTCGTGGGCGAGATGCTCTTTCAGCCCGTAATTCTGCGCCTCACCGTCGTTCACGGACGTGACGACGTTCCAGGCCGCCCGCCCCCCAGACAGGTGGTCGAGCGTGGCGAAGGTGCGGGCCACGTGGAACGGCGAGTAGTAGGTCGTCGAGTACGTGGCCCCGAGGCCGATGGAGCGCGTCGCCGCGGCCACGATCCCGAGCACAATGCTCAGGTCGAGCTTCACGGGGCGGGCGCCGGTGCGCACCGCCTCGGCCACCGACCCTCCGTAGATGCCGGGCATGGCCAGGCGGTCGTCGAAGAACATGAGGTCGAAGCACCCGTCTTCGAGCGTCCGCCCCAGCTTCTCGTAGTAGCCCGCGGTCAGGAAGCCGTGCTCGGTGGCCGGATGGCGCCACGAGCCGGCGTAGACGGTTGCGTTCCCGGCCTGCATGAATCCCACCAGCGCCATCTGCCGTCGTCTGCTGTCGGCCATCTGTCCCCCTTTCGGGCAGGGGTCACCGTAATATGTAATATTTCAGATATCAAACTCGTCACGACCACCGTCCGGGCCCAGGCGGCCAACGAGCTGCGCGACCGGATCCTCACCGGCCGGCTCCAGCCCGGTGACCGTCTCGACCTCGATCGGCTGACCGCCGAGTTCGGGATCAGCCGGACGCCCATACGAGAGGCCCTGCTCGAGCTCTCCTACGAGGGGCTGGTCGAGATCACGCCGCGCAGCGGCATGGCCGTGGTCGGCATCACGCCGCAGGACGCCATCGACAACTTCGCTGTCTTGGCGGCCCTGGCCGGCAAGGCCGCTGAAATGGCCACCGCACGCATCACGCGAGCCGAGCTGGCGGAGCTGGTCGAGCTGGCCGGTGCCATCGGAGGGTCCGACGACGTCGTGATCGCCAACCGCCGCTTCCACCGGGCCCTCAACCTCACCGCCCGCTCACCCCGTCTCTTCACCTATCTGCGCCAGGCCGTCCGCGTCGTGCCCGGCAACTTCTTCGAACTCTTCCCCGAACAGGAAGAGCGCAGCACGCGCGAGCATGCCGCTTTGCTCGAGGCAATGGCGCGCGGTGACGCACCGGCAGCCCGCGCCCTCGCCGAGGCCCATGTCCTGACGGCGGGCGAAGCGCTGGGCGACTGGCTGGAAACGCAGGCGACGCAGCACCGCGCCGCGTCCTCGACTTCCTGACGCCGCCCTCGGGACGGAATCGCTCAGCTCGGCTTGTCGAGCATCCTGTCGATGTTGGCGCGCAGCTCCGTCGAAGTGAACGACCGGTCCTCCGCCGTCAGGGCGAAGTCGAGCGCGGCGAGCACCGTCCGCTCCATGTGGATGTTGATGATGCGCTTGGTGTCCTCCACCGCACCCTTGGGCAGTGCTGCGATCTTGTGCGCGCACGCCAGTGCCTGGTCGAGCACTTCGTCGTCGGGGCAGACGTGGTTCACCAGGCCGATCTCGGCGCCGCGACGGGCCGGGATGCGCTCACCCGTCAGCGCGTACTCCTTGGCCAGCTGCAGGCTGGTCAGCATGGGCCAGACGACGGGCCCACCGTCGGCGGCCACCAGCCCGAGGAGCACGTGGGGATCGGCCAGGTGCGCGCTCTCGGCCATGAACACGATGTCGGAGAGCGCGACCAGGCTGCAGCCGAGCCCCACCGCCGGACCGTTCACGGCGGCGACGATCGGCACCCGGCAGCCGACCATGCCGGTCACGATCTGGCGTCCGTGGGAGAGGGTGACCGAGCGCAAGGCGGCGTCCTTCGACAGCTCGTCGATGTAGTTGAAGTCACCGCCGGCGGAGAAGGCCCGTCCGGCCCCGGTGATGACGGCCGCCCGCGCCTCGTCGTCGGCGTCGAGCTGGGGGAACAGCGCGGCCAATCCGCGGTGCAGGTCATGGTTGGTGGCGTTGAGCTGCTCGGGCCGGTTGAGCGTGATGACGCGGACGGGTCCGTCGGCTCGGACCTGCAACTCGTCGGGTAGGTCGTAGGTGCTCATGACGTGGGCAGCTCCAGGATTCGGCCGGCAATGAGGTTGCGCTGTATCTGCGACGTGCCACCCATGACGCTCTGGGCGCGACTGTAGAGGTACACCTTCAGCCAGGTGTCATCGCCGTCGGCGTGCGCCGCGCCGCCCACGCTGAGCGCGGCATGCCCGACCGCCTGTTCGGTCCCCGTCATGAGGAGCTTGTCCACCGAGCCCTCGGGGCCGTGCGACAGGCCGTCGAGGCGATCCGAGAGGCGGCGGCTCACATGGCAGCGCAGCATCTCGGTCTCCACCAGGGCCCAGGCCAGGTCGCCCCGGGCCTCGGGGCCGAAGGCCGTCGGGTCCTGTTGCACCACATGGGCCAGCTGGTTGACGAGCTTGCCGTAGCGCGCCACGTAGCCGAGCTCGCCGGGCTCGCGCTCATGGCTCACGACGGTCATGGCCAGTCGCCAGCCCTCACCAGGTTCGCCGACCATGTTGGCGGCGTCGACCCGGGCGCCGTCGAACAGGACCTCACCGAATTCGCGGGTGATCCCGTTGATCATCTTGAGCGGCCGCTGCTCAATGGCGGGCTGGTCCATCGGGACGATGAAGGCGGAGATCCCGCGGTGCTTCGGGACGTCGGCATCGGTACGGGCCAGCACCAGGCACCAGTCGGCCGCGTCCGAGTAGCTCGTCCACACCTTGTGGCCGGTGATCACGTACTCCGAGCCGTCCCGCACGGCGCGGGTGCGCAGCGAGGCGAGGTCGGACCCGGCGTCAGGCTCACTGAAACCCTGGCACCAGCGCTCCCGACCGCTCACCAGTCCCGGCAGGAAGCGCCGCTGCACGTCCTCGTTCCCGTGACGCAGGAGCCCCTGCACCAGATAGCCCACGCTCGGCCGCGGTGGGGTACCGGCTGCGATCAGCTCCTCGTCGAGGATGACCTCGTACACGCTGGGCAGGCCGTGCCCACCGACTTGGGTCGGCCAGGACAAGCCGAAGAAGCCGGCGTCGTAGAGCGCCCGGTGCCAGGCGGCCTGGCCGGCCCAGTACTCGTCCGCCGTCGAGGACGCGGGGAGTCCGGGGTTGTTCTCGCGCAGCCAGGCGCGCAGCCGGAGGCGGAACTCGAGCTCCTCGGGAGCATCAGCGAAGTCCATCGTCGCCTCCGATGCCGCGGGCGGCCAACACCCGGGCGAGGTTGGGGCCCACACCGCCGAGCACATCGGTGGAGAGGAGGGCTCGGCGCAGGAAGACGTGGGCCAGACACTCCCAGGTGTTGCCGATGCCCCCGTGCACCTGAATGGCCGTCTCGCAGACCGAACGGGCGGCGCGGGCGCAGTAGGCCTTGGCGGCCGCTGCCGCAGTCAGTGCGTCCGGGGCCGCCAGCGCGTCGACGGCCCACGCCGCATGCAAGGTGATGCTGGTGGAGCCCTCCATGGCGACGAAGGCGTCGGCCAGCAGGTGCTGTACCGCCTGGAACGATCCGATCGCTGTGCCGTACTGCCGGCGCTCGCGGGCATAGTCGACCGTCAGCACCAACGCCCCGCGCATGACGCCAACGAGGTCGGCACTGGTCAGCGCCAGACCCAGGGCGCGCCACGCCATCACGTCGTCGGCGTCGAGCAGACGGGTCTGATGGTCGACCGCACTGACAGCCCCGGGCGCCTGCACCCGGGCGACGGGCCGCGTCAGGTCGATGCCGGTGTCGGCCTCATGGAGCGCCACGATGCCCACCGTCGCGCCGGCGGCTCCGCCCACGACCACCAGGGCCGACGACGAGGACGATGCATCCGGGGCCAGGGCGGCGGCGTCGACGTTGCCGTCGGCGACGGAGGCCAACGCCTGGAGGTCTCCACGCAGGGCGACCGTCTCGGGCTCGAGGGCGGGCGGCGCGCCGGCCAGGCGGCGCAGCTCGGCAGCCAGGGTGGCCCCGAGGAACGGGGCGTCAGCCAGGCCCCGTCCGAGCTCCCCGGCCACGAGGGCGACCTCGACGGCCGAGGCCCACGGCGCGCTCCCGTCGTCCGCGGCCGTGCGCAACTCACGCCAACCCGAGGCATCGACGGCGGCGTTGAGCTTCAGGGCGCGCTCCCGATCGCCCAGCCCGGCGACGGTCTGCACGCCGAGGCGGTCGACCACCTGCGCTGCGGCATCGCGCAACGCGACCTGCTCGGAGGAGAGACGGACGTCCATCAGTCCGGCAGTGCGGTCGCCAGGACCGGCGCCCACTCGTCGCGCAGGGTGCGCCGCAGCACCTTGCCCGACGGCGTGCGCGGGACGACATCGACCAGGACGACGTGGTGCAGCCGCTTGTAGGTGGCCAGCGCGTCGGCGACGAGACGCTCGAGATCCTCGGTGGTGACGTCGGAGTCGGGCTGCAACTGGACGGCGGCCACCGGCACCTCGCCCGCCCGCTCGTCGGGCACGCCGAACACCGCGCAGTCGACGACCTCGGGATGGCCGTGCAACACGGCCTCTATCTCGGCCGGGGCGACCTGGAAGCCGCTCACCTTGATCATCTCCTTGCTGCGGTCGGTCAGGTGGACCCAGCCTTCGGGCTCCAACCAGCCGACATCACCGGTCCGGTACCAGCCGTCGGCGAACGCGGACGCCGTGGCTTCGTCGGGCAGATAGCCGGCCATGGCCGAATCACTGAGAACCTGCACTTCGCCGACCTCACCGGTGGGCAGGACCACGCCGGTCTCGAGGTCGACGACGCGCAGGGCGACCCCGCCGATCGGGAGTCCGGCGGAATCGAGGCGCCACCTGTCCGGATCATGCACCGGGTTGGCCGTGATCACCGGCACCTCACTCGTCCCGTAGGCGGGAAGCCACCGCACCCCCGTGCGGGCCGACACCAGCTCCGCCACGCTCGGCGTGATCGGGGTGGCGCCCCACATGATGTAGCGCAGCGACGAGAGGTCGTAGTCCTCGAGGCTCGGGTGGTTGGCCATGGCGAGCGCGATCGGGGCGACCGCCATCTCGAGTGTCATGCGCTCGTCCTGAATGCAGCGCAGTTCCTCATTGAGGTCGAAGCGCCGGTGCAGCCGGACGGTGGCACCGGCGGCGGCTGCGGCGAGCAGGTTCAACAGGCCGAGGATGTGCGACGGCGGGGTCGCCACCTGGAAACGGTCCTCGGGACCGAGGCCCAACGCGGCGACCCAGTGCTGCGTGCCCAGGTCGATCGACCGGTGGATGTGGCGGACCGCCTTCGGCCGGTCCGTCGTGCCGGAGCTGAAGACGAAGACGGCGTCGTCGGTGTCCTGCACGGCGACCGCAGGGGCCGGCGCGTCACTCGTGCGGTCGATCACCACCGCGGCAACGGCGTCGTCCAGGTCGAGCACGGCGTCCGTGCCGAGCCGCTCCACCAAGAGGGCCACGCCGGGACCGTCGGCGACGGCAGAGCGAGGTGCGGTGAGCTCGACGGCCGTACCGACCTCGAGCGCCTTCCACGAGGAGTTGAGCACGACGGGAGCGGCGCCGAGCTTGCTGACGGCGTGGACCGTCACCACGAACTCCGGCCGGTTCGAGGTCATCACTGCGACGCGGTCGCCTCTACCCACTCCGCGCGCCGCCAGGTGCTGCGCCAGGGCGTTGGCGGCCCTGTCCAGCTCCCCGTAGGTCCAGCGATCGCCTCCGGCCAGGACGGCGACGTGATCGGGGTGCTTCTCGGCGGCCGATTCGAGCCCTTGATGCATGAGGCTCGTTGCCATGGGGAAACATTCTTCTCCGAATTGAGATCCAGCGTCAACACCAATGAAGTGTATGGTTATCGGCGCCATGAGCAGCCCGAACACCGGGGCGACCGACGAGGACGTCCGGTCCGAGATCTTTGACACCGTCCGGCGCTTCGTGGCGCGCGAGGTCATCCCGGTGGCTTCCGACCTCGAGCGTTCCGACACCTTTCCCGAGGCCATCGTCGAGCAGATGCGGGCCCTCGGGCTCTTCGGCGTCACCATCCCCGAGGAGTACGGCGGCCTCGGCCTGGACCTGTTGACGTACATCGGGATCATTGAGGAACTGGCCTACGGCTGGATGAGCCTGACCGGCATCGTCAACACCCACACCATGGCCGCCACCATGATCATCACGCACGGCACGGAGGAGCAGAAACGGCGCTGGCTCCCCGCCATGGCGTCGGGCGAGCGGCGCGGCGCGCTCTCGCTCTCCGAGCCCGATGCCGGGAGCGACACCCGCAACATCTCGTGCCGGGCCCGGCGCGACGGGGACGAGTACGTCGTCGACGGCAGCAAGGCCTGGGTGACCAACGGCGAACGGGCCTCCATCGTCTTGTTGGCCGCCCGAGCCGAGGAGGGCATCACCGCCTTCATCGTCGAGAAGGAGCCCGGCCCGCGCTTCGAAGGCATCACGGTGAGCAAGCACATGGGCAAGCTCGGCTACCGCGGAGTCGAGACGGTCGAGATGGCATATGCCGACCACCACATCCCCGCCGCCAACGTCGTCGGCGAGCTCGGGCGTGGCCTGCCCCAGATTTTGGGCGTGCTCGAAGTGGGACGGATCAACATCGCCGCCCGGGCGGTGGGCGTGGCCCGGGCCGCCTTCGACGCCGCCCTCGCCTACAGCCTCGAGCGCGAGACCATGGGCAAGGTCATCGGCGAGCACCAGGCCATTCAGCTGAAGCTGGCCGACATGGCCACCAAGCTGGAGGCGGCGCGCCTGCTGACGCGCAACGCGGCGGAGCGTCGGGCCCAGGGACTGCGCTGTGACGTCGAAGCGGGCATGGCCAAGCTCTTCGCCAGCGAGACCGCCCTCGAGATCAGCACCGAGGCCATGCGCATTCACGGCGGGGTCGGCTACACGACCGAGTTCCCCGTCGAGCGCTACTACCGCGACGCGCCGCTGATGATCATCGGTGAAGGCACGAACGAGATCCAGCGCATTGTGATCGCCCGCGGCCTGCTGGCCCGGGCCCGCGGTCAGGCCTGAGCAGACCCCTCGGCGGCGTTCGGGCGCGTCGCTCGCCTGTCGGCCAGCTCGGCCAGCACCTCGTCGGTGTGCTCGCCGAGCAGGGGCGCCGGCGCAGCCGCATCGACGGGCAGGTCCGAGAAGCTGACCGGCCCGTTGATGGAACGGCGGCTCCGCCCATCGGGGTCGGGCGGCAGGGCCAGGAACCCGTCGTTGGCCGCGAGCTGCAGGTCCTCCAGCACGTTGGCGGGCCCCTGCGCGGGGGCCCACCAGACGCCCTCGGCGTCGAGGCGCTCGGCCCACTCGTCGAGCGTGCACGCACCGACGATGTCGTCGAGGACGGCGATGACCTCGGTGCGGTTCTGGCGCAGCGCCCGCGCGTTCTCGAAGCGGGGATCGTCTCGCAGGTCGGGCCGACCGAGGGCCCGCAGGACCGGCTCGATGTGGCGGTCAGCCTCGAGCCCTGTGAAGAAGAGCCAACGGTCGTCCTTGGTGCGGTAGGAATTCATCAAGGGCGTCTGGTTCGAGTGCCGCGCCTCGGCCTTGGCCACCTTGCCGACCGTCTCCTGCAAGCTGAGATCCCATCCCAGGACGTAAGTCCCGGTCCGCAACAACGACACCTCGACGACGCGTCCGCGCCCCGTCTGGCGCTGCTCGAGCACCGCGGCCAGCAGGCCGGCCAGCGCGGCCAGGCCGCTGATGTGGTCACCGATGCCACCGCGTGCGTTGAGAGGGATGCCCTCGCTGTTGGCCAGCTGCACGGAGAGGCCGGAGCGGGCCCAGAAAGCCCCGATGTCATAGGCCGGCCGGTTGCGGTCCTCGCCACGCAGGCCGTACCCACTCACGCTGCAGTAGACGAGGCGTGGGTGGCGTTCCACGGTCGCCCCGGGTTCGAGACCGAGGCCATCGAGCGCGTCGGGGCGCAGGTTGGTGAGGAAGACGTCCGCCGTCGAGAGCAGCTGGTCGAGTTGCTCCTTGGCTTCGGGCTGGCGCAGGTCGAGGACGACGCTGCGCTTCCCCCGGTTGTCCTGCGCGAAGGCCGGGTTGGGGAAGTCCTTCCCGATGCCGAGGGAGCCGAAAGCGCTGCGCATCGGATCGCCGTTCGGCGGCTCGACCTTGATGACGTCGGCGCCCCAGTCGGCCAGGAGAGCGCCGGCCGACGGCGCGGCCACCCACACGCCCATTTCGATCACGCGCAGCCCGGTGAGGGCAGTGAGACCGGTCGGAGTGGTTCGCTCGTCGTGCTCGGTGCCTTCGGCGGTCATGGGGCCTGGCGGGCCGAGCGGGTGGCGGCCTGGTCCCGGAGGGCGTCCTTGAGCACCTTGCCGGTGGCGTTCAGCGGGAGCGCCTCCACGAGCTGTACGACTCGTGGGACCTTGTAATTGGCCATTTCGCTCCTGCTCCATTCGATGATGTCGGCGCCTGAGGTCTCCCCGGAAACGACGACGAAGGCCATGCCCACCTCACCCAGCCGCTGATCGGGGATGCCGATGACGGCGGCCTGCTGCACGGCGGGATGCCGCAACAGCGCGTTCTCGATTTCGGCGGGGTAGGCGTTGAAGCCGCCGACGATGAACATGTCCTTGACGCGTCCCACAATGCGAAGGCGTCCCCCCTCGTCGAGCTCGCCGAGGTCCCCCGTGCGCAACCAGCCGTCCGTCGACAGCACCTTCTGTGTCTCCTCGGGGTCGTCGAGGTAGCCCGCCATGACGCTGCCGCCGCGCAGCAGCACCTCGCCGGACCGTCCGGTCTCGACGTCGTCGCCCTTCTCGTCGACCAGGCGCAGCTCGAAGCCCGGGCGCGGCCGGCCGACGGTCGTGGCGACGGCCTCGGCGTCGTCGTCCGCCGACGTGGCGCAGGCGGTGCCCGCCTCGGTCAGTCCGTAGCCGGTGACGATGTTCGAGAATGGAAGCTCGTCGTCGACGCGGCGGATCAGCTCGACGGGGATGTCGGCCGAACCGGTCACGGCGACGCGCAGCGACGAGAGGTCGTGCTGCCCACGCTGTGGATGATCGAGGATCGACTGGTAGAGGGTCGGTGGCCCGGGCAGGACCGTGACGTGCTCGGCGGCGACGCGGGCCAGGACCCGGTCGACGTCGAAGACGGGCTCGGGAAGCATGGTGGCGCCGCTGGCCACACTGGCGAGAATGCCGGCCTTGAGACCGAACATGTGGAAGTAGGGATTCACCTGCAGGTAGACGTCCCCTGCGTGCAGGCCGGTCATGGCGACCCAGTCCGTGGCCACAATCAGGGTGCGGCCGTGCGTCATGACGACGCCCTTGGGCACGCCGGTGGTTCCCGAGGTGAAGAGGATGTCGGAGGGATCGTCCGGTCCGAGTGCTGCGCTGCGCCGCTTGGCCTCGGCTCGCGCGGCCGGGGTGGCGATTCCAAGGAAGTCGCGCCACGACGACGCCGAACCGCTGGCCTTCCCCTTGGCGACGACGATCGTCTGGAGCGCCGGCAGCGGAGTGCCCGCCGCCTCGAGCATGGCGACGTAGTCCGTCCCGAGGAAGTCGGTCACGGTCACGAGGGCACGGGCGCCACTGCGGGAGAGGACGACCGCGGCCTCGGCACCCTTGAAGCGCGTGTTGACCGGCACCAGGACCGCTCCGGCGGCGAACAGACCGAGTGCCGCCAGCGTCCATTCGGCGCAGTTGCCGCACCAGATGGCGACGCGGTCGCCCGGCTCGACTCCCGACGCGACGAGGGCGGCGCCGAACTCCCCGGCCGTCGCCGCCAGCTCGGCATACGTCAGGCTCGTCGACCCGTCGCGTACGGCCACGAGGTCTGCGAACTGTGCGGCCGCATCGCCGACCATGGCGGGGATGGAGGGCCAGGACGGACCAGCCTCCTCCTTTGAGAATGGTCCTCTTTCCATACAATAATGTTACTTTCCAAAGCGACCTCACAAGAAGGTGGGCGTTCGCCGGCTCGTCACGCCTGACGAGGGAGGGAGACAAAATGGTCAGTACCGCCCCCGCGCCCTACTACGACCCCTACGACTTCGAGATCGACGCCGACCCCTACCCGGTGTGGAAGCGGCTGCGCGACGAGGCCCCGCTCTATTACAACGAGAAGTACGACTTCTACGCCATCAGCCGGTACGACGACGTGGAACGCGCCTCGGTCGAGTGGCAGACCTACAGCTCGGCCAAGGGCTCGGTGCTCGAGATCATCAAGGCGCAGATGGAGATGCCCCCGGGCTTGTTCATCTTCGAGGACCCGCCGGACCACGACCTCCACCGCGGCATCATGAGCCGGGTCTTCACCCCACGGCGCATGGCGGCCATTGAGCCCCAGGTGCGGGACTACGCAGTGCGCAAGCTGGACCCGCTCGTGGGCCAGAAGGGCTTCGACTTCATCCTCGACCTCGGCACCGAAATCCCTATGCGCACCATCGGCATGCTCCTGGGCATTCCCGAAGAGGACCAGCAGGCGATCCGCAACAACATCGACGAGGGCCTCAGGCTCGAAGAGGGCGTGATGCCCGAGGTCGACTTCAGCCAGGGAGGAGCGGTCGACTCGGACTACGGGGCCTACATCGACTGGCGCGTCGACCATCCCTCCGACGACCTCATGACCGAGCTGCTCAATGCCGAGTTCACCGACGTCGACGGAACGGTGCGCACGCTGACCCGTGACGAGATCCTGGGCTACATCGGCCTGCTGTCGGGCGCAGGCAACGAGACCACCACCCGGCTCATCGGCTGGGCCGGCAAGCTGCTGGCCGAGCACCCCGAGCAGCGGGCCCAAATGGCCGCCGACCCGTCGTTGATCCCCGCCGCCATTGAGGAGTGCCTCCGCTACGAGCCGCCCTCCCCCGTCCAGTCGCGCTACGTGACCAAGGACGTGGAGCACTATGGCCAGACGGTCCCGGCCGGCAGCGTCATGGTCTTCCTCAATGCCTCGGCCAACCGCGACGAGCGCGAGTTCGACGACCCCGACCGCTTCGACATCCACCGCAAGGCACAGCGCCACCTGAGCTTCGGATACGGCCTGCACTTCTGCCTCGGGGCGCACCTCGCCCGCCTCGAAGCGCGCGTCGCCCTCGAAGAGGTCCTCAAGCGGTTCCCGGTCTGGGAGGTCGACACGGCCAATGCCGTGCAGGCACGGACCTCGACGGTGCGGGGCTGGGAGAAGCTCCCGGTGCTCCTGCCGTGACCGACACCGATCGCTACCGGGTCGTACAGTTCGCCACCGGGAACATCGGCTCGCACGCGTTGCGCGCCGTCATTGCGCATCCGGACGTCGACCTCGTGGGCCTGTACGTCTACTCGGAGGACAAGGCCGGGCGTGATGCCGGCGAACTGTGCGGTGTCGCTCCCACCGGTGTCCTCGCCACGCGTGACATCGCGGAGATCCTCGCCCTCCAGCCCGACTGCGCCCTCTACATGGCCGACCGGGTGGACGTCGACGTGCTGTGCCAGCTGCTCGAGGCCGGCGTGAACGTCGTCTCGACGCGGAGCGAATTCCACAACCCGGCCCGCCTCGACCCCGAGACACGCCAACGTCTGGAGGCCGCCTGCGCGCAGGGGGGCTCGTCGCTGCACAGCACGGGCTCGAGCCCGGGATTCATCACCGAGGCCCTGCCGCTCGTCCTCACCTCGCTGCAGCGCCGGCTCGATCATCTGCTGATTGAGGAGTTCGCCGACATGTCCTCGCGCAACTCGCCGGAACTGATCTTCGACCTCATGGGCTTCGGACGCGACCCGGCCACCTTTGATCCACGCGGCGTCGAGGCGCACGGCGGCGCCTCGTTCGCCGGATCGCTCGAGGTCCTGGCCGACGCTCTGTCGCTCCCGCTCGATGCGGTCGAGGCCACCGGCCAGGTGGCGAAGGCCCGCCACGACGTCGACGTGGCCGCCGGCCACCTGCAGGCGGGCACCATCGGTGCGCAGCGGATGCAGGTCAGCGGCCTGCGCGACGGGCGGCCCCTGGTGACCTTCAGTGCCAACTGGTACCTGACGAAAGACGTCGAACCGGCGTGGGACCTGCGCGAGACGGGGTGGCACCTGCTGGTCGAGGGCGACACCCCGCTGGACGTCGACATCCGCTTCCCGGTCCCGGCCGACGAGTGGGCGGCCACGTCCCCCGGCCTGACCGCGCACCGCCCGGTGAACGCCATCCCTTTCGTGTGCGCGGCCGAACCGGGCATCCGCAGCATCGTCGACCTGCCGCAGGTCATCGCCAGCCTGGGCTGATGGTGCTTCGATGAGCAGCGTGGGCCTCGTCGTCGGCAATCCGAAGGCGCAGTCGCGCACGCTCGCGCTGGCGAGGCAGGTCGCTGCCGCGGCGGCGGACGCGGCGGGGCTGGGTGACACCCCGCCATTGACGGTCGATCTCGCCGAGCTGGGCCCGCAGCTCTTCGACTGGTCTTCGTCGGGCGTGCAGGAGGCCGTCGACGGGATCCGTTCCTGCGCACTGGTCGTCGTGGCCTCGCCCACCTACAAGGCCAGCTATACGGGGCTCTTGAAGTCCTTTCTGGACTTGTTCAGCACGACGAGCCTCGAGGGTGTGACAGTCATTCCTGTGATGACCGGTGCCGGCGCCCACCATGCCCTTGCCGTCGAGGTGCATCTGCGGCCCGTCCTCGTCGAGCTCGGCGCCACCTTGCCCACCCGGGGCCTCTACGTCACCGAGGCGGAGTTGCCCGACGCCGACGGAGTCATCGCCGGCTGGATCACGGCCGCTGGTCCTCTGCTGCGCGGGTCCGTGGCTGGGCTCGCCTCCGCCCCTCCCGAGGTGCCCTGACGTTGCTCTGACCTGAAAGGACCCATGCCACTCCCCGACCAACCGCGGCTCGCGCCCGTTCCGTTCGCCGAATGGGACGACGAGACCCGTGCCACGCTGCTGCAGTTCCTGCGACGGCCCGAGCGTTACCTGTCCGGCGAGCCCGACGCGCCGCCGATGCCGATCGTCCTCGAGATGTTCGCCCACCACCTGCCGCTCAGCGCTTCCTGGCTCCCCTTCACCGAGATGCTGGCCAGTGACGACGCCTTGTTGGGCGCGGAGCAACGCGAGCTGGTGATCCTGCGGGTGGCCTGGCGCACGCGTTCGGGCTACGAGTGGTCGCAGCACAGCCGCATGGGGGCCGACGCCGGCTTGACGGGTGAGCAGATCGAAGCCGTCAAGGAAGGACCGGCCGCGCCGGTCTGGACACCGTTGGAGCGGACTCTGCTGAACGCCGTCGACGAAGTCGTCGACGAGCACGCGGTCGGGGACGCGACCTGGACGGAATTGGCGGCCCACTTGGAGCCGGCGGAGACTTTCGAGCTGCTGTTCCTGATCGGTGGCTACCTGTGCCTGGCGGGCGTGTTGAACAGCATCGGGCTGCAGGGCGCCCTGCCGGAGACGCCCGGAGGCGCGCCTCGGCGTCGCTAGGACGGTTCGATCACCACGCGGACGGCGCCGCTGGCGCGATCGGAGGCCACCCGGAACGCCTCGGCGGCGTCCGCAATGGGAAAGCGGTGCGTGATCAGCGTCCGTGCGATGTCGGGGTCGTCGGCCAGCATGGCCGCAGCGTCCTCCATCTCGCGGCCTCCGTCGTGGGCGCAGTAACCGAGCGAGGGAATGACCCGGGCCTCCTTGTTGAACAGCGGCATCCAGTTCAGCTGCACGGGCCCGAAATGCACGCCGAGAACGACGATCGTCCCACCCGGCGCGACCAGCTCGGCGCACGTGGCGAGGCTGGCCTCGGTCCCAGCGGCCTCGACGACGACGTCGAACACCCCGTCGGCGCCCACACGCGCACCGAGACGCTCGCCGGCCTCCTTCTGGTACGGGTGACGCGCTTCGAGCGCGACCGCTCCCGCTCCCAAGTGGCGGGCGCCGGCCACGGCGAGCAGGCCGAGCGCGCCTGCGCCGACGACGGCCACACGCATGCCGGGCCCGGTGCCGGCGAGCCGGAGCGCGTGCCACGAGACGGCGGCCGGCTCGACCAGGGAGGCGTCACGCACGTCGAAGCCTTCCGGCAGAGCGACCAGCCGCGCCGTCGGCGCCCGGAACTGCTCAGCCATACCCCCGTCGGCGCTGATGCCGAGCGCCCGTTGCCCGTGAGTCGGGCACAGGTTGTAGGCACCTCGCAAGCACTGCGGGCACTCCATGCAGCCGTAGATGGCCTCGACGACGACGCCCGTGCCGTCCTTCCGCACGCCGGCCAGCTCGTGACCGAGGATGGCCCGGCTCCCGAACCGTATGTAGCTCAGGTCGGACCCGCAGATACTCGTCGCCCGCATGTCGAGCAGCTCACCGATGCCCGGCGGTTCGTCGAGCTCGACGACCGCCACCCCACCCTCCACGCTGCGAACAGCCTTCATGCTCCTCCTCGTCGGGTTGTTGCCGGTACGAGAACCATAGATATCCTCGGGGCCGCATGTCGGGGGGACGGTGCGTGCACCACGCCTCAGTGACTCCGATTCCGCTTCCTATTCCGATTCCGACGACAACCGACGAGGAGTGTTCCCCGTGCCCAGCACAATGGAGTTCTGGCTTTTCCTTCCGCAGATGCGCCTGAGCATGGACCAGCTCGTCGCGCGCGCCCGCGCCGCGGAGGCGGCCGGGTTCGCCGGCATCGCCGGCATGGACCATCTGACCCCGCCGCTGGCGGAGAGCCAGCCCATGTTCGAGGGGATGATCACCAACACGTGGCTCGCCAGTCAGACCGAGGCGCTGCGCGTCGGGTCCCTGGTCCTGTGTGACTCGTTCCGGCATCCGGCGGTCCTGGCGCGCGAAGCGGTCACCCTCGACCACGCGTCGGGGGGCCGGTTCGAGCTGGGCATCGGCTGGGGCTCGGTGGCCGACGAACTGGGGACGTTCGGTGTCGGGTCCCAGGAGGCCAAGGTCCGGCTGGGCCGGCTGCGCGAATCGCTCGAGATCATCACGGCGCTGTGGACCGGCGAACCTCTCGACTATGAGGGCGAGCATTTCACGATGCACGGAGCGCAGCAGGTGCCCGGACCCGTCGGGCACATCCCGATCGTCATCGGAGGGGCGGGCAAAGGCACCATGCGGTTGGTCGCCGAGCACGCCGACTGGTGGAACGTCCACACCCACATCGTCGACAAACTGGACGAGATGCGCCCGTTGGCGGGGAACGCCCGCTGTTCGCTCCAGGCGCAGGTGGCGTTCGTGCCGGCCGCCGGCGAACGGGAGGAGATCGAGGCGACGGCACGGCGCCGTTTCGGAAAGACTCCGATCGTCGGCACCGCACCCGAGCTGGTCGACTACTTCGGCTCGCTCCAGGCGCGCGGCGTGGAGCGGGTCTACGCGTGGTTCTGCGACTTTGCCGCCCCAGACACCTTGGCCGCCTTCGGCGAGGGCGTCATCAGCGAGTTCATCTCGACACAGCCATTGACGTAGGGCGTCATCTCAATCCCCCCCTTGGTGGCAAGCGCCTGCCCCAACAGGCGCTTGGGAACGGGTCTAGGGTGAGGGCAGAGAAAGAGCGCTCACACAGTGTGTTGCCCCGGTCCCCGGTAGCGCTCGACAACGAAGACGGGGAACGGACTGTGACGTCCACTCTCGAAGCCACGACAGCTGATTTTGGCGTGCTGGCGAAGCAGGTCCGCGAGGCCGGCCTGCTCGACCGCCGTCCCGGCTACTACGCCGTCATGATCCCGGTGACGATCGCTGCCTTCGCCGCCGGCTTCACCGCACTTGTGCTGATCGGGAGCTCCTGGTGGGCCCTCGTCATCGCCGGATTCCTGGGACTCGCATTCACCCAACTCGGCTTCGTCGGGCACGATGCCGGCCACCACGAGGTCTTCAGCTCCAGGCGGGCGAACCGCTGGCTCGGCCTGGCCGTGGGCAACGTGCTGATCGGCATGAGCTTCGGGTGGTGGGTCCCCAAGCACAGCGCCCACCATGCGCATCCCAACGAGGTCGGCCGGGATCCCGACGTCGGCGGTGTCGTCGTGCAGCCCACCGCCGACGGGCCGGTCAAGGTCGCCAGCTGGCCCTCGCGCTTCATGACCAAGTGGCAGGCCCCGCTGTTCTTCCCGCTCATGGTCCTGCGCAGCACGGGCATCTACGTACTGGGCGTGCAGCGGCTCGTCCGGCAGCGCGATCGCGCCGCCTTCCTGGAAGGCGCGCTCCTCGCCATGCACGCGTCGCTGTATCTCGCCTGCGTGTTCTGGGTCTTGTCGCCCCTCAAGGCGCTGGCCTTCATTGGCATCCAGCAGGCCGTCTTCTCCGTCTACCTGGGGTGCAGCTTCGCCCCGAACCACAAGGGCATGCCGATCGTCGATCCCGATCAGAAGTGGAGCTTCGTCCGCCGCCAGGTCGTCACCTCCCGCAACGTCGCCGGCGGCTGGTTCACCAACGTGCTGCTGGGCGGGCTCAACTTCCAGATTGAGCACCACCTGTTCCCGAACATGCCCCGGCCCAACCTGTCTCGGGCCCAGGGCATAGTGAAGACGTTCTGCGCCGAGCACGACCTGAGCTACCGCGAGGACAGCCTGGCCGATTCCTACCGCCAGACGATCCGCTCCCTCCGGGCCGGTGCCGCCGCGGCCGCCCAGCCGCGGCTCGTCATGGCTCGAACTGGTCGATAACGCCCTGCACGAACGAAATGGTGGAGTCGTGTCCCGCCGTGACCCCGAGCACACGCTCAAGGGACAACACCTGCGAAAGTCCCGTCATCAAGAGCAGGGCGGCAATCGGGGGGAGTTCGTCCGGGGGCACCCCGGCTGATTCGAGGGCGGCCGTCAGCGCGACCAGCTGGGCGGCGCGGGAGCGCTCGGCGTAACGCGCGATCTCGGTCCGGATGGACTTGCGGTGATTGGCCAGCGCGACGAACTCGGTCATGAAGGCGGCGCCACGGGGATCGGAGTTGAGGCGCCACAGCGTCCGCAGCGAGTTGTCGGCGGCCACGGTCCGCTCGAAGTGGGCGAGGTTCTCGTCGGCGCGGCGCCTGAACACCTCCAAGAAGAGGTCGTCCATGGTGCGGAAGTAGTAGTGCACGAGCTGCGGCTTGAGCCCCGCCTTCGCCCCGACCCGCCTCGAGGTGACCGCCGCATAACCCTCGTCGAGAAGGAGCTGTTCCGCAGCAGTCAGCAGCTGGGCCCTCGTCTTGGAGTCGGCCGCGCCGATCCGTCTGGGCTGGGGCGCCGTGGTCATCCCGACAACTTGTCACATTCGAGGGCCGATGCTAAGCATGCGCCAAAATATGCTGAGCAGGTGCACAGCGAAGCGGCTCGCCTCCCTTTCGGGCGGCCAGGCGAAGGGAGACCAGGTTGAGCGACTGGGAGACGATCGACTTCTTCAGCGACGAGTCGCTCAACGAGGACCCTTATCCCTACTTCGACTACCTGCGGGGGCAATGCCCGGTCCTCCCGACCGACAACATGGGCGTCGTTGCCGTCTCGGGCTACGAGGAAGCGATGGAGATCTACCTCGACCCCGAGACATTCTCGTCCTGCAACTCGGTGATCGGCCCGTTTGCATCGTTTCCCGTCGCCCTCGAGGGCGACGATGTCGGGGGGATCATTGACGGATACCGGGACCAACTCCCGATGAACGAGCACATGGTCACCATGGACCCGCCCATGCATACCCAGGAACGTGCATTGGTGATGCGCCTGCTCACACCGAAGCGCCTGCAGGAGAACGAGGCGTTCATGTGGGGTCTGGCCGACCGACAGATCGACGAGTTCGTCGACGCGGGTCGTTGCGAGTTCATCAGCGCGTACAGCCAGCCCTTCGCCATGCTGGCCGTCGCCGATGTCCTCGGAGTCCCTGAGGCCGACCACCAGCGCTTCCGCGAGGGATTCGGGCTCACCGGAAATCCCGGCGAGCTGGGAGGCGACCCGGACATCGGCCTGAACGCCCTGGCCTGGCTGGACGACTGGTTCGCCCAGTACATCGAGGACCGTCGGCGTGAGCCCCGCGAGGACGCACTGACCCGGTTGGCGCTGAGTACCTATGCCGACGGCACCACGCCGGATGTCACTGCGGTCGTTCGGACCGCCACGTTCCTGTTCGCCGCCGGCCAGGAGACGACCGCCCGCCTGCTCGCCGTCGGGCTGAAGTACCTGTGCGAGTACCCCGAGCTCCAAGACGAGCTGCGTGAGCACCCTGAGCGCATCCCCGCCTTCATTGAAGAGTCGCTCCGCATTGAGAGCCCGGTGAAGTCCGACTTCCGCCTGGCCCGGAGGTCGACGACCGTCGCTGGCGTCGACATTCCCGCCGGCACACCCGTGATGCTGCTGAACGGAGCGGCCAACCGCGACCCCAGGCTCTTCGACTGCCCCGGCGAGTTCCGGCTCGACCGGCCCAACGCAAAGGTCCACCTCGCCTTCGGACGCGGGGTGCACGCCTGTCCGGGGGGCCCCTTGGCCCGGGTGGAGGGTCGCGTCAGCATTGAGCGCATCCTCAACCGGTTGCGAGATATACGGCTCTCCGAAGAGCACCACGGGCCGCCGTCGGACCGCCACTTCGACTACGAACCGACCTGGGTGCTCCGGGGCCTGCACAAGCTGCACATCGAATTCACACCGGCGGAGGCAGCGCAATGAGCGGACGAGTGGCAGTTGTGACCGGGGCGGCGTCGGGCATCGGCCTCGGTGTCGCCGACAGGTTGGCGGCGGACGGCATCGCGGTGGCACTGCTCGACCGCGACGGCGCAGGCGTGACCCGGGCGGTGGACGCCCTGACCGGCGACGGAAAGACAGCAGTCGGTTGCGAGGTCGACGTGGCGGACCGCGCCGCGCTCGAGCGCGCCTTCTCCGATGTGCGGGAGAAGCTGGGACCGATCACGATCCTGGTCACCAGCGCAGGGATTGAGTCGTTCGACGCGGTGGCCGACATCACCCCCGAGAAATGGGACCGCCTGCTGGCGGTGAACCTGACCGGCACCTTCACCTGCATGCAGTTGGCCGTGCCGGACATGACGGCCGAGGGCTGGGGCCGCATTGTCACCATCTCCTCCTCGAGCGCCCAGTCGGGAGCACCCCACATGGCGCACTACGTCGCGTCCAAGGGCGGGGTGATCGGCCTCACGAAGGCGTTCGCCCGGGAGTTCGCCGGGCAGGGCATCACCGTCAACACCATCCCTCCGACCATCGTCGACACGCCCATGGCCAGGAACGCGGCCGGGATCGGGAACGTGCCCAGCATCGACGTCATGGGCAGGATGGTCCCGACCGGTCGGGCCGGCACGCCGGACGACATCGCGGCCACGTGCGCGTTCTTGTGTTCGGACGAGGCCAGCTACATCACGGGTCAGCTGATCGGCGTCAACGGGGGCATGTACATCTGAGCCGGCTTCACCCAGAAGCGCTGCACCGAGTTCCCTTGGCCGGCACGACCCGGTCGACGATGTACGAGGTGACCACGTTCGCCATGCAGGAGTTGGTCGAGCCGTTGAGCAGCCACGTGTGGCCGTAGCCCACGAACGTGACGAGCCGCCCCCCTGTCGCTGCCGCGAGTTGTGGAGCGACGACGTAGGGGGTGTTGGGATCGTAGACATTGCCGATCACCAGCGGTGTCGGGGCGCCATGCGGTGAGAGGTGCGCAATGGGCTCGTTCGATTCGGACCAACCGGGGCAGCCGATGAGGTAGTTCGCCACCGCCTCGGCGCCGGCAAGCGGATACTGCGCCGCCAGCCTCCGGGCCAGCTGCGCGGTCGTCGCAGCATCGGGATGCCCGACCACATCGCTGCAGGTGATCGTCCAGAGAGGGCCGACGAGCGACTCGCCATTGATGTCGTCCTCCAGTCCCAACGCCACCGACCGGAGCGGCGCGCCGTTGCCGGCCGCGGCCGCGGCCACGGCGGGGAAGTACCCGGGCGTGAAGGTGGGCGCGGACAGGTAGAGCAGGGAGGCGGTGTAGAGATCACCCACGGTCACCGGAGCGGTGTCTCCCCCTCCAGGCGCCGGCAGTGGCGATCGGCTCAGCTGCGCCTGCACTTTCTTGTAGAAGCCGACCGGATCCGCGCCGAGCGGGCAACCCGGGAGGGCGGTGCAACTCTGCAGCCCGTGCGCCAGGGCCCTCTCAATGGCGGGGGCGTCGGCCTTGGCATCGCTGATGAGACTCAGGTTGGCGTCGACCGCGCCGTCGAGCACCATCGCCCCCACGTGACTCGGGAACAGTTGGGCATAGACCGACCCCAGCGCGGTCCCGTAGGACATGCCGTAGAAGTCGATCCTCTTCTCGCCGAGGGCCGCTCGGAGTTGGTCCATGTCGCGGGCCGACGTCGTCGTGTTCACGGTCGGGAACAACGCTGGGAGCGTGGCCCGACACGATCGCCCGAGACCGGCGAATGCCCGGGCGGCCGTGGCCGTTCCCGCGACGGCGCTGCTCGCCGCCGCCGCCGACGGCCCACAGAGCAACGGCTCACTCGACCCGGTTCCCCGCTCATCGAAGCTCACCAGGGTGAACTGATCCTTCACGCCCGCCGGGACGAGGGACGCCAGGATCGGCAGTATCAGGAGACCGCTCTCGCCCGGGCCACCCGGATTGAAGACCATGACGCCCTTGCTCTGCGGCACGGGACGCTCCATGACGGCCAGGGGCACGGCGCCGGCGGAAGGATGGCGATAGTCCAGCGGGACCCGCAGGGTTCCGCACAGGTAGCCCGACACCTTCGGGCAGGGTGACCAGGCGATGCGACCGCTCGTCGCCGGTGCAACAGCGCTGGCGGCGGCGCCGATGCCGGTGCCCCCAACCAGCGAGAGCGCCACCACCGCACATGCCAGCAGAACCGGGCGCGCCCGGCGACTCTTCGGCCACATGCCACTCACCTGCGTCCGCTGCACTATCGACTCAACCCCCTGAGCCGCCACGGCTCCCGACGTCCACCGCCGTACGGCCTGCGCAGGCTAGCCGGGCGGTCGCATTCAGGACCGTGCAGACCGCTTGTCGCATGCACCGGGTCCGGGTGCGAGAGTATGCGCCGTGCCGACGCATCCCTTCCGCGAGGTGGCCATCGCCGGCATCTGCAACACCGTGCAAGCCAGAGCCCTGCCGGACCACGACTCGACGTCCATTGCGCTGGTCGGGGCGCTCGGTGCGCTGGCCGACGCCGGCATCGCCCCCCACGAGGTCGACAGCGTGGTGGGGACGGACTGCGCGCAGATCGCGCTCCAGCTCGGCCTCGGGCCCTGCACCAGGCGGCCGAGCGCCATGGGCATTCCGGCGGTGCTCGATGCCGCCGCTCTCATCACCACGGGTCAGTGCAACGTCGTCCTCATCGCAGCGGGTGGTGCGGGTGTCCACTCCGACCACGCGTCGACGGCACCATGGACGCGACCGGCCAACGAGCTCGTCGTGGGCTACGGGTTGTTCACGGCGGCCGAGTTCGCGCTCATGGCGCGGCGTCACATGCTCACCTACGGGACCACACCCGAGCAGCTGGCCACGGTCGCCGCGGTGATCCGGAACAACGGGCACGCCAACCCCGATGCCGTGTACGCCGGACGTGGACCCTTTACTCCTGCCGACATTCTCGCCTCGCGCATGATCGCCGACCCCTTCCACCTCCTCGACTGCGCCACGACATCGGAGGGCGGCTGCGGCCTGGTCTTGACCAGTGCCGACCGCGCCGCCTCCGGCGCGACGACTCCCGTGTGGATACTCGGCGGTGCCAGCGATGCCTTCGGGCCCGCCTACGTCGTCGCTCCCGTCTGGGACTTCCAACCGCGCGCCGACTCGTACCCGGCCGGGCTCGTCGGCGCCCGAGCAGCCCGGATCTCCTTCGCCATGGCCGGGCTGACACCCTCCGATGTCGACGTCGCCGAGCTGTACGACCCGTTCTCGTTCGAGATCATCCGGCAGCTCGAGGCCTTCGGCTTCTGCGGGCCCGGCGAGGGCGGGCCCTTCGTCGAGGCCGGCAACATAGGGCCCGGTGGCACCCTCCCCGTGACGACCGATGGCGGGACCATGTCGTTCAGCCATCCCGGCATCAATGCGCAGCAGATCCAGCGGGTCATCCGGGCCACCGAGCAGCTCCGCCGGACCTGCGCCTCCAATCAGGTCGACGATGCAGAGGTCGCCGTCTGCTCGAATGGCGGCGCGGGCGCCCTGTTCTGTGACGTCCTGCTCCTGGGCCGGGAGCGTCCGTGAGCCTCCTCCTCCCCCAGCCGGAAGGAACGCCGGCACCGCGTCCGAGCCTGCACAGCCGGCCGTACTGGAAGGGTTGTCGACGCCGGCAGCTGCTCTACCAGCGTTGCGGCAAGTGCTCGTTCATCGGTCTCTCGGCGTTCACCGTGTGTGCGCAGTGCCATGCCTCGTCACCGGTGTGGGACGAGAGTGCTGGACACGGTTCGCTCTACAGCTGGACCGTGGTCTGGCGGCCCCCCGACCCCAGCTTCCAGGTCCCGTACGCGCCGGCGGTCGTCCGTCTGGACGAGGGGTTCTGGATGCTGAGCGCCGTCATCGGCTGCGAGCCCGAGGTGCTCCACGAGGACCTGCGATTGGCCGTCGAATTCCACCCCGTCTCGGACGAGATCACCCTGCCGTACTTCCGTCCCGTCTGAGACCCGAGCCGGGCCGCTGTGCTCGTTGTCGTCGCCGGGGCCCTCCCGTAGTATGGGGGCGTGGTATCCGACCGCCTGCCGGTGACGTTTCCCTCGTTCGACACCGTCGAGGACGAGCGTCGCCACCGCAAGCAGCGCCTGGCCGCCGCCTTCCGCCTCTTCGGGCACTTCGGATTCGACGAGGGCATCGCCGGCCACATCACCGCGCGCGATCCCGAGTTGCTGGACCACTTCTGGGTCAATCCGTTCGGCATGAACTTCAAGATGATCCGCGTGAAGGACCTCATCCTGGTCAACGACCAAGGGGTCGTGGTCGATGGCAACTGGCCGGTGAACCTGGCGGCGTTCGCCATCCATTCGCAGGTGCACGCGGCTCGGCCCGACGTCGTGGCGGCGGCACACGCCCACTCCGTGCATGGCAAGTCGTGGTCGTCCTTGCGCCGACTGCTCGACCCCCTGACCCAGGACGCCTGCGCCTTCTACGGCGATCACGCCCTGTTCGACGACTACACCGGCGTCGTCCTCGACCTCGAGGAAGGCAAGCGGCTGGCGCACGCGCTCGGCGACAACAAGGCGGTGATCCTGTCCAACCATGGCCTCCTGACCGTCGGGCAGACCTCGGTCGACGAGGCGGCCTGGTGGTTCATCACCATGGAGCGCACGTGCCAGGCCCAATTGCTGGCGGAGGCGGCCGGGACACCCGTGCTCATCGACCTCGACCAGGCCGAGAAGACCGCCGGACAGGTCGGGCCGTCCATGGCCGGCTGGCGGGCGTTCCAACCGCTCTACGACTGGATCGTGTCGGTCCAGCCCGATCTGCTCGACGAGTAGCTCGAACAGCTTCGGCTCAGGAGCCCTCGCTCACCGCGCCCCAGCCTTCACCGTGCGTCTCGACATGGATGATCTCGGGAGCGGCGGCGAGAAGGCGCGGCATGTCCGCCATCGCCGCCTTGAAGTGCTCCGACGAGACATGCGCCTCCCCTGCTTCGGCGTCCTTGAATCCCTCGATGAGGAACCAGAGGTTGGGGTCGTCGGCACTGCGGCACCAGTCGAAGAAGAGATTTCCGGGCTCGGCCCGTGAGGCGGCGATGTAGTCCGCAATCAGGGTCGGGAACTCGTCGGCGTACTTGGCACGGACCGGTTGCCTCACCACGTTGAAGATCATCTGACACTCCCTTGTTCGACGGACCGGCGCTCCTCCACGGTCAGGACGCCGGCTGGGCGGGGGTGAGCTCCAGGTGGAGCCGGGTCAGGCCCCGGAGGATATAGGTGGGCATGTAGTTGTAGCGGCGGGCGTCGGGAGGTCCGTGGTGCTCCTCGGAAATACCGATGTTCGAGGTGCGGTCGAGGAGTCGCTCGATGCTCACGCGGGTCTCCAGCCGGGCCAGCGGGCCGCCCGGGCAGCTGTGCACACCGCGACCGAAGGCAAGGTGCTCGCGCGCGTTCTCGCGCTCGATCTGGAACTCGTTGGGCTCCGAGAACCGGCGCGGATCGCGGTTGGCGGCGCCGTTGAGCACCATCAGCGTGACGCCGGCCGGAATGTCGACCCCCCCGACGGTGGCCGGGCAGCGCGCCAACCGGAAGTCACCTTTGACGGGGGCCTCCATACGCAGCGTCTCCTCGACGAAGTTCGGGATGAGGTCGCGTCGCTCGCGCAACAGCTGCTGGAGGTCAGGCCGCTCCCCGATCAGCTGCAGCGCGGTACCCAGAAGGCGGACGGTCGTCTCCTGACCCGCTGCGAAGACATTGGTGGCCACGCGGACCACATCGATGACCTCGGGCAGGTCGCCATTGGGGAACCTCGTGGTGGCGAGTGCAGTGAGGACGTCGTCGCGTGGCGTGGCGCGGCGGTCTTCGATGTAGCGGCTGAAGCGTTCGTAGAGCCACTCCAGGGGGTTCTGGGGCATTTCCGAGTTCGTGCTGCCGACACCACCACCTCTGTTCTGATGAGAGAGGGCCGTGCGGAACTCCTCGTGGTCCGACTCCGGGACGCCGAGCAGGTCGGCGATGACGAACATGGCGAACGGGTTGGCGTAGCCCGTGATGAGCTCAGCGTCATCTCCCTCCATGAGCTCGTCGACTTGGCGGTCGGCCAGCCGCCACACGAAGTCCTCGTTCTCCTTGAGGCGCTTCGGCGTGAGCTGGCGCATCAGCAGATGCCGGTGATCGTGGTGTTCCGGCGGATCCATGGTGATGATCTGGTCGCTGAACGGCAATTCAGCGCGGTGCTCGGCGATGAGGCCGCTGACGTCGTCCTGCCCCTCCAGCGGGACGGGGAAGCCGGGGAACGGACCGGTGACGGAGTTGCACGACGAGAACGTGTCGGGGTCCGTGTAGACGGAAAAGGCTTCTTCGTACCCGGTCACCATGTAGACGCTGTGCGCGGCCTCCCGGTGGACGGGGCACTGCTCACGAAGCCAGTCGAAGTAGGGGTACGGGTCCTCCACGGTTTCGGTGCCACGGAAGAAATCCAGGGTGTCATAGTCGAGGGCCTCGGTCATGCTGTCTCCTTGCCTGGGGGCGACTCGGTCACGAATGTGGCCGCCCGATGATGGAATCGCCACGTCGTTCCGTCCCGGTGGAGCACGTCGTGGTAGCGACCGACGAGCTTGATGTCCCACCCTCCGTCACCGAGCAGGATGAAGACGACATCGCTGACGGCGGTGGCCTCGTCGTCGCTCCAGGTCTCGACAACGGTGTTGAGGACGAGGTGGCGCTGGGGCCGGCGTGGCGCCCATTTCGTGTACGCCTGACGGAGGGCGTCGTGCCCGGCGTGCGTGCCCATCCCGGGAATGACGCAGACCCCGTCCGGGCAGAAGGTGCCGACCACGTCGTCGGTCCGGCCGTCGTCGAGCGCCTGGGTGTACACCGCCAGGGCGGCCCGCACCCCTTCGGAGACATCGGCAAACGTGGTCGTGCCCATGGCTCTCTTCTCGTCCCTCAAAATCCCAGATCGACCACGGGCCGCTCGAGCGGGTTGACGTTGACGGCCCGCAGGGCGGTGGCGAGCTGGTCGTAGGGGCGGCCGGCCAGGAAGCCGTCGAGGGTGCGCTCGAAGTTGGCGATGCCACCCTCGATGCCTTCTGAGAGGCGCATGAACTCGAAGCCCTTGTTGTGCAGGCCCCGTTGTTGGCGCGGCAGGTTGGAGAAGTCCTGGGTGGGGATGGGCGGGATGGTCTCGTCGTCGAAGGACTTGGGGTTCGGGGGGACCGGGGGCCCGGGCTCCTGGCCCTCGGGGTAGCGGGTGAGCGACCAGATCTCCATCAGGGTCTCTTCGGGGCCGAGCGGCCGGAAGCGATACGACGAGGCACTCGAGTACATCGGCAACACGAAGTAGTGAGGGAAGCAGTAGTACATCGTCTCACCGATGCCCCGGGCCTCGAGCTCGTTGAGGTCCGGCATGACCGAGCCGCGCTCGGTGTGCCAGGCCACCACGGCGTCGTTGAGGCTGGCGTGCCAGATGGCCATCGCCTCTTTCGGGTCCTTGGACAGGGTGATGGTGCGCTGGCGCTCGGCCACCGCCACGTCGTTGGCGTGGACCATGCCCCCCATGCCCTCGCTCATGACCCGCAGGTAGTGCAACTCGGCGTCGATGAAGACTTCGGGGTCGAAGGCAGCCGGGTCCTTCGGCGGGAATCTCTTGGGGATGACCAGCTCGGGATGGGTCTCGATCACGTGGTACTGCTCCAGGAACGCCTCTTGGGCCAGCTTCCAGTTGACCGGGAGCCGGAAGGCCTCCCACCACTCCGTTCGCATGGCCTCGACCTTCCAGGCGTCGAGGATGCCGGCGAAGGGCTCGATGCACTGGCGCAGCGCCGGAGCGTCGGCGTCCAGGTTGATCCACGCACAGCCGCCCCAGAGCTCACACCGGACAGGCACCAGGTCGATGTCGCCGGGGACCAGGTTGTGATCGGAGAAGGACTTGGCCTTCGAGACAAACGTGTTCTTGCCGTCGAGGCCGTAGCACCAGCCGTGGAAGGGGCAGGTGAAGCCGCTCTTCAGCGTCCCCCGGCCTTCGACGACCTTGACCCCTCGGTGCCGGCACGAGTTCTCGTAGGCCGCCACCTCGGTCTCGGAGGTGCGCACCACAATGACAGAGCGGTCCAGGATCTCGTACTCGACGAAGTCACGGACGCAAGGAATCTCCTCGAGCCGACACGCCATCTGCCAGACCCGGGGCCAGAGCTGTTCGGCCTCCAAGGCGTAGAAGTCGGGGTCGTAGTAGCGCTCCTTGGGGATCCGGTCGGGGACCTCGACGGCGAAAGGGACGTTCATGGCTGCAACAGATCGTCGTCCAACGGCACCCCGAACGTGCGCAGCGCCATGGCCAGGACATCGTAGGCGCCCACGGTGAAGACGACGTCCATCAGCTGGCGGTCGTCGAACTCGGCCGCCAGTGTCGACCACGTCTCCTCGCCGATGAGCGCGTCACCGAGCAGCTCGTCGGCGGCCCGCAGGAGCGCCCTTTCCAGATCGGACCATTCGGGAGCATCGGTCCCGAGCTTCACGCGCGCCACTTCGTCCGCGTCCACCCCGTTGTCCCCGGCGCTGGCGACGTGCTGTCGCCACTCGTACTCGGAGTCGCGGACCGCCGCCACCCGCAGGACGAGCAACTCGCGGTGCCGGGCCGTCAACGTGGACCCGTACATGACCTGCCCGCTGAAGGTGTTGTAGGCCAGCGCGAGCTCGGGGTAGCGGGCCAGCACCCCAAGCGCATTGAGGCCCTTCGGGCCGTTCCCGCCCTTGGGCCGTCCGGCCGGCGGCAGCAGTGGGGCCAGTGACTCGCCGGCCGCCTTGGTCCATTCCCGCGGCGGCAGCGGCGTCAGGCGGGGTGACTCAGGTGTTGCGGCCACCGTTGACCCCCAGAACTTGACCGGTGACGTAGCTCGCCTCGTCGCGCACGAGAAAGGCGCACATGGCCGCAATGTCCTCGGGCCGGCCGATGCGCCGCACCGGCGTCAGCGCCTCGTGGTGCTCCACGCCCTCCCCGAGAAGGCCCTTGCTCTCCTGGCGGCGCAGCATCGGCGTGTCGATGAAGCCGGGTGGGATCGTGTTGACCGTGATCCCCTTCGGCCCGAGCTCGAGCGCGAGCGACTTCGTGAAGCCGATCACGCCCGCCTTGGCGGCGACGTAGTGCGCCATGTACTGCTGCCCGCTGTGCGCGCTGGACGACGAAATGTTCACTATGCGACCCCATCCTTCGGCCACCATGTCGGGTACCACTGCCTGACAGCAGTTGAACGTCCCGGTGAGGTTGACGTCAAGGAGGCGCTGCCACTTCTCGGGCGTGATCTTGAGGAAGGGGTCGACGGCGTGGACGCCGGCGTTGTTGACCAGCACCGTCGGCGGCCCGAGCTCGCTCCGGACCTGCGCCACGCCGGGGTCGATCTGTGCGCGGTCGGTTACGTCGACCATCAAGCCCAGCGCCCTGTCCCCCGCTGCGGCGATCTTCTCGGCGGCCTGCTCGGCCGCCTCACCCTCGCGGTCGAACACCGCGACCGCGAGACCGTCGGCAGCCAGCCGTTCGCTGATGGCGAGCCCGATGCCCGATCCGCCGCCGGTGACGATGGCCACCCGTTGCCCGCTGTGCTCGGCGGCGTCAGCCACGACGCGCACCCTCCCCGGCACCCAGGTCCCCCGTCGTCAGGACTGCCATCTGCCGAGCCTCCTCGTGTCCGGGACAGGCACAACCGAAAATGTATACTAACCGGTCGGTACAATCGGCCTGGTGGGCTCGCAGCACAGACTCTGTCTGCCGGTCGGCCCCCACGCCCGTGACCGGCGTCTCGCCGCGGAGGCCCATGACAACCCCCGAAGCCGCATCTGACCAGACGACGAGCCGGCCCGCCGCCGACGTCGACGTGCTCGTTGTGGGCGGGGGCATCACTGGTATCTACCAGCTCTACCTGGCGCGGGAGGCGGGCTTCTCCGTCCAACTGCTCGAGGCCGGGCACGGGGTCGGCGGCACCTGGTACTGGAACCGCTACCCGGGCGCCCGTTTCGACTCGGAGAGCTACACGTACGCCTATCTCTTCTCGCGGGAGCTGTTCGAGGATTGGGAGTGGCGGGAGCATTTCGCCGAGCAGCCCGAGATCGAGCGCTACCTGAACCACGCGGTGGACCGGTTCGACCTGCGGCGCCACATGCGTTTCGACACACGCGTGACCGCAGCCGAATACGACGAGTCGGCCGGCCTGTGGACGGTGACCGATGACGCGGGGACCGTCGTGCGGGCCCACCACTTCGTGGCCGCCACGGGCGTCCTCTCCATCCCGTACTTCCCCGACGTTCCCGGCCGGGAGACCTTCAAAGGCGAGTCGTACCACACGGGCCTGTGGCCGGCGACGCCCGTCGATTTCGCCGGCAAGCGGGTCGCCGTCGTCGGCACCGGGTCGAGCGGGGTGCAGATCATTCCGGTCATCGCCCAGACGGCGGCATCGGTCACGGTGCTGCAGCGCTCACCCAATTGGTGCACGCCGCTCAACAACGCACCGATCACGCCCGACGAGCAGGCGCAGCTCCGCAAGGACTTCGAGTCGATCCGCGCCACGCTGAACACGTCACCGAGCGGGTTCCTGCACGTCCCGCACGACCGGGCTGCCTTCGACGACACCGAGGAGGAACGAGCCGCGTTCTTCGAGAGGATGTGGCAGAGCCCCGGCTTCTCGAAGCTCACCAGCAACTACAGCGACGTCATGTTCGACGGCGAGGCCAACGCGGCATGGTGTGACTTCCTGGCCGACAAGATCCGGGGCATCGTCGAGGACCCCGCGACGGCGGAGAGGCTGATCCCCAAGGACCACCGGTTCGGCGAGAAGCGCCCGCCGTTCGTCACCACCTACTTCGAGGCGTACAACCAGGCCAACGTGGAGCTGGTCGATCTCCAGGCGACACCCATGGTCCGGGTCGATGCCCACGGCATCGAGACCACCGACACGCACCGGGAGTTCGACATGATCGTCTGGGCCACCGGCTTCGACTTCGGCACCGGTGCACTGGCGCGCATGGGCATCCGGGGACGCGGTGGCCGTGCGCTGGTGGACCACTGGGCCGACGGTCCCAAGACGTTTCTCGGGATTCAGACCACCGGCTTCCCCAACTTCTTCTTCCCCGGCGGACCGCACGCCGCCGCCGGCAACAACCCGCGCTACAACGGCGACCAGGTGGAGTTCGTCACCGACGCCCTGGTCCACCTGCGGGCGACCGGCTACGACGTCATTGAGGTCGACGAGGCTGCGGAGGAGAAGTGGACCGCCATGGTCGATCGCTGGGCGACCAAGGCCCCGGCCTTCGGCGAGAGCAGTTACTACTTCGGGACGAACATTCCCGGCAAGCCGCGCAAGTACCTGTTGAACTCGGCCGGCCGGCCGAAGCTCCTGGCGGACATCGCCACGGTGAAGGAGACCGATTACGCGGCGTTCAACCTGTCGAGGTGCGCCGAGCACTCCCCGCCCCCCAGCTAGCGCGCGGGCGGGGGAGGTGGTTCAGACCGTCGCCACCGGCGTGAGGGGGGAGCCCACGATCCCCGGGAGCCGCAGCGGCGGAGCCGTGAGGAGGAAGCGGCTCCGGTTGTGCTCGCGCAACCACGCCGCCAACTCGTGCAAGTACCACATTTCGCCGAGCGGGACACCGAGCTTGAAGAGGCAGAGGTTGTGGATGGGAAGGAAGGAGTGCCGGCTCTCGTCGCGGTCCTTGCCCACCATGCCCTCCACCGCGTAGTTGTCCGCCACCAGCGCGGCGATCTGCGAGTCGGCGATCCATTCCAGCAGCGAAGGGTCGCGCGCATCGAGATACGAGCAGAGCGTGTGGATCTTGACCGGATCCGGATTGCGTTCCCAGCGCAGGACTTCGGTGGCGAAGCCGGTGTGGAGCAACAGCATGTCGCCCGGCTCGACGACCACATTGTCGGCCGCCATGATCTCTTCCAGCGTCTTGCGGTCGACGCCACGCCAGTCGTGGCCCAGGTGGTGTGCCAGGTCGACCAGGACGCCCCGGCCCTGCACGCCGGCGGCGGCCATGTGCTCCAGGCCGAGGTGGCGGGCGAAGCAGCGATGCCGCCCACCGTCCCCTGCGGCGTCGGCCTGGGGCCCGACCAGGTCCTCGCCGGCGCGGTACCCGTTGTAGTACACGGCCTCGTCCACGCCGTCGCCGTCGGCGTCGAACTCTGCGCCGACGTGAGCCAGCGAGTCCCACTGCGTCGAGTACTGCAGGGAGAGCGTCACCACGTCGTCCGCCCAGACGTCCACGTACTTGGGGTCACCGAACTTGTCCATGCTGCTCATGGCGACGTTGTAGAAGGTGTCCGGGTTCCCGTCCATGTCCTCGGTCGGCGAGATCACCGGCGGGTAGCGCCGCTGGTTCAGTGCGGTCCCACCGGGATAGTCGAGGGGCAGGCTGAGGCAGAAGCTGATGCCCGCCTCCACCTCGCGCACACCCTGGAGCACCTTTTCGGGCGTGAGCAGGTTGATGCGACCGAGCTCATCGTCGTCGCCCCAGTCGCCCCACGTGGAGCCGGGCGGACGCTGCTTCCACCGCTTGCTCATGCCCTCATCTCCTTCCGATCGCCCCACCGTGACCGGCGCGGCGGCGTTGTCTGTACCGACCGGTTGGTCTACAATCGGTGGTCAGAGTACCGCGTCTGCGCGCGCTCGGTCATCGATCTTGCGTCCCCGCGCAGGAAGGGCACAACCATGACAGAGAAGCAACTTGTCATCTCCGCTGACGGGCACATCCTCGAACCCACCGACCTCTTCGTGACGCGGCTCCCGAAGAACCTGCGGGACCGCGGCGTGTGGGAGGACGACTTCGAGATCGAACCGCTGGTGGAGGGCGGTGCCACCAAATTCCGACGGCTGCACACGCCCGGCTTCGAGGGATGGACGATCTCGCGCTACCGCCAGACGGGCGGGCGCATGCCCGAGGGCGACCCCGAAATCGTCCTGGAGGATCTCAACGCCGACGGCGTCGACGTCGGCGTCATGCACCCGAACCTCTCCCTGTTCGGCCTCTACTCCGACGACCACGAACTGTCCATCGCTCACGCCCGCGTCTACAACGACTACGTCGCCGAGCGGTTCGGTCCCTACTTCTCCCGGCTGGCGCCGACCGCTCCCATTCCGCTGACGGACATCGACGATGCCGTGGTGGAGATCGAGCGCGCCGCCACACTTGGGTTTCGCGCCGTGCTCCTGCCGGCGACGCCGCCCCTGCCCTACTACTCACGGGACCTCGACCCCGTCTGGGCCGCCATCCAGGCCGGCGGCCTGCACGCGTTCTTCCACACCCAGACCGGGGGGATCAAGGTCAACGACCCGACGTCGACCACCCTGAAGGTCGTCATGCAGAACGCCGCCGAGGTCAACCAGCCCGTGACCGAGAAGTCCGCCTCGAAGCGCATGGTCACGCAGGCGATCTACAGCACCATCGTGCCCCAGCAGCTCATCTGCGAGCTCATCGGTGCTGGCGTGGCAGAGCGCTACCCCGACCTGCACTTCGCGCTGATCGAGTTCAACGCGCACTGGCTGGCCTCATTGGTGGGCAGCATGGACAAGTGCTGGATCACGGGCATCGGCCAGGACGCCGACTGGTGGCTGGGGGTCTGGAACGACGAGGTGCCGGCCACCGAGCAGAGCGGGATCGCCCGCCTCTTCCGGCTGAACGAGAAGTGGCCCTACCCGCTGATGCCGAGCGAGTACGTGAAGCGCCAGTTCCACGTGTCCTTCCAGGACGACCCCGTCGCGGTGGCCTGCCGCCACATCACCGGCCTGTCGTCGATCGTCTGGGGCAACGACTACCCCCATGCCGAGGGCACGTTCCGCGGCAGCAAGCAACTCATGAGCCAGTTGTTCGCCGGCGTGCCCGATGACGAGCGCGCCGCCATGGTCGGCGGCACGCTCGGCGACCTCCTCGGGTTCCAGGCGCCGCTTGCCGCCGTGCCGTCGGCGAACTAGACCGCCGGCACAACCGGCACCAGCGGAGGGCGGTCGACCGAGGCGTGGATGTGCACGGATTTGAAGGACGCGTCGCCATCGTCACGGGCGCCGGCCGCGGCATCGGTCGCGCGTACGCGCTGCTCCTCGCGGACCGTGGTGCCGCCGTGGTCGTCAACGACCTCGGGGGCTCCATCAAAGGCGTCGGGGCCGATGGCGCGGTGGCATCGGCCATGGCCGCCGAGATCGAGGCCGCCGGCGGCGCGGCGCTGGCCGACGAGCACGACGTCGCCTCGCCCGAGGGGGCGGAGGCGCTGGTCGCCGGGGCCCTCGAGCGGTTCGGGCGGCTCGACATCCTGATCAACAACGCCGGGATCATGCAGTGGGGCGGGCTCCCCGAAGTCGACGCCGAGAATGTGCAGCGTCACCTCGCCGTCCATGTCCTGGGTTCGTTCAATACGACGCGGGCGGCCTGGCCCACCATGGTCGACCAGGGCTACGGCCGCATCGTCATGACGACGTCGTCAGGGGTCTTCGGCCTGCCCAAGAACCTCTCCTACGCCACGGCCAAGGGCGGTGTCATCGGGCTCGCCCGCAGCATCGCCACCATGAGCGAGGCCCACGGCATACGGGTCAATCTGATTGCGCCGGCGGCCATGACCCGCATGGCGGGACCGGACGCCGACGAGAACGACACCGCGTCGCCCATGGCGCCGGGCCAGGTGGCGCCGCTGGTGGCCTTCCTGGCCCATGAGGCCTGCCCGGTCAACGGGGAGTTGTTCACCGCCGGAGCGGGCAGGTTCGCCCGCATCTTCATCGCCTCCACTCCTGGCTACGTCGCCTCGGCGCCCACCATCGAGGACGTGGCCGAGCACTGGGACGAGATCGTCAGCGAGGAGGGCTACCTCGTGCCGCGCGACCTTCCCGACTGGTCGGCCTCGTTCCTGGCCCACCTGCAGGCCGACGGATGAGCTGAGGGAGAGCCGGGTCATGGACTTCTCACTCAACGAGACCGAGCGCGACCTCGTCGGGCTCTGCCGCGACTTCGCCCAGCGCGAAATCGCGCCCCGGGCGCCACTGGCCTGGGACGAGGCCCGCTGCCCTACCGACCTCCTGCGCGAAATGGGCGCTCTCGGCCTGCTCGGCATGCTGGTGCCCGAGCAGTGGGGCGGCATCGGCATGTCGACGGTCGGCTTCGTCGCCGCCATGGAGCAGATCGGCCTGGCCGACCAGTCCGTCGCCGCCGCCTGGCAGGCCCACGTGACCATCGGCTCGCTGCCCCTCCTCCTGTTCGGGAGCGACGATCAGCGCGAGCGCTGGCTGCGGCCGCTGGCCGAGGGGCGCGCGCTGGGCGCGTTCGGGCTCACCGAGCCCGACGCCGGTTCCGACGCCCGCGGCATCGGGACCCGGGCCGAACGCCGCGACGGCGGCTGGCTGATCAACGGCCGCAAGACCTTCATCTCCAACGCGGGGACCGACATGTCGTTCGGCGTGACCCTGCTGGCCCGCACGGACCCGGTCGACGGCCGCGACGGCTTCGCCAGCCTGGTGGTCGAGAAGGACACGCCCGGCTTCGCCATGGGGCCGAAAATGCGCGGCATCGGCTGGCGCGGCCTCGACACGCGCGAGCTCTACCTCGACGACGTCTGGGTGCCCGACGAGCACCTCCTCGGCGATCCGAATCTCGGGCTCGGCCAGTTCCTGCGCACCCTGGAGGTCGGACGGATCTCCATCGCGGCCCTGTCGCTGAGCCTGACCCAGGCCGTCCTCGACCTGGCCACGGCCTACGCCCGTGAGCGTCACCAATTCGGGCAGCCGATCTCGTCGTTCCAGGCGGTGCAGTTCAAGCTGGCCGACATCGCCACCGAGCTGGAGGCGGCCCGCTGGCTCACCTACCGCGCCGCCTCGCTGCGCGACGCCGGCCAGCCCTTCCAGAAGGAGGCGGCCATGGCGAAGCTCAAGGCGAGCCGGGTGGCGGCCTGGGCGGCGTCCGAAGCGGTCCAGATCCACGGTGGTCTCGGCTACATGCTCGAGACGCCGGTGGCCCGTTTTTACTGCGACGCCAAGGTGCTCGAGATCGGCGAGGGCACGAACGAGATCCAGCATCTCGTCATCGCCCGTCAGCTCGGCTGCTGAACGAGGACGATCTCGCTACACGGCCGCCAGCCGGCGTAGGGCGGCGGTGATGTCCTGGCGGTCGGGCAACCAGGCCCGCTCGAGGTCGGGCGCGTAAGGCGACGGCGTCGCCGCGGCACCGATGCGCTCGATCGGCGCATCGAGATCCCAGAAGCCCTCGCGGGCCACGGTGGCCGCGATCTCGGCGCCGAGGCCGAACGGCACGACCGCCTCGTGCGCAATGAGCAGCCGGCTCGTCTTGTGCACCGAGGCCAGGATCGGCACCATGTCGAGGGGCGCCACCGTCCGCAGGTCGATGACCTCGACCGAGATGCCCTCCGCCTCGAGCGTCGCCGCCGCGGCCAGCGCCTCGTGCACCATGCGTGAGACCGACACGACGGTGACGTCGCGACCGGGACGCACCACGGCGGACTTCCCGATGGGGAGCACGTAGTCGGGCGGCGGTTGCGGCCCTTTCATGCCGTAGAGCAGACGGTTCTCAATGAACACCACGGGATTGGGGTCCTGGATGGAGGCCCGCAACAGGCCGTAGGTGTCGGCCGGGGTGGACGGCATGACCACGGTCAACCCCGGGATGTGCGCCAGCAACGCCTCCAGGCTCTGCGAGTGCTGGCTGCCCGACGAGCGGCCGGCACCGAACTGGGTGCGCACGGTCAGCGCCATTTCGGCCGCGCCCCCGGTCATGAAGGGCAACTTGGCCGCCTGGTTGAGCAACTGGTCGAAGCAGACCCCGATGAAGTCGAGATACATGAGCTCGACCACCGGGCGCATGCCGGCCATGGCCGACCCGACAGCGAGGCCCATGATCGCCGCCTCGGAGATGGGCGTGTCCCGCACGCGTCCGGGGAACTCCTCGGCCAGCCCGCGCGTGAGCCCGAAGACGTTGCCACCGACGCCCACGTCGACGCCGGCGACGAAGACGCGGTCGTCCTCGGCCAGTTCGACGGCCAGGGCCGAGCGGACGGCATCCATGGTGCGGAACACCGGCCCGTCGACGGCCGGGTGTTCCGGTTCGGGCCGGGAGGGTCGGGCCCGCACGACGAAGTCCGTCACGGTCTCGGGGGCGGGGCCGGCCAGCCGGCGCGCCGCCTCGACCGCGCCGTCGAGCAGCGCGGTGATCGACGCCTCCAGCGCCTTGAGCTCGTCGTCCTTGACGCCGGCCTGCCGCAGCACGGCTTCGTGCACGAGCAGTGGATCGCGGGCGCGCCACGCCTCGACCTCGTCGGCCGAGCGGTAGCGCTCGGGATCGCCCTCGTAGTGGCCGTGCCAGCGGTAGGTCGTGGCCTCCACCACGAAGGGCCCACTGCCGCCGCGCACCATGTCGACGACGTGTTCCATGGCGGACGCCGTCGCCACCACGTCGTTGCCGTCCACGGCGCCGTAGGGAATGCCGTAGCCGGCTGCCCGGTGCTCCAGTGACGCCGCATGTTGGGTGGAAGCGGGGGAGAACTCGGCATACCCGTTGTTCTCGCAGAAGAAGACCACCGGGAGCTTCCAGACGGCGGCGAGGTTCACCGCCTCGTGGAAGGCGCCCTGCGCCACGGCCCCGTCGCCGAAGAAGGCGACGGTCACCGTGCCGTCGTTGCGGAGTTGCGCCGCCACCGCCGCCCCCGCCGCAATGGGCACGCCCGCCGCCACAATGCCGTTGGCCCCGAAGATGCCGAGCTTGGGATCGGCGATGTGCATGGAGCCGCCGCGCCCCCGGTTGGTGCCCTGGTCCTTGCCCATCAGCTCGGCGAACATGCCCGCCGGTTCCAGGCCCTTGGCCAGGCAGTGGCCGTGGCCCCGGTGGGTCGACGTGATGACGTCGGCCGCTCCCAGGGGCCAGCAGGCACCGACGGCGGTGGCCTCCTGCCCGGTGGAGAGGTGGACGAAACCGGGGACCTCGCCGTCCCGGTAGAGCGCGGCCACCCGTTCCTCGAAGCCCCGGATCACCAGCATGCGGCGCTGCATCTCGAGCAGGTCGACCAGCGAAAAGGGCGAGGGAGCCGGGAAATCGACGGTCATCGAACGTGTACTGTACTGGTCGGTACAACGTGAGGGAAACGATGATCGAGCAGATCGAGATACCCGAGTCGTTCCCCGGCCCGGGGGCGGTCTCGGGCAAGCGGGTCGTCATCACCGGCGCCAGCCGCGGGCTGGGCGCCCTGCTCGCCCATGCGTTCTCCCAGGCCGGTGCTTCCGTGGCTCTCGTCGCCCGGACCGAACGTGATCTCAAGGCGGTGGCGGCCGCCCTCCCGGGGTCGTCCATGGTGTTGAGCGGTGACGTGACCGACGAGGACTTCAACGAAGCCGTGGCCGACGCCGCGGTGGCCGAGTGGGGCGGTGTCGATGTCTGGATCTGCAATGCCGGGATCTCGCCGGTGGTGGCCGGTCCGCGCGAGACCGAGGCCTCCACGTGGCGCCAGGTCATCGAGGTCAACCTCACGGGCTCGTTCCTCGGTGCGCGCGCGGCGGCCCGCGTCATGGGCGAGGGGGGGCGCCTCATCTTCACCGGCTCGGTGCTGGGCGAGCGGCCGCGCAAGGGCTTGTCCGCCTACAGCGCGTCCAAGGCGGGTCTCGTCGGCGTGGCCAAGGGCCTCGCGCTCGACTTGGCCTCCGCCGGCATCACGGTCAACGTCGTGGCGCCGGGCTGGTTCGAGTCGCCGCTCGCCGACGAGTGGATGCACAACCCCAACCTCTCGGCCGCCATCACCGGCCACACCGCACAGCGGCGTTGGGGTACCTCGACCGATCTCGCCGCCGCCTATCAATTCCTGGCCTCCGACTCCTCCGCCTTCATCACCGGCACCGTGCTGAGCGTCGACGGCGGATACTTGTTGGTATGACGGCGACGCAACGGGTCGTGACGATCATCGGCGCCGGCGGGGCCCTCGGTGCCGCCGTGTCGAAGCAGCTCGCCGGCGAGCCTTCCACCGATCTCATGCTGAGCGACGTGAGCGCCGCCACGCTCGACGCCACGGTGACCGGTCTCGGCCCCATGCCGGGCGGCTCGGTGGAGACGATGCTGGCCGACGTGAGCGACTACGACCAGGTCGAGGCGGTGGTGGCGCGGGCGGTCGAGCGCTTTGGCCGGCTCGATGTCCTCATCAGCAACGCCGGCGTGCTCTCCCCGAACGGCCGCATCCACAACCTCACGACCGAGGACTGGGAGCGCGCCTTCCGGGTCAACGTCCTCGGCGCCGTCAACGGCATCCGGGCCGCGGTCGGCGTCATGCGCCCCCAGCACGCGGGCTCCATCATTCTGACCGCCTCGGTGTCCGGCCTGACCGCGTGGTCCCACGCCGCCCCCTACTGCGCCACCAAGGCGGCCGTCATTCAGCTGGCCAAGGTCGCCGCCGTCGAATACGCCCGCGACGGCATCCGCGTCAACTGCGTGTGCCCCGGGACGTTCCGCTCGGCTATCCACGACGACCTGCCGCCGAAGGCCCTCGACGCCGTCGCCGCACGCCATCCGCTCGGGCTCGGCACGGCGGGCGACCTCGTCGGCGCCTACTCCTACCTGGCCGGTGAGGGGTCCCGCTGGACGACCGGATCGGCACTCGTCGTCGACGGCGGGTACGCCGCGCCGTGAGCGGTCGCGGTGGACTAGTCGGAACCCGGCTCAGGAGTCGGAGCCGGCTTCGTGATGCCCTGCATGAAGATGTCGGCGAAGGGCTTGGCCACGTCGCGCGCCGAGAGCTCCCCGCCCGGCTTGAGCCACAAGTACGTGTAGTTGTGCATGCCGAACCACGCCATGGCGGTGACCCGGGGCTCGAGGTCGCGGAACTCGCCCGTCTCGACGCCGGCCTGCAGGACGGCCTCCACCCTCTGCTCGTAGGCGCGGCGACGCAGTCGGAACTGCTCGGCCCGTTCGCCGGTGAGCGCCGGGAACTCGTGCAGGAAGACCCACACGTGATCGGGGTAGCGGTGGATGACGTCGAGCAGCTCCTCGCCGAGCATGGCCAGCTGCCGCGACGGCGACCCACCCGCTTCTGCCACGCGGTCGGCTCCGAGCATCACCTCGTCCATCACCCGGTCGTGGATGGCGGCGAGCAGGTCCTCTTTCGAACCGATGTAGTGGTAAAGCGCGCCCTTGCCGAGATCGTTGGCGACACACAGCTCGGTGATGCCGGTCGCGTGATAGCCGCCCCGGGCGAACACCCCGGCCGAGGTGTCGATGATGGCCTGGTAGCGCGCCTCCCAGTTCGCCTTGCGCCGCGAATCGCCGGTGGCTTCCGCCCGTGTCATTGAGTGGGACACTAGCGGGCCGCCGGTCGCCCGGACGCCCGGGGCGAATGCGTTCCGACACGTTCCTGCTCGTCGCCGGGGCGCGCTCGTGACCGCCGTGCCGATGGATGCGGGCGATGTCAATTGGTGCAACGTGCTGGCGCATCACGCCCGACGGACGCCGGACAAGGTGTTCACCCTCTTCGAGAACGAGGCGATCACCTACGGGGAGATGGCGCACCGGGTCGCGGCGCTGGCCGGCGGCCTGGCCGGGCGAGGGGTCGGGCCCGGCGACGTGGTGGCGATCCTCTCGTACAACTGCCCCGAATTCCTTGAGGCACTCTTCGCCGCCAACCACCTGGCCGCCATTGCCATGCCGATCAACTGGCGGCTCGCCGCCCCCGAGGTGCGCTACATCCTCGAACACTCGGGCGCCCGGGCACTGGTCTGCGACGACGCGCTGCTCGCGTTGGCCGACGAGGCCGCCGATGGGCTGGGCGACGGCTCCGAGCGCGGCAGCCTGGTCCGGGTCAGCATCGCGCCGGTCGACCGGCCGGGCTGGACGAGCCTCGCCGACCTTCGCCGCGACGCCGGGCGCGACGAACCGGCCGCGGTGGCCACCGGGGACGACGTCCACCGTTTGATGTACACCTCGGGGACCACGGGCCGCCCCAAGGGCGTCATGCTCACCCATGCCAATCTGGCCTGGAAGAACCTGGCCCACATCGTCGAGTTCGGGTTCACGAGCGACGACCTCGGCCTGGCCTGCGGGCCGCTCTACCATGTCGGCGCGCTCGACCTGACGACGACGTCGCTCATTGCCGCCGGCGCCACGACGATCGTCCACCGTGCCTTCGACGCGGCCGCCGTGGTCGACGAAGTCGAGCGCGCACGCGTCACCGCGGTCTGGCTGGCCCCGGCGATGGTCAACGCCATCATGGGGCTGCCCGGCATTGAGCAGCGGGATCTCTCGTCCATCCGGGTCGTCATCAACGGCGGCGAGAAGATGCCCATCCCGTTGATCGAGCGGATACAGCGGGTCTTCCCCTCGGCGTGGTTCGCCGACGCCTACGGCATGACCGAGACCGTCTCGGGCGACACGTTCCTCGATCGCGACAGCATCATCACCAAGCTCGGCTCCGTGGGCCGCCCCTGCCTGTATCTCGAGCTCGACCTCTGGGACGAGAACGGGCACTCGGTGCCCGCCGGGGAGCAGGGGGAGATCGTCATGCGGGGCCCCAAGGTCTTCAAGGGTTACTGGCGGGACGACGAGGCCACCGCGGCCGCCTTCGCCGGGGGCTGGTTCCACTCGGGTGACGTCGGCGTGCGCGACGAGGACGGGTACCTCTTCATCGTCGACCGCTTGAAGGACATGATCGTCTCGGGTGGCGAGAACATCGCCAGCTCCGAGATCGAGCGCGTGCTCTACGAACACGACTCGGTCCTCGAAGCTGCCGTCGTCGGCCGGCCCGATGCGCGCTGGGGCGAGGTACCCGTGGCCTTCGTGGCCCTCCGGCCGGGCGTCGACGCCACGCCCGACGCACTCATTGCGCATTGCCAAGCCCAATTGGCCCGGTTCAAAGTTCCGAAGGAAATCACGTTCGTGGAGGCGCTCCCGAGGAATCCCTCGGGCAAGGTCCTCAAGCGCGAGCTCCGGGCCGGCGGCCGAGCACGGCGAACGGAGGCGGAGACGACATGACCAGCGTGACCGGGCCGATCACCGGGGGCAAAGGGTGGCCGTTCGGCCTGCCCACGGCCGATTTGGCAGCGGAGGGCTATCGCGCCGACGAGTACTTCGTGGAGGGCGAGGCCGTCCGCTACGGGCCCGTCGCGGACACCGAGCTGGGGCGGGACGGTCGCTGGTCGGTCGAGCCGGTGGGGAGTGCCCCCTACAAGACCCGACTGGTCGTCCTGCGTCCGGTCGACGCCGTGGCGTTCAACGGGACGGTGGTCGTGCTGTGGAACAACGTGACAGCCGGCTACGACAACTTCACCGGCGGCGACAGCCCCGAGGTCTTCGAGAACGGCTACGCCTACGTGGCCGCCTCCGTGCAGCGGGTCGGGGTGCACGGCCAACCCGACAACCCGCAAGGGCTGCGGGACTGGGATCCGGAGCGCTACGGCTCACTGTCGATCCCGAGTGACGACTCCTCGTTCGACATCTACACGCAGGTGGCCAATGTGGTCGCGCCCGATCGGCCTCGTGGTGGCCTCGACCCGCTCGAGGGACTGGACGTGCGCAGGTTAATCGCCCAGGGTGCTTCGCAGTCGGCGGCGCGGCTGGCGTCATACCTCAACGGTGTACAGCCGCTCACGCGACGCTTCGACGCCTTCTTCCTGCTGATGTACTTCGGTGGCGGCACCGCGTTCGAGGTCGGTGACGAGGTCATGACCGTCTCCGCCGTCTCCGCCGGCACCGGCCCCCGGATCCCCGAAGGCGTGCACCTGCTGCGCGACGACATCGGCGTACCGGTCATGGTGCTCAACACGGAGTGCGAGACCACGTCCTGCTACCCGGTCCGCCAGCCCGACTCCGACCGCTTCCGGTACTGGGAGGTGGCCGGGGCCTCGCATGTGTCCCTGCCCGGCATCGCCTCGTCGTCCCCGCGCATGGAGCGGGACTTCGGGTTTGCCATTCCCCTGGACGGCGAAGCCATGCAGGCCGTGAACCAGGTCTCCGTGGCACCGGTGGTCGACGCGGCCCTGCATCACCTGCAAGCCTGGCTGGTGGACGGGACGCGCCCGCCGGCCCAGCCATTGATCACCTTCGCCGGCGAGCCGGCGTTGATCGCCCGCGACGACAACGACATCGCACTCGGTGGCGTCAGGCTGCCCCAGGTCGAGGTGCCGCTGGGGCACAACAGCGCCATGCAGCAGTCGCCCGATGTCTTCGCCAGACTCGTCGGCTACCACGAGAGCTTTCCCGACGACAAGGTCCGCGCGCTCTACGGCAGCCGCCAGGTGTACTTGGCACGTTACGAAGAGGCCACGCGGGCGGCCGAGGCGGCCGGGGTCGTTCTCCCCCGCGATGTCGATCCCCTTCTGGCGGAGGCTGCAGAGGCCTGCCCGCTCTGACGGGACGCGGCTGCTGCGAACCTCCCCGCCGCTCCGCCTACTTCGAGGCGGCGGTCGCGGCGAACTGCAGGACGTTCTTCGCCTTGTCGAAGGTCACCAGGTACACCGGGCCGAGCGCGTAGGGCCGGCCCGGGGCGAAGGAGACCGGTGCGCCCGAGCCGGGAATGGCCGCGTTCCTGAGCGCGTAGCCGGCGTGGGTGAACGTCGACCAGGTCAGGTTCTTCCCGGCCGCCTTGGCGATCGTGGCGAACAGGTCGATGTTCAGGCAGGCCGATTCCACGGCGTAGAACGTCTGGTCCGAACCGGTCAGGGGGTCTGTCGGCGGCGTGATCTTGAGCGAGGGGTACGCCTTGCGCACCACGCGAGCACACGCCTGGACAGCCGGCGTGTGCCAGAGCGTGTAGTTCGAAGGGACGGGGCTCGTCGTCAGGACGTTCTCGAGATACTTCGGCTGAATGGACGAGCCGAGCACCGCGCTCTCCAGCCCGGACTCGTCGGTGGCGATCCATGCCGGCAGGTAGGTGCTCTCGTTCGCCTGCAGCGACTCGGGCCACACGGTGGCGCCGGTCCCCACGGCGATCACCTGGTTGACGCCCGCCTGCTGGAAGCGCTGGGCGATGAGCGCGGCCTGCTGGTTGGTGGCCACCTCGTCGCTCTGCGGTGCGCCGTCGACTGCGCTCTCGACGACGTGGACCCCCAACGACTTCAGCGACGACTGGACGACCTTCAACTCGGCCCCATCGGTCTCCTCGCCGGCGAAGAGCCCTATCTTCTTGCCCTTGAAGACACCGCGGTGGTCCAGGACGACGAGCTGCAGCGGGTCGTAGGCGGCAGGGGGCGGCAGCAGCGTGAAGTTCGGCGTGCTGTTCTGGGACGCCACTTCCTGGAACATCCCCGAAATGGTGGGCACGTCATGTTGCTGCAGGAAGCAGTCGGCCTGCTGCGGGGCGATGGCGACGAAGACCTGGTCGTCCTCGGCCAGCTGTGTGCAGGCCGTGATGGCGGGCCCCGTCCCGACGGGGTTGACGGCCACCAGGTACGGCACCAGCTTGCGGCCGTTGATACCGCCCTGCGCGTTCAGGTTGGCAATGATCGCCTTGTAAGCATCGGGGAAGCTGCCCTGGTCCAGCGTGATGCCGAACTGCCGCACGGCGGCCAGGTCGACGTACGGGATGCCGACACGGATGCTGGTGGCGGTGACGGCTTGGGGGGGCGCGGTTGCTCCGGACGCTGGTCCGGTGCCGGCAAGGACCGCAACGGCACTGAGCAGCAGCGCGCCGACCAGAAGTGTGACAAGGCTCTTTCGCATGCTCCATCTCCGCGGGATTGCGGCCACCGACGGCCGCGCCGGCCGACACAGTGACACACTTCCCGTCCCCGGGGCGTTCACTGCGCGCGACCGGGAAGGGGCGGCTCAGGTCGCCGCGACCAGCAGCTCCTCTCCCCGTGCCGCCCGCAAGCCATCCGTCCGCCCGGCGAAGTAGCGCCCCTTCAGCGCCTCGGCAGAAATGTGGTGGCCCTCCCGGGAGCCGGCCTGGCCCGCCAGCGCCGTCATCTCGTCGGGCGTGTAGAAGCTCACGAAAGGTGTCCCGGCCGCGCGGGCGCCCTGCTCGGCCGCCTCGAATCCGGGCCGCAGGACATCGTCGACCAGATCCGGAGGCTGGAGAAAGGTCATGGCGAGCGTCGATCCGGGAGCGAGCGCAGCGATCCAGTCCGACCCGGTGACCCAGCCGCCGGCTGAGCGAGAAGAGGAAGAGGTACCGGTCGTCGCCGCTGTCCACGACGAAGGTCTCCCCCAGGCGTGACCGGGCGTCCGCCAGTGCCGCCACCGGGTCTTCGACGACGTCGTCCCAAGGGAGCCGGACCCCTCTGGCGATCACCGGCAAGGGATCCGGGCTGGGCAGCCCCGCGGGCCGCCCGGGGGTCATGCGTCAGCCCCCTGCGCCGGCGGCCGCACCCTCCACCGACGAGACCTCGGCCGGACCGGCGGAGATGAGCACGGCACTCGCGATCGCTCCCAGCAGAAGGAACCCGGCACCGACCGCGAAGGCCACGGCGAACCCGTGGACGACGCCCGCCTGGGATGCCGACGCCCCGTGGGCGAGGATGTAACTGGCGGTCGCGGTCGCCGCCAGGGTGTTGAGCAGCGCCGTGCCGAGCGAGCCACCGATCTGCTGCGTGGTGTTGACCAGCGCACTGGCCACACCCGCATCGTGGTCCTTGACCCGGATGAGGGCGGTACTGCTGAAGGCCGGGAAGGCCAGGCCCAGGCCGAGGCTCATCAAGACCTCCTGCGGAGCGACGTGCACCCAGAAGTCGCTCTGCGCCCCTATCTGCGTCAGCCAGGCCAAGCCGCCGGCGGCGACCAGGAGACCGACCGTCATCGGGATCCTCGGCCCGATCCGCGGCACGAGGCCCGTTGACGCGCCCGCAGCCAGAATGATGCCGAACGCAAAGGGCAGGAAGGCGAGCCCTGCCTTGAGCGCCGAGTAGTGCAGCACGCTCTGCAGGTAGTAGCTCAAGAAGACGAACATGGCGAAGAGCCCGGCGCCGGTGAGCAAGGAGGCCAGGAAGGCACCGCCACGGTTCCGGTCGCGCACCACCCGGAGTGGCAGCAGCGGATGGCTGGTCTTCGTCTCGAGGAACACGAACGCCGACAGGAGGACCACGGCGGCGACCAACAACACAATGGTGATGGTGGCGCTCCACCCGTCACTCTCCGCCTTGGTGAAGCCGTAGACGAGGCTGACCAGGCCGAGCGTGGACAGCAGTGCGCCCGGAACGTCGTACTTGGTGGAGCCCGAGGCCCTGCTCTCGTGCACGATGAGGAACGCCCCGATGGAGGCGAGGACGGCGATCGGCACGTTGACGAGCAGGCACCACCGCCAAGAGGCGTACTCGGTGAGCACGCCCCCGAGCAGGACGCCGATGGCTCCGCCGGCGCCCGACACCGCTCCGTAGGCGCCGAACGCCTTGGCACGCTCCTTGGCGTCGTGCTGGAAGGTGATGGTCAGGATGGACAGGGCGGCGGGTGCCATCAGTGCCGCGAAGCCACCCTGCAGGGCCCGGGCGGCGAAGAGCATTGCCTCGTTGACCGCCAGGCCGCCGAGGGCCGATGCGCCGGCGAAGCCCAGCAAACCGACCACGAACACCCGCTTGCGACCCCAGAAGTCGGCGATCCGGCCACCCAGGAGCAGGAAGCCTCCGAACGCCAGGGTGTAGGCGGTGATCACCCACTGGCGGTTCGCCGTCGAAATACCGAGGGCGTGTTGGGCCGACGGCAGCGCGATCGTCACGATGGACGCGTCGAGCACGATCATCAACTGCGCCACGATGACGACAGTGAGGATCCCCCAGCGCCTCGGATCGGGACCTGTCTCAGACGTCAGGTCGGCGGACGATGCCGTCGCGATGTCACTTGACTCCACGGTGTCTCTCTTCCGTTCGCCCGGCACTGAGGGGGCGGCCAGGGGGTCAGCGGGGAACCTAGCGGGAGCAATCTGGCTCCCGAACCCCTCACGCTACCGAGCGGGTGTTCGTACTCTGCCGCTCAGAGCGAGGCGGCCCGGCCGGCCGGGCAGCGGCCCGCTATGCCACCTCGAACCGGCCGTTTCCGCGCTTGTGCGCCTGGCGGGATCCGACCTCTTCGATCACCTCGTCGGAGTGCTCGACGTCGAACTCGTTGCCGTTGGCCCGCAGCTCGGCCAGGAGGTCGAGCAGACGGCCCCGTTTCGGTTCGGACAGGCCGATGCACGCGTAGACCGACGCGTTCAGATCTCGCGTGGCATCGGTGGCGACCCGCTCGCCACGGGGCGTGATCACCGCCAGCGTGGTGCGTGCGTCGGACGGGTGGGGCACGCGGCGCACGAGCCCGTCACCCTCGAGCTTGTCGATGATGTTCGTGACGGTTGCCGGCGGGATGCGCAGGGTCTTGCTGATCCAACTCAGCGCCAACGAGGACTCCGGGTCCATCGCCAACCACGCCAACACCTCATAGCGGGCGAACGTCAGGTCGTGACGGCGCATGACGCCGTTCACCTGGTCGTTCAGCAGCTGGTAGGAACGGAGGACGGCGGTGTACACGGCCATCCCGGACGCAGCTTCGGGCTCCCAGCGCTCCAGCCACACGCGGCGCGAGGCTTCGACGACATCGAACGGAGCTTTCTGGAAACCCATCGGCGCCACAATACGGCTGTCTCGTCCGGCTCTCAGGCGCCCTGCGGGAGCGAGCGACCGATGATGCCGTCGGCCTCGAGCGCCTCGATCTCCGTCGCCGAGAGGCCCAGTGCGCCGAGGATCTCGCCATTGTGCTCACCGAGCAGCGGCGCGTGCCGGTGGTGGACCCGGCCCGGTCCCCGCGTGAAACGCATCGGGAGCGTGCTGTAGCGCGAGCTCCCGATCACCGGATGGTCGAGCTCCTCGAAGAAGCCACGCGCCGCCAGCTGGGGCAGGTCGGGCTGGTCGTGGGGCTGCATCACCTTGGCGACCGGGACGCCGGCCTCCCACAGGGCGGCGACGATCTCGTCCGCCGAGCGGGCGCGGCACCACTCCCCCAGCAGGGTGTCGAGCTGATCGTGGGCGCGCCGCCGGCCAGCCCCGCTCGCCAGCTCAGGGTCGGCGGCCCACGCCGGATCGCCCAAGGCGGACCGCAAGGCGCTCCACTGCTCGTCGGTGGCGACGGCGATGGCGACCCACCCGTCGTCGCGCCCGCGCTCGTCGGGCCCGGCCACCTTGTACAGGTTCTGCGGGACCGCCGTGGGACCGCGG
>Ga0307374_10000533_pt1 | contig 72535 bp, 63 predicted proteins | sample OX3MG_FD_202532 | JGI IMG/M metagenome (GOLD analysis project Ga0307374, IMG submission 202532) | Soil microbial communities from Risofladan, Vaasa, Finland - OX-3 | ecosystem: Environmental > Terrestrial > Soil > Coastal area > Acid sulfate soil | place: Finland: Risofladan, Vaasa | collected... | reverse complement strand
CGACGGCGGCCATGGCGCACCACCCCCACGAGGTCAGGCTCGGACCCAACGTCCGGTCAGATCAAATGTAAGTCACTCACCGATGCGTTGTCCTCGGCGGTCCGAGGCTGGCCTCATTGGAGGTACTGTTCTCTGTTGACGTGGAGACCGAAAAGCTTTGCCGCTGAAGCCTTGGCATGAGCCGCCGAGGATCTCGTCTTCGCAGTGAAGGCCTCGCCACAGCTACAGAGGATCCTGTGGACAAAGCCATCGGGGGCCCGGGCAGAGGACTCACCCGTTTTCATGTGACGATGTGTCATGAGCGCCGAGGGTAGCTCGCCTTGGCTGTCCGCGGATGGGCGTTCGGTCAGGTTGTGTCTCAGCGCCAGGGCAAACCGCCCACACCTTGGTCTTGATGGCCTCGCTAGGGATTACTCGCCCCATCTGGAATGCGTGACTGCGTGGAAGATTGACCGTCGGAGTGCGAGCGTCAATGGGGCCAGCATTCACGTTTCCTCGTAGAGGTGGCCACCGGCAGCACCGAACTCAGCCGACTTCTGCTTCATCCCGAGCTCGATTGCAGTACTGACCGCTACCCCGTGGGACTCCGCGTACTCCCGAACGTCCTGGCTGATGCGCATGGAGCAGAATTTGGGCCCGCACATCGAGCAGAAGTGGGCGGTCTTGGCTGCCTCCGCCGGCAGGGTCTCGTCGTGAAAGGCCCGGGCTGTCCCAGGATCCAAGGACAAGTCGAACTGGTCATCCCAGCGGAACTCGAACCGTGCCTTGGAGAGGGCGTTGTCCCAAGCCTGGAAAACGCGATGTCCCTTGGCCAAATCGGCGGCATGAGCCGCGATCTTGTAGGCGATCATCCCGGCCTTCACGTCGTCGCGATCGGGCAACCCCAGATGCTCCTTCGGCGTCACGTAGCAAAGCATCGCTGTGCCATACCAGCCGATCATGGCCGCGCCGATGGCCGACGTGATGTGGTCGTAGCCGGGCGCGATGTCGGTGGTGAGTGGCCCGAGCGTGTAGAAGGGCGCTCCGTGGCAGACCTCTCGTTGGAGTTCGACGTTCTCCTTGATCCGGTCCATGGGCACATGCCCGGGGCCCTCCACCATGACCTGGACGTCATGGCGCCAGGCAATCTCGGTGAGTTCGCCGAGGGTCCGCAGCTCGGCGAATTGAGCCTCGTCGTTTGCATCGGCGATCGAGCCCGGCCGAAGCCCGTCGCCCAGAGAGAAGGCTACGTCATAGGCCGCCATGATCTCGCAGAGCTCCTCGAAGTGTTCATAGAGGAAGTTCTCCTGATGATGGGCCAGGCACCACGCCGCCATGATCGAACCGCCTCGACTGACTACGCCAGTGAGCCGTCGGGCAGTGAGCGGCACGTAGGCGAGCCGCACCCCGGCATGGACTGTGAAGTAGTCGACACCTTGCTCGCACTGCTCGACGATGGTGTCGCGGTAGAGCTCCCAGCTGAGATCGGCGGGATTGCCGTCGACCTTTTCGAGGGCCTGATAGATCGGGACCGTCCCGATGGGCACCGGCGAGTTCCTTACGATCCACTCGCGGGTGGTGTGGATGTCACGACCGGTCGAGAGATCCATGACGGTATCGGCTCCCCATCGGGTGGCCCAGGTCAACTTGTCCACTTCGGCGGCAATCGAGGAAGTCACAGCAGAGTTGCCGATGTTGGCGTTGACCTTGACTAAGAGGTTTCGGCCAATAGCCATGGGCTCGCTCTCGGGATGGTTCACGTTGGCCGGCAGAATGGCCCGACCGACAGCGATCTCCTGGCGGACCGCGTCGGGATCAATCCCTTCTCGTAGCGCGACGAAGGCCATCTCGGGGGTGACTTCCCCGGCCCGCGCGTAGTGCAACTGCGTGACATTGCGTCCCACCTTCGCTCGCAGCGGCGAACTTCGCGGGCCGAGCCATTGCTCTGATGTGCGGCCGGCGTCAGCCGAGCGACCGTCATCACGAGCCTGAGGGGAACGCCCAACAACCTCTTCAACGTCGCCTCGCGCCAGAATCCATTCACGACGCAAAGCGGGAAGGCCCACAGTGGGATCCGAACCCGGGCCCGCGGTGTCGTAGAGCAGGACCGGGGAGTTCGCGACGCCCTCACCGTCTCTGCCCGGCGATGAAGACAGCGTCACTTCTTGAAATGGGACCGAGACGCCCTGGGTGCCGACCTGATAAATCCTGCGACGAGCATTGGCGCTGCTGCCCATTTCCCTCTCCCTCCGCCGGCATGATCCGGATCAGGTAAACGGTCGGTGCCATCGAAGGCACCCTCTCAGCCCGCCCGGGCTCCCGTGTGGTTGACGTGTCCAACATACGCCGTCTTGCGGTTCCGTGCAGAGCAGAGCAGTGCCGCGTCTGAAGACCACGTGGTGAACGCGGTGGGCAATAGGCATGCGCAAGGAGGCCGGTCCCCCTGGCTGCCGTCGGGCGAACCCACCAGATCGATCGAATGTGCGACACCTTGGCGCGCGGACAGCTATAGAGGGCACAGTGAATTGGAGATAGCCAAGGAACGGCGATTTGCCGAAGGAGATCACCTCAACCATGAAGCGGCCGAATCACTCCCGCGCAGCTAATCCTAAGGCTGGCCGGGCGAGAGGCCCTTGAGCGAAGACAAGGGCATCGACGCAGTGGTTCGCCACCTCAGGACCACTGCGTCGACCTGGCACCGCTGACGCGGCCAGTACCTCGGCATGAAGGCTGATTGCGTTCGGCCGAGAGCACATCGGCAAAAGACTCCAGCACCGTTGCCATGTCATGTCGAGGTGTCCAGCCGAGCTCTTCCCGCGCATGGGACGTATCGACGACAGGACAGCGCAATGCGAGATCGAACGACTGGGGCTCCATCGAATGAAGCCCCAGGCCACGCGCGAGACGAAAGACCCGTGACAAGCCTAGTGGCGACATCGGTAGCGTCCTCGCCGACACAGATTCTGCGAGATGACGAGACGTGAAGGGCTGGCCCGCAATGTTGTAGGGCCCGATGACGGACTCCGTCACTGATCGACAGAAGGCGTCAGCCATATCAGCGACATGGACCACTTGGAACATATGTGACCCGACGTCCGGGAGGACCGGTCTATGGGTGCGGTCGAGGAGGTGGCCGAGCAGGTACCTCCCCACAACTGCAGCTCCCCAGCGTTCAAAGATGGACGGAGCAGCCGAATCTACGGGACCCACCACGGGAGCCATCCGTAGGCTCACTGTCCGGATGACTGGGTGCTCTTCGTGGAACCTCTGAATTAGTCGCTCTGCCTGCGAAAGTCGATGTGACAGGTGAGACCCCGGAACACCGGACGTCGGCCAATCCTCTCGAACCGACACACCCATCGGGGCTGGCGCATACGCGCCGACCGATAGCCCACACACGAAGTTATGTATTCCGGCCGTCGCGAGCCCTCGGCATACGGCCTCGAGTCTGGCCAATATGTCAACGCTGGCTCGTCGGTTGAACCAGTTGAATGCCTGCCCGGCATAGACAACGGCATCAGCATTCTGGAAGAGTTTGCGAAATTCCTCTGTGCTTCTGGGTTTAACGAAATCGACGTGCAACTCCGTCTTGGCAAGGGCCAGCGACGGATCGCCGACACTGATTACTTGATCGATATATGGATGCTGGGCCAGCGCTTCGAGGAGACTGCGCCCAGAGGACGCGAAGGCATCAACGACGACGACGCGCATCAGCTCACTCTCCCTGGCCACTCTACGATTGCTCGTCCTGATCTGCCCGTCGCAAGGACCATCCTCCGGCTCAAGACCACGAGTCCACCTTCTCGAACTGGCAACGGGAGTCGTGCTTATCGGAAGCGGGTTGGCGGGAGATCATGCTCTTCTCGTCTGCAGGCGGGCCATGGAACGGAAACCGGCCACTGCACCAGCGGCGACCATGATCCCGAACAGCAGTCCAGATGCAGCCAGCTCAAGTAACACCCAGTTCGGAGCTGGCCCATCGTCAGGAACAAAGCCCGGCGTTTGAATCCGCAACTCGTCGTTCATTGATTCTCTCGATTTGTTCACCGTCGGGATCAGCAGCTACTGCCATGTCAGTATCTCGCAATCCCTAAAACCGCATAGAACACAAAGATGCTGGCGGACGAAGGACGCCGCCTGAGCCTCAAGAAGGTTCTTTCGATACGAGCAGAGTGTGTCGGTCGCCGAGCCGTGACCGCCTATGAACTCAGTCATCAGCGCACACGTTCCGTGACAAAGGTGCCGCCAGTCGTATGCGTGCTTGGAGACTCGGTCCCCTCGAGCCGATCTCACCAGCAGGTCGCTGACAGGCTGTCAGTACTCGAGTCGCAATACACCTCGAATCTTGCCGCTCGTGTTCAGTCCCGAGTAGACGTTGGCGAACACGTCGCAGATCGTCGCGCTTCAACCCGTGGCTGACCAGATACTCCGCGACCTGGAATCGTTTGCACGTTTCGCGGATCGAATCAGCCACGGACGTGCCGTTCTCAGCGAGTAGATCGGCGAGCAGCTGAGCGTAGCTTGGGATCTTCGATTCAAGACGTGTGACGCTCAAGTTCCAATCGGCTGCTATCTCTTCAGGCTCGACCTGAGCCAAAGCCAGGAGGAGAAAGATGGCCAACCCCGTGCGGTCGCGTCCGCGGAGACACGAGACTATTACGCCGCCCGGCTCCGCTGTAGCGACAGCGGAAACAATCTGGGCGCAAACGGACGGCCAGTGCATCAACATCAGAGGAAAGTACAGTGGGGTACACCACAATCCGGTCTCTACGCAAAGGGATACGAACTGAGGATCGTTCAGATCTTCGACGATGATGGTTCTGACCTCTAAACCGGCAACTGAGGGTGACTCGCTCCCGTCCGTTGGCTCTCCCGCTGACTTCAACCAAATGACTGTCTTGATCCCATAATTCTCGAGCGCCGTCCGACCGTCCTCGGTTAACAGCCCCGGGTTGTCACTGCGCACGATCCTTCCCATGACTGTTCGGCCGCCGTTCTGTGTGCGCAGGTCTCCGACATCTCTCACATTCACGCACTTGCCCCAGTCCAGGTGCCTCTGCTGCTCAGACACGATTCGACCCCCCGCTCTCTTTTGCTGTCGCTCTCGAGTGCGAAGAGCCCGACAAGGCTCCGGAACGATGCTTCCGATACATCGATTGGATGGGAACGCGATGCAAACTACGGACCGGATGGAGCAGAACCCCGTGCCGGCAGCGGGAGCACGGCCTGATGGGTTTTCTAGTTGAGGTCAGCTCGAGGTGGCCGCACCGGCTACAGCGGACGAACCGAACGGCTCCAAGAGCGCCCAAAGCCCCGATGTATCCAAGTGCCGAGACAACGATCAGAAGCACAATTACGAGGGCTGCAACAAGTACCTCCAACGCCAACATATTTTTCACCTACCTTTATCGTCCTACGATTGTATCGTACTGCGATTCCTAAGCAACAGACAAGTGCTCATCCAGTTTCCGATTATGTCCAACAGCGCTAACTTCCAGTGGGCCCGCGACTCCGTCACGGATCGACTCCGGTGATTGACCTCCCTGGGAGACTTGGACTGGCTATCCGCGAGGCTTGCGCCGTCCGATGGCTCGTCCGAGCTGTCGGACTGGGTCTACGGCACAGTCCACACCTGGCGAGAACGTGTGGTTCTTCCTCATCGTGCTACGAGGTATCGTGAGTCGATGAAGCTCTCCGACGATGACTATGCCCACTTGTTGGAGCTGCGGACGAGTCTCCGACGCTTTGAGCGGTGGAGCGAGCGACAAGCACATGATGCTGGACTTACCCCAGCTCAGCATCAACTCCTTCTCGCCATCCGGGGACACGCCGATCCCAACGGACCAACAGTGAGCGACACAGCCGATTATCTATTGTTGCGCCACCACAGCGTTGTCGAACTCATCGATCGAGCGGATGCAGCGGGACTCGTCGCACGCACGCGAGACAAGGCAGACCGTCGGCTCGTACGCCTGACTCTCACCAAACTTGGAGCTAAACGATTGGAGGCGCTATCAGCCCTTCATCTCCAAGAACTCGAAAGGCTCGCTCTGCGATTGCCGGCGGCATCTCGCGGACTCTCAAAGACTTGAACCGACCGCCGATACCGTCGACGGTCATGGGCTGGTGGGCAGAACGTGGGATTGCGGCTCGTCGCCAGAATTGATGCTTCTTCCCATCGTGCAGTGGCGTCTGTAGAGATGATCGGCGCCATCATTGCTGATTGAGGCCGCGCCTAATCATTCGACATGCCCCGAGCGATTAAGTCGTCTGAGCTGGGGCAATACGTCGCACCTCGCGCCGTCATGTCCGGTTGTTGACGTTTCACTTTTCGCCGACATACGAACGGTTCGCAAGAAAACCGCTCTGGCCTTTCCAGATCTCGTGCATGGCAGTCCCAGGTCCCGCAGGGAAGAACGGGGTGACTAACAAATCCGCGAGTTTTCGGCTCTCCACGACCATAGAGCTTCCGGCTCGCTGACCAGTCGGAGTGGCAGCAGCAGCTGCCGCCTCAAGGATTCGTGCGTGCGGCTCCTCCCCCTCATGTCCGACCCTGCCGAATCGCGATCCGGTTGAGGTGCTCTACGTGACCACCCAGCGTCGCTACCTTGTCGCTTCTTCCCCGGCTGCCATTCCCGAAGGAGCGGCGTCAGAACTTTTGCGAAAATCTTGGTCTTTCGATGATTCACGAACTTCTCAACGGGTATGCACATCGTGGAGCGATACGTAGCGTCGCTGCGGTCAGGAGTGAGGAGGTCCGCCAGTGTGGCGAAAAAGGGAGCAGCGGCAGAACTACTCAGCCGACGCAGCTTCTAGTGCCTGCGATTCGGTGAGCGATGAGGCTGCCGCGTTTCTTTCAGGGCGTTACGCCGACTATCTGATGACGCACAATCTCCCGATCCCCGCCTGGGCCTGGCTGAATGGACTTTCGCACGGCGACGTCGATGAGATCCGGGCCCTAGCCGTGCATGAATGCACGGGCCCTTCAGCGGTGATCGCTGAGTTGGCCGCTCAAATGGTGACGCTTGTGGACACCGAGCGTCTGAGCCTTTCGTTCATTCAGAAGCGCATTTTCATTCCCCTGGAGCTCCGACTCGCCGCCACACCTGGGATTGGTTGTCCACATGATGCCGACGAGATGACCCACGTGTTAAGGGCCGCGACGTCGGGTGGGCTTCAGCTCCGATGGCGATCGACCCAAATCCAGGGACGTACCACCGGGCGTGCACAGCGGAACCCATTTACGCAGCGCTTTTGGGAGCTTTGAAGATGTTTACCTTCGTCAAAGAACTCTTCCGCGGCGGCAATCGCTTTATCGTGGGAATCTCGGTCATCGCTGCCCTGGGGGGCTTCCTCTTCGGCTATGACACCGGTGTCATCTCAGGGGCACTGCTCTTCATAAAGCAGGACTTTGGTCTGGACCAATTTGGCCAGCAGTGGGTCATCGGATCCCTACTTGTCGGAGCAGTCGCCGGAGCAGCGATCTCCGCCTATTCAGCAGATCTGCTCAGTCGGAAGTGGACAAAGTTCATTTCCGGGGTCATCTATGTGGTCGCAGCCATCTCATCAGCAGTCGCTCCAGATCTGGCCTGGTTGTTGATTTCCCGGTTCATCCTGGGCCTCGCCGTCGGGACGGCGTCCTTCGTTGCTCCTATGTACATCGCGGAGCAAACTCCGGCGAAAATACGCGGCGGAACTGTTTCCTTCAATCAGTTGATGATAACGCTGGGCATACTCGTCGCCTACTTCGTCGATTTCCTTTTCAAGGGCGTGTCTGACAATTGGCGTTGGATGCTGGGCCTTGGAGCCGTACCCGGGTTGGCCTTGGCGGTCGGGATGCTGTTTGTCCCCCACACTCCTCGATGGCTGATGCAGCAGGACCGAGAAACCGAGGCCAGATCCGTACTCAAGAAGAGCCGGACGGCCGGGGAAATCGATGATGAGGTTGCTGAGATCCGCGACATTGTTAAGGAGCACCACGACACGTCGTTTCGCCGACTGTTCACCTCGCAACTCCGTCCGTTGATGTTGATTGGTCTGGCATTGGCCGTCTTCCAACAGCTGATCGGGGTGAATACGGTCATCTATTTTTCTGCGACGATTCTCAAGTACACGGGAATCAGCACCAACCAGTCGATCGGTGAGGCTCTTTTCGTCGGCATTACCAATGTGGTGTTTACGGTCGTCGCCATCCTCTTGCTCGATCGTGTAGGTCGTAGGACCCTCCTGATCACGGGAACGATTGGCGGGACAGCGTCTTTGATCCTGCTCGGGGTGTACTTCTTCTCCGGTGCGTTGCAGCAGGCGGCCCCGTGGGTGGGCCTCGTGGCGTTGGTGTGCTTCATAGCCTCTTTCGCCATCGGCTTGGGGCCTGTCTTCTGGTTGATGATCTCTGAGATCTTTCCACTCGGCATTCGGAGTAAGGCGATGAGCGTCTGCACCATCGCCAACTGGACCTTCAACTTCCTGATCTCATACTTCTTCCTGTCGCTTGTAAGCGGAATCGGGAAAGCCGGCACGTTCTGGTTGTATGCCGGCTTTGGCGTTGTCGCCACGATCTTCTTTGCCTTGAAAGTGCCGGAGACGAAGGATCGCACGCTCGAGGAAATCGAGTCCGACATTGGTGGGAAGGACGCCCGTGCCAAAGCCGCGTGAGTTTCGCGCCACTTCGCCTTCCATTGCTGGCTTAGGAAGTGGTCAAAGGTGAGGTCCCGTGAATAGTTCGACGAAGAGCTCGTTGGATCTGCTGGAGCACGAGGATGAACTGTTGCTGAAGCTGTTCTCCACTCTGAACTCAAACCGCGGCGCGAGCGTGCAACAGCGTTTTGCTTATGGGAATGCTGCCAAGCAAATCATACGCCATCTCGCAATCCGTCAGGCGTGTCTCATGGACGTGGGGAGCGTGGTGATGGCATCCGATGATGACCTGGCGCCGTTCGGACAACGAATGGTGGAGGGAGCGGTGGAGCGCAGGAACCAATTCGACATCGTTGGAGACATGTCGCGAAACGTCCAGGGGATGTATTTGAACCAGGGTCAGGACTTTGACGCCCAATTGCAGCCATTGATCGAAGACGTCAAGAGCGAGATCAACTGGGAGCTGCGAGAAGTCCTTCCGACAATTCGCATGGCTGCCCGGGCCGCACCGCTTGGGTTCAAGCGGGCTCGTGTCGTGTTGCACCGTGCTCCGACACGACTGAGTCCCACGGGACCCCGATGGTACGAGCGAGCCCCGGTTGTGTCACGCCTCCTAACGATCTTCGATCACCTGCGGGATCATCCGCGGGCGACGTCCGGCGAGCGGATGCAGTGAGCCCGTCATGATCAATCGCTATTTCGTGACCTCTCGTGAATCCTCAGCCGATCTGGGGAAAGACATTCTGAAGATTGAGCGTCTTGTTCCTCGATGCGCGATCGCACTCGAAGATCTTCCGGTTACGAATTGCGGTCAGCTGGGAAGTCTTTCACCGAGCATCGCAATTGCCATTCACACACATCGCTATGTCCTTCGGCACGACCAGAGGAGTGAAACAAATGAGTGAAACCGTCGCAGATTTCGTATTGGGCCGCCTGCGGGCATGGGGCGTGGAGAAGGTGTTCGCCTATCCAGGGGACGGAATAAATGGTTTGCTCGCCGCTTGGGGTCGGGCCGACAACGAGCCGAAGTTCGTGCAAGCCCGCCACGAGGAGATGGCGGCGTTCGAGGCGGTCGGGTATGCGAAATTCTCCGGACGCGTAGGGGTCTGCGCGGCCACGTCCGGTCCCGGTGCGGTGCATCTGCTGAACGGACTCTATGACGCCAAATTGGATCATGTGCCGGTGGTGGCAATCGTGGGCCAAACGGAGCGCTCGGCCATGGGAGGCTCGTATCAACAGGAAATTGACCTGGTGACCTTGTTCAAGGACTGTTGTCACCAGTTCGTGGAAATGGCCACGGTTCCGCAGCAATTCCCGAATCTGATCGACCGTGCGTTCCGGGTCGCCATGGCCACCCACAGTCCGACCTGCATCATTGTGCCGTCGGACGTCCAAGAGCTTGACTACGCGCCCCCGACGCACGCCTTCAAGATGGTCCCGTCAAGCGTGGGTACTGACTGGCCAACGCCTATCGCTGACGATGGGGCGATCGCCAAAGCCGCGGAGATCTTGAACACCGGCGAAAAGGTTGCAATCTTGGTCGGTCAAGGGGCTCGGGGTGCCCGATCAGAGGTTCTCGAGGTCGCTGACCTGCTGGGCGCTGGCGTGGCGAAAGCGCTTCTCGGCAAAGACGTTTTGTCGGATGAGCTTCCCTTCGTGACCGGCTCCATTGGCCTACTGGGTACTCGGCCAAGCTACGAGATGATGATGGACTGCGACACCGTCCTCACCGTTGGCTCGAACTTCCCCTACACGCAGTTCATGCCCAAGTTCGACCAGGCGAGAGGCATTCAGATCGATCGAGACGGCAGCTTTATCGGCATGCGGTATCCCTACGAATTGAACATTGTTGCTGATTCCGCCGCAGCCCTCAGCGCCCTGATCCCGATGCTGAATCGCAAAACGGAGCGCACATGGCGGAAGACGATCGAGAAGAACGTGTCCGATTGGTGGGACACGATGCAACGTCAAGCCATGACGGACAGCAACCTCCCACAGGTAGTAAACCCTCAGCGCCTTCTATGGGAACTCAGCGAGCAGCTTCCGTCGAACGCGATGGTGGCCTCGGATTCGGGATCCTCCGCAAACTGGTACGCCCGCGACCTGCGCTTCCGAGACGACGTGCGCGGGTCACTCTCGGGAACGTTGGCCACAATGGGACCAGGGGTGCCCTATGTGATCGGCGCCAAGTTCGCACATCCCGACCGCCCTGCCATCGCCATCGTGGGAGACGGCGCCATGCAGATGAACGGGATGGCGGAACTCCTCACCATTGGCCGTTATTGGCAGGAGTGGTCCGATCCTCGGCTGATAGTGGCTGTCCTACACAATAACGATTTGAATCAAGTTACATGGGAAATGCGGGCCATGGAGGGGGCCCCGAAGTTCGTCGAGTCCCAATCTCTCCCTGACTACTCCTACGCTGCGTTTGCTTCGACAGTGGGTTTGAAGTCGATTGTTGTCACCGAACCCGGGCAGATCGCCGACGCGTGGCGCACGGCACTGGCGGCGGACTGTCCGACGGTGCTCGATGTGCATACGGACCCCAACGTTCCACCGATCCCCCCACACGCCACATTCGACCAGGTGAAGTCCGCCGGCTTGGCCATGTTGCACGGCGACGAGGACGCGCGCCAAGTGATCAGCACGGGAGTAAAGCAGAAGATCCAGGAGTTCTTGCCCGGACGAAAGGATTCGTGATGCGATCCGACAGAAGGAGCAGGACGCATGCGGAGCGTGGCCCTTCGCCTGCCGGTTTTGCCAGTCGGGCTCTGCTTGACGTACGAACGGGTCGATTCGAGCGGACGCTGGCCGGGCTGGCTGCTGCGGGTGCGGTGGTCACAACCGGGGAGATCTACACGTCCCACGACAGCGCCAGCTTCGGCAACAAGATGATGTGGTGGCCGATTGTGATCGTGCCGACACTCTTGCCAGCGGGGATCGCAGCGGTGTTCAGCCGCAGAGCGGCCAAGACCGTGCTGCCGGTGGCGTCACTTCTCGTGATCGCTAACGGGGTCCAAGGCACGGTGTTCCACGTGCGTGGAATCAGCCGCAAGCCGGGCGGTTTCAAGAACTTCCGTTACAACGTGGAGATGGGTCCCCCCGCCTTCGCACCAGCGCTGGCCAGTCTGGTGGGTGGCATGGGTCTCTTAGCCTCACTGCTGCGCCGGGAGGGGGACTGAGTGCCGTTTCGCTCGCCGAATGCGAAAGCGGTCACCCCGGGCGGGAAGGGACGGTTCCCTGGGTTCGACGTCCTCGACGAGGTCGACCACTGGGATGATGTGACTGCAGGCGTGGTACTTGCCCGCCTCGATCCCCAGCCCGAGGTGTCCTTCTTCACCGTGGCCGAACAGGCAACAGCTGCTCCACTGTTCGACCAACTGCTGGGCCAGGACGGGGAGCCCAAGGTACCTGTGCTGCTCCTGGTAGACCGCCGGTTGGCGCTCGGTCAGACCGACGGGTGGCACTACGAAGACATGCCCCGAGACGGCGACGCTTGGCGCCGGACGTTGGGCGCGCTCGACGACGAGGCTCTCACCTGCCATGACGATCGATTCCACCAATTGACTTGGGAACGGCAAGGGGCACTGGTCCAAGCTGTACGCGACAGCAAGCACTGGCATGGACTGCCTGGGTCGCAGGTTTGGAGCCTGTGGACCCGCTACACAAGCACGGCGTTCTACTCGCATCCATGGGCGTGGAACGAGATCGGTTTTGGTGGCCCCGCCTATCCCAGAGGGTACAAGGCGCTCGGCGTCGGCAAGCGCGAAGGGTGGGAGGTGGCCGATCAGCACAGCGCTGACCCAGTCACGTTCGCTGAGCGTGTGCAGCGCGCCAAGCGGAATCATGCGCAGGCGACGGGCAGCGACGGCCACCGATGACCCGACTTCGCGACGCTGAGATCCGAGCTCGGAACCAATCCGCGTGGCTCGTCCCTGACGGCGATGACCGCACAAACCATCGCCTTCGCTCAGACATGCGCCACTTTCGAGACGATGAAGAGGTCGACATAGTCATCGTTGGTTGCGGGGCCGGCGGTTCAACGTTGATGCAACGCCTGGCCAGGTCGGGATTCAAAGTCGTAGGTCTCGACGCGGGTCCATTCTGGGATCCGGACGCCGACTGGGTGAGCGACGAGGCCGGCTCTCACCGACTGTATTGGACTGAACCACGGGTGATTACTGGGCACGACCCCGTCCCGCTGGGTTCGAACAATTCCGGACGCGGCGTGGGCGGATCGATGATCCACTACGCCGGCTATGCCCCCAGATTCCATCCGTCGGACTTTCGCACTGCGACGGTCGACGGGGTCGGCGCAGACTGGCCGATCTCCTATCAAGATCTGAAGCCCTACTACCAGGACATCGAGGACGAACTGCCGGTGTCGGGCCAGGACTGGCCCTGGGGCGACCCCCACTCCTACCGGTACTCGCCGCAGCCTGTGAGCGGGAACGGTGAGATCTTTCTCAGGGGCGCGGCGGCAATCGGACTCGATGCTCGGGTAGGACCGGTGGCAATCGCCAACGGCCGATTCGGCAACCGTCCCCACTGCATCTACCGAGGATTCTGCCTGCAGGGGTGCAAGGTCAATGCAAAAGCCTCCCCGCTGATCACCCATGTCCCCGACGCCCTCGCCCACGGCGCCGAGATTCGAGCCAATTGCATGGTCACGCGAGTTGAACTCGACGACCATGGGCTGGCGACGGGCGTCAGCTACTACACCGATGGCGTGGAGCATCTTCAGCGGGCCCGAATGGTGGCAATCGCCGGCTACTCCATCGAGACCCCTCGGTTGTTGCTCCTCTCCGCTAACAACCACTTTCCTGACGGATTGTGCAACGACGAGGGTCAGGTCGGCCGCTATGTCATGGTGCAGGGCGCCCCGCAGACGTCCGGACGCTTCGACGATGAGGTTCGGATGTTTAAAGGTCCCCCTCCAGAGGTCAGCTCCGAGCACTACTACGAGACCGATCCGACCAAGGACTACAAGCGCGGATTCTCAATCCAGAACATTTCGCCCCTGCCGATCACTTGGGCAGAACACGTCGCAGCCCAAGGTCATTGGGGCGAAGTTCTGCGCGAATACATGCGTGACTACGTGCACTGGTCCACGCTGGGTGCGCTGTGCGAGTTTCTGCCCCGTTACGAGAACGCGGTCACCCTCGCCGACGAGACCGACCGCCACGGACTTTCTGTCGCCAAATTTTCGTACAGCCAGTCAGACAATGACACGAAGCTGATGAAGGCCGCTACGGGCGTGATGGAAGATCTCCTCAGAGCAGCCGGCGCCGAAGAGGTCATGACAATTGACCGCTACGCCCACCTCGTCGGTGGTTGCCGCATGGCTGCCAACCGAAAGGAAGGCGTCGTCGATGCCAATCAACGCACCTTCGCCGTGTCCAACCTCTATCTGACCGACGGCAGCGTGCTCCCCACTCAGGGATCGGCGAATCCCGCGTTGACGATTATGGCCCTGGCGGCTCGCTGTGCCGATCACCTCATAAGCGAAGCCAAGACAGGGATACGCACCCGGGTGGAGGCCCGGTGACCGTCACCGACCTTTCGGTTCACGCCTACACGATCCCCACCGATCAACCTGAGGCCGACGGCACCTTGAGCTGGGACACCACCACCATGGTGACGGTCATGGTGACCGACGGCACCCACCAGGGACTCGGATGGACCTACGCCGGAACTGGGGCGGTCACAGTGGTGACTGACCACTTGGCGGAGGTGGTGAACGGTGCCGACAGCGCCGAAATTCCTCGGCTGGCTGAGGCTATGGCTCGAGCTTGCCGCAATCTGGGTCGACCCGGTCTCGTCGCCTGTGCCATCTCAGCGGTCGACATCGCTCTTTGGGACCTGCGAGCGCGCCAACTTGGTCTCTCGTTAGGCGAACTGTTCGGCCGCGCCCGAGCTTCTGTCCCGGTCTACGGCAGCGGCGGATTCACGACCTACGACGATCAAACGACTATCGACCAGCTGACCACATGGGTGGCTGACTGGGGGATCCCTCGAGCAAAGATCAAGATCGGCCAGTCCTGGGGTTCGGATCCGTCCCGGGATCTGGCGAGAGTAGCTCTGGCCCGCGAGGTCGTTGGGGATGGGGAACTCTACGTCGACGCCAACGGTGCCTACAGGATGAAACAGGCCGCCCGGCTCGGGCGGGTCATGGCAGGAGACTATGACGTCAGCTGGTTCGAGGAGCCGGTTTCCTCGGACGACCTCGCGGGACTCCGCGAGGTTCGACACCAATTCGCCGGCGATGTGGCAGCAGGCGAGTACGGCTACACCCTGGACTACTTCGCCAAGATGCTCGACGCTGGGGCCGTCGATTGCCTCCAAGCCGATGTCACGAGATGCGGCGGATACAGCGTGTGGCGCCAAGTCGCTGCTCTAGCGGATGCTCGGCACCTACAAATCTCAGGGCATTGCGCCCCCAACCTTCACGCCCATGTTGCGCTGTCGGTTCCAAACCTGCGCCACGTTGAGTATTTCCACGACCACCACCGCATCGAAACCATGCTCTTCGATGGGACCCTGCCTCCGAACGGCGGCGAGATGACTCCGGATCCGGCCAGTGTTGGCCACGGTCTGACACTTCGAGTCGAAGACGCCGCGCCTTACCGGGTTGCCTGAAATGCCGTCCCCATCCGCAGAAGACCTTTCGAGATCCCACGAACCGGACGGCGGTGCACCTCTCGGACAGGCGCGGATCGTGCTTCGTCCCATCGGGAGTCCGCTCCCCCTCGGGTTCATCGCCCTCGGCGCCGGGTCGATCACCTTGAGCGGTTTGCAAATCGGTTGGTTGCCAACCATAGACAGCCACCAGGTGGCTTTGGTCCTCTTGGCATTTGTCGCACCGCTCCAGCTTCTCAGCGCAGTGTTCGGATTCCTAGCTCGCGACTCCGTCGGCGGGACCGGGATGGGGATACTGGCCGGGTCATGGCTGGTCATCGGGACGGTCACGATCACTTCTCCCACGGGGTCCACCACACGCGTCCTCGGCTTGGTTCTGTGCTTTGTTTCAGTTGGTCTTCTGGTGCCCATTGTGGCCGCCTCGCTGGGCAAGATCCTGGCCGCGTTGGTCATGCTCGGAGCCGCCGTCCGCTTCGGGCTCACGGGCATCACCGAAATAACTGGAAGCCTGAGCTGGGGACATGCATCAGGTTGGTGGGGGTTCGGCTTGGCTCTCCTCGCCTTGTACGCAGCGTTTGCTTTCGAGATCGAGGACACCCGGCGGCGGACGGTGCTGCCCACGGGGCGCCACGGCGCCGGCTTGGCTGCGTTGACCGGAACGCTGAGCGACAACCTCGAGCGGGTCGTCCACGAGGCCGGCGTCCGGGAACAGCTCTGATCCACGTGCTGAAGGAGGTAAGTGCATCCAACTTGGCCCTACTCGCCAGCCAGGCGCAACCGACAACCTTCGTGTTCCGAAGCACCACCACCAAACACACGCTGACCTACAGACAAAACACACGCTGACCTACAGACAAACATCGAAGGAGTGATTCGTGAAAGAACAAAAGGTCGTCGTCATATCCGGAGCATCGGCTGGAGTCGGCCGCGCCACCGCCGTGGAATTCGCCAAACACGGTTTTGACGTTGCGCTGATAGCCCGCGGCGAGGCTGGTCTTGCCGCCACGGCAGAGCAGATTGAAGCGATCGGCCAGCGCGCGCTGGTCCTACCGACCGACATTTCAGTTTACGAACAAGTCGATGACGCCGCCACACAGGCAGAGTCCAAGCTCGGCGAGATTGATGTCTGGGTCAACGACGCCATGACCACGGTATTCGCCCCAATTTGGGACACCGATCCGGCTGATTTCGCAAGGGCCGTCGAAGTCACGTTTCTCGGCCAAGTGTGGGGAACCAAGGCCGCACTCGATCGTATGCGACCCCGCAACCGGGGCAACATCGTCAATGTGGGTTCAGCCTTGGCGTTCCTCGGCATACCCCTGCAAGCCTCCTATTGCGCATCCAAGTTCGCCTGTCGGGGCTTCTTCGAATCGGTCCGGGCGGAACTGATCCACGACCACAGCAAAGTTCGGATGAGCATGGTCCATCTTCCGGCGGTCAATACACCTCAGTTCGACTGGTGCCGCACATCCATGAGCCGCCACCCCCAGCCCGTGCCGCCGATCTATCAGCCCGAGGTACCGGCTAGGTGGATCGTGCAAACCGCCCTCGACGGCCGACGCGCGAAGGTCATCGGCTCATGGAACAAGCTGCTCGTCGCGGCCGGCCAGGTGATGCCCGGCCTTGGCAACCAGTATGCCGCTATCGGTGCCTGGGACACGCAACTCACGAACCAGCCGATCGAGGCACCGCGGACCGACAATCTTCGACATCCCGTCGACAACGACCGCGACCACGGTGCCCATGGCATGTTCGACGATCGAGCGGGCGGCTTTACCGATCCAGCGTTCCTCAAGACTCTTCCCGCTGCGGCCAAGACATTCGGCATTGCCGTCGGCCATACATTGCGCGATAAGACTCGACGGTTCTCTCAAGCATGAGTCCTCAGATGCCAAGGGGTCTCCCTTCTCCGGACGCTCGTGACGACCCCGAGCGGAATTGTTCGTTCAGGCGCATCGCCGTGCCTCCGGTTGAGGCCATTGTGGCGTCGAAGAAGGTCTGAACTGAACGTGGCGAGGACATCGTTGAACATCGACGCATTCCCTCCGCGCGTACTGCGGGAGTACGCACTGTTGGCCGACGGCGAACGAGGCATCCTCGTGGGCCCTCAAGGTGATTTTGCCTGGATGTGCGCCCCACGCTGGGACTCAGCCGCCGTTTTCTCGACTTTGATCGGGGGCGCGGGTGGGTACGCCGTGACCCCCGCCGATCAGCGGTTCGTGTGGGGCGGCTCGTACGAGGACGGAACCCTGATCTGGCGATCCCGGTGGGTAACCACGTCGGGGATCATCGAGTGCCGCGAAGCACTGGCCTTCCCGGCGGACCCGCACAGGGCGATCATTTTACGCAAGGTGATTGCTGTGGAGGGGAAGGCGCAGGTTCGGGTAGTACTCGACGCCCGGGCCAATTTCGGACGTCGAGCTATGTCAGATGTGCGGCATCATCACGGTACCTGGAGGGCGCGCACCGGAGGGCTGTATTTGCGCTGGTCGGGAGCCGAGGGAGCGAAGGCCGCCGGCAACGGCGCACTCGGTCTCGGCCTCGAACTTCAGCCCGGCGCCCACCACGACTTGGTCCTCGAGGTGAGCGACCGTGCACTTCCTGACGCCCCGGTCGACCCTGACGCCGCATGGTCGGCCACTGAGACGGCCTGGGCCGAGTCTGTGCCCGACCTCTCAGACACGCTGGCACCGCGCGATGCCCGTCACGCCTACGCCGTGTTGCGCGGTTTGACCAGTGCCGGTGGCGGGATGGTGGCAGCAGCCACGATGTCCCTGCCCGAACGCGCCGAAGAGGGCCGCAACTACGACTACCGCTACGCTTGGATTCGCGACCAGTGCTATGCCGGTCAAGCAGTTGCGGTGGACCAACCGCGTCCACTGCTCGATGACGCCGTCAATTTCATTGCACAGCGTGTCCTTTCCGACGGACCGCAGCTAAAACCCGCCTATCGGATCGACGGCGGGCCTGTTCCCGACGAACGCCCGCTATCGCACCTCGCTGGATACCCTGGAGGAAGCGACAAAATCGGTAACTGGGTCAACTCGCAGTTCCAGCTCGATGCGTACGGCGAAGCGCTGCTGCTCTTCGCCACCTCGGCGCGCCACGATCACCTCGAGAGCGAGCACTGGCGGGCCGTAGAGATCACGGTCGCGGCCATCGAGTCCCGCTGGCGAGAAGCCGACGCCGGGATCTGGGAACTCGACAACCAGCGGTGGGCGCACTCTCGGCTGATGTGTGTGGCCGGCCTACGTGCAATCGGTAGAGCCGCTTCCTCCGACCAGGCAGCGCGTTGGGCTAGTTTGGCAGACGCGATAGCCGCCGACGTCGGGGGCGACTGCGTTCACTTGAGCGGTCGTTGGCAAAGGGCACCTGGAGATGAGCGTGTCGATGCTGCCCTCCTGTTGCCGGCTTTGAGAGGAGCGTTGCCCGCCTCCGATCCTCGCAGCGCGGCCACCCTCGCCGCTGTTGCCAGCGAGCTGGGTCGTGAGGGCTATGTCTACCGATTCCGTCATGATCAGCGGCCTTTGGAAGATGCCGAGGGTGCCTTTGTGCTGTGCGGTTTTTTGATGGCCCTCGCTGCGCACCAACAGGGTCAGGAAACCGAAGCGAGGTCATGGTTTGAGCGGAATCGTGCAGCCTGTGGTCCCCCCGGACTGCTGACCGAGGAGTTTGATGTCGGGCAGCGCCAACTGCGGGGGAACATCCCGCAGGCGTTCGTGCACGCTCTCCTTCTGGAATGCGCAGTCAAGTTGACTCGACCCTGGAACGAGCCATGACCGTAACCCGCATTCAGATGGCCGCTCAGCCACGCATGTCGACAATCCACCCCCTCGGCGCAATCCGTGCTGGAATCGGCGTTTTTCGCCTGCTATTCCCCAACTCCGTGATCCCCGGTTTGGTCCCCATTCCTTCCTCTTTCCACGGACGTCTAGTAGTCCGGGCCCTCGGCGTTCGCCAGATCGCTCAAGCCATCTTTACGAGCTGGGATCCCGATGCGGCCATCCTCAGGTTGGGCGCTGTGGTCGATCTCACTCACGCCGCCAGCATGATCGGCTTGGCATTCATCGATCGTCGATACCGCCGAGCTGCCCTGGCCGACGCATCGGTCGCTGCCGTGTTCGCTCTGGCCGGGCTTGTTGCTGCTTCCAGGTCTGCGGGCGCCGAGTGACGACTTGGAAGAAGCTGATCCAGCAAGTTCACACTTCTCATGCGGATGTCGAAGCGCGGCGTTTGGAGGAGTGGAATGGATACGAGATCGCTGTCTACCGCGCCCTTCTGCGATGGGCGTCAGTAGTTCCAGGGAAACGGCGACCAATCGGGGTTTCGCTTCTCAAGGAATGCATTGCGGCCCTCTGTCGCCTCATCAGTCCCATACGCCAGGCGGGTCGCTTCTCCAGCGAACAACTGCTGGCCAACAAGTCCATCATCCACGAGGTTGAAGGCGTACTTCAGCATCCGCTGCGAGGTAGGGCTCTTCTGGTTGATTTCGGCCGCCCACTCCAGCGCAACGCGCTCGAGTTCGGCGTGTGGCACGGCGGCGTTCACCGCACCCATGCTCCTCGCCTCGTCAGCCGTATAGGTGCGCCCTAAGAAGAAGATCTCGCGGGCGAACTTCTGCCCTACCTGCCGAGCCAGATAGGCCGAGCCGAACCCCCCGTCGAAGCTGGCCACATCGGCATCAGTCTGTTTGAAGCGAGCGTGCTCGATGCTCGCCAGGGTCAGATCGGAGACCACATGCAGGCTGTGTCCGCCACCGGCCGCCCATCCGGGAACCACACAGATCACGATCTTGGGCATAAACCGGATAAGGCGCTGCGCCTCCAAGATGTGGAGCCGCCCGACCCGTGGCGACCCTATTCCGTCGTCATCGTAACGGTAGCCATCCGCGCCCCGAATCCTCTGGTCACCACCGGAGCAAAAGGCCCAACCACCGTCCTTTGGCGATGGTCCGTTGCCGGTGAGCAGCACACAGCCAACATCGGCCGACTGGCGGGCGTGATCCAGCGCGGTGCAGAGCTCATCCACGGTATGAGGACGAAACGCGTTGCGTACCTCGGGGCGGTCAAATGCAATTCTGACCGTTCCGTGTGCGACGGCTCGATGGTAGGTGATGTCGGTGAAGTCGAACCCGGAAATGGGGTGCCAGGCGTCGGTGTCGAACAGTTCAGAAATCATGGATCTGAGCCTAGGACCGGTCGCGGAGGTCGAGCCGAACCCCGGTGGGATGCACTGGCCCAAGTGGCGCTCCTGCTCCCGCCCTCAGTGAAGTTCCCAGCATGCGAACCGGTGAGTCTCGGAATGCTCGAAAGCTTGATCTCACCAAGCGTGCGGTCGGTGGCTTGACTGCTGTCTACTTGGGAGACTGTTCTCATGTCTCTGCGATCGAGCTTCACGGCGATGCTGAACATCAAACACCCGATTGCTTTGGCCCCCATGGGGGGATCGGCGGGAGGGGTTCTGGCGGCGGCCGTATCCAACGCCGGTGGATTCGGCCTCATCGGGGTTGGACGCGGCAACGTCGAGCGGATGGACCGTGAAGTCGCAATTGCTGCCGCTGCCACGACCAAGCCATGGGGCATCGGCTTCCAGAGTTGGGCCACAGAACTGACGACCGTGCAGCGCGCATTGGAGCAACGTACCGAGCGCGATGACGCTTTCATTCGGCGATCCACAAGTGCTCGCCGGAGTCGTCCGCGAGTCTGACGCTCAGCTGATCATCCAGGTCGTTGACATGGCTGAAGCTCGCCGGGCACTCGAGGTCGGAGCCGATGTAATCGTCGCTCAGGGAACAGAAGCGGGGGGCCACCGTGGGAAGCGTGCCACGCTGCCCGTCGTCCCGGCGGTCGTCGACTTGGTCCCATCCAACACCCGTCCTCGCAGCGGGAGGTATTGCGGACGGACGGGGGCTTGCTGCTGCCCTGTCGCTGGGGGCTGCAGGAGCGCTGGTGGGGACGAGATTTCAGGCGAGCGCGGACGCTCTTGTTGAGGCCGAGGTTGTCAAGGCCATCCTGGAAGGGCGCGGCGAAGAGACAGAGGGGAGCGAGTGCTCGACATCGCTCGGGAGTCGCAATGGCCATCTCGATACACAGGTCGAACGCTCCGGAATGAATTCCTCGAGCAGTGGCGCGATCGAGAAACGGAGCTGGCTGGCAGCCAGGAAGTAATCGCTGCATATCGCGAGGCCGAAGGCGGGGGCGATATGAGGGCGGTTGCTGTCTGGGGCAGGTGAAGCGATTGACCTCATCAACGAATCACAGTCAGCTGCTGACAGTGTTCATCAAATGGCCAGCGATGCGGAGGCCATTCTGAGGCGAATCTAGGAGACGCCATAACAGCGCCATGCAGTCTGGCCGAGTCGCAGAAGACCGAATGCTAGGTCGTAGTCATGTCGCCTCTCGGTTGAACCGCCGGCACCCTGAGCGGTACCCGCTGTGCAGAATTGCACCAAACGAGTTCAACGGTCGCCGAATGTACCCCCGCCCGGGACAATCCGACCATGAGCTGTAGCGAGTGCCAAATGCGGGTGAACGTCTCGACCTCCAGCGGGCTCCGCGCTGTGACGATCTGGGGCATCTCCTAGTGCAGCGGCACGGTTCTGACGAAAGCCCCTGCTCGGTAGACCGCCGACTACGTATGGAGAGAGGTGGTTAAGGTCGAGTCGGGCCTCATGCGCGCCCTCGCGAACGAATAGTCCGCTGCACTCTCAGCTGTGCCCTCGATGATGACCAGGCGGGAGTCGGAGGCACAACGCTTCACCCAGGACGATGCGAGGCGGTTCCACAGATACGAGCGATCCGAGGGTTCGCCCACCTCCTCGAGCTTCTTCGCCAGCTCGTGGGTCGCATCATTGGAGCTCGCCCAGCTCCTTGAGGTCTTCGGACACCGGCTGGTCCGCATCCTGCTGGGTGGAGGCAATCGATCGTGGAATCGCCGAACTCGACTTGCGCAAGGAATTCGAGGCGGATGGGACGTCCTACTCCGAACTCGACGAAGACGGGAATGTCGTGACCCGCAACCCCAGGCCTGTCGAAGAGACATAGTCCACGGCCCTTTCCGCACTCGGCGTGAGGATCGCGGCCCTGACTGAGGCACTGAACGCCCTCAGAGCCTGCTCGGCGAGCTGCTGACCGGACCTCGGCCTGACCACCACATTTCTGATGTTTATCCTACTTCTGTCCAGTAATCATCATTTTTCTGATGCTATCACTTCTCAAGCAGTGGCCGAGGATGAGCCGATAGTCACTATGATGGTACAGGAGGTGGTCCCATGAAGAACGACAAGCTCGAAAAGGTGCTCGGCTACCACGTCAGGACCGCCCGTCTCGAAAAGGAACTGACCCAGGCCGAGATCGCCGAGCGGGCCAACGTCTCGATCGGGGCCGTCCGGCACCTCGAGAGCGGGTCGGGCGCCACCGTCGCCACCTTGGTCAAGGTGCTGCGCGCGCTCGGCAAGGAGAACTGGCTCCGCACCCTATCGACCCCGCCCGAGCAGCGTGCGTTCAACCCGATCGACCTCCTCACCACCGCTCAGGGCAACCAAGCCGCGCGAAGCCGACGGGTGCGTCGCCCGAGGACAGCACCCCAGTGAGCTACAAACCATCCCTGGCGATCGAGGTCCTTGCCTGGGGACGCCCTGTCGGCGCCGTGGCTCTCGACGAGGCCACCGGCTGGTACGCCTTTGCCTACTTCCCCGAGTGGGTGGAGACCGGCATCGAGCTGGCGCCGTTGCACATGCCATTGCGCACCGAGCCTTACGAGTTTCCTCAGCTGCGACGCGAGACCTTCTACGGGCTCGCACCGCTCATCGCCGACTCTTTGCCCGACAAGTTCGGCAACGCTCTCGTCGATGCCTGGATGGCCGACCAGGGCATCGCCGGCACCGACATCACGCCGCTGGACCGGCTCGCCTATGCGGGGGACCGGGCCATTGGGGCGCTGGAGTTCCGGCCGCCGGCGCGCGACACGGAGATTCAGCCACCGACCGCTGTGCAGTTGGCAGACCTGGTGCTCGCGGCACGTCTCACGGTGCGTGGCGAGCTCGCGAGCGACGAGACGGCCCATGCCGCGCTGCAACAGCTGATCCAGGTCGGCACGAGCGCTGGCGGGGCCCGGGCCAAGGCGGTGGTCGCCTTCAATCCCCAGACCTTCCAGGTGCGCTCGGCCTATGCCGAGCACGTAGAGGGCTTCGAGCAGTGGCTGATCAAACTCGACGGAGTGTCGTCCACGGGCATGGACGGGCACGGCGACGAGCTCGGGGCCACCGCCCAGTACGGGCGCATCGAGTACGCCTACTCAGAGATGGCCAAGGCGGCCGGCATCGACATGACGCCCTGCCAGCTGCTCGCCGAAGGACCACGGCGCCACTTCATGACCAAGCGCTTCGACCGCGGTCCGGCTGGTGAGCGCTTCCACGTGCTCTCGCTGTGCGGCATGGCCGACCTCGACTACAACCTCATCGCCACCCACAGCTACGACCAGTACCTCCAGAGCGTCACCGGGTTGGGGCTCGAGCCCGAAGAGCTGGCACAGGCCTACCGGCGCATGGTCTTCAACGTCCTGGCCGCCAACCACGATGACCACACCAAGAACTTCGCCTTCATGCGCAGCGAGGACGACGGGTGGCGCCTCACGCCGGCCTACGACGTCACGCACGCCTACAATCCGGATAACAAGTGGATCAGCCGCCACCTCATGTCGGTCAACGGCGAGTTCGAGGGCATCACCGTCGAGGACCTCTATGCCGTCGGAGAGCGCAACTTCGCGCCGGGCTATCGCAAGATCGTTCGCTCGGTCCGAGACGTCGTGGCGGAATGGCCGAGCTTCGCTGCCAAGGCCGAGATCGACGACGAGACCACTGCGGCCATTGCGGCCGACCTCGAGCGCCTCTCCCCTCGCTGATCCGGTGAGGTAGGCACAAGGACAGGGCAGCTGGCACTGCGCCAGGGCCCGACCTGGGCACGGTGAGCTGGTGAGCGAGGCGCCCTACATACCCTCCGATCCCGCTCCCGCTGGGCCCTGCGCGAGATCGAGCGCCTCCTCACCACAGCTGGGGCGCCCGGGGTGATGCCGCCCAGACCTCGAAACTACGAGATCCGCTCGCCCGAGGACCCTGGACGCGGCTCCGTATCGATGCCGAGCTCGACAGCCCTGGCCCGCCAACTCACCACCGGCTGATCGGGCCCAAACCGCTTTCCCTCAGCGCGCCGGCACCACTACGAGACCCGGACACGATTGAGCACCGCCGGGCCGGGCGTGCCGCCGGTGCCTGCGGCGCCCGGGGTAACAGCTGGACTGGCCCCCTCGAAACTGATGTTCACGATGTCGGACCAGTAGCCGCCACCATCAGGCGTCGCCGCCATCCCCACGATCGGCTTGTTGAGGTGCACGCTCCCGGTCGACCCCGCGAACTTCGCGTTGCCGTAGGAGAAGATCCCGCCGTCAGAGGCCACGAGCCAGTACCCGCTGCCCGCACCCGAGCCATGCGCGGGCACCTTCGCCGAGCCCAACGACCCCGCGTCAGACGTTCCCGCCGGCGCAGAGAACGAGACCGACGTGGTGGACCCGTGGTACGGGCATTGCGCCACCTTGCACACCGAGCCTGAGCTGTACACGCCCGGCGTTGCTGCCCCAGCCAGGGGCGCCGCCGATAGCGCCGCGAGTCCTACCCCCCAAAGCCACCACCACGAATGCGGCCGCGACCGCTACAGCCCTGCGGCCCGCTCTCGCTCCCCGGCCCGCTCTCGCTCCGAGCTTGCACGCCTGTCCGGGGGTGGTGATCAGGTCGATGACGTGGTCCTTCGTGCGCCCCAGAGCCTCGACGAGAGGAACCAGGGCCTCATCCCCCTCGACCTCCAGCCCGCCCCGCATCGATCCGATGGTATGCCGAGGTAGCGTCACGAGTCCTCCTACGTGGCCCCGTCGGACCAATCGCTTCAGGGACCGTCAGTCCCTGCAGGCACCCCGAACCGGTTACCAATTTTTTGCGCACCATGCTGCGCGCCACCACCGCTCCATGGTGCGCAGCCCCGTTAGGTGCGTCGCCTTGGATGGCGGGGCCGGGGTCGAGATTCGCCCTTTTTGAGCAGCTCAGCTCAGTTGATGTGGATCCCCGAGATCGCCCGGCTAATCACGAGCCGCTGGATCTCTGAAGTGCCCTCGAAGATCGTGTAGATCTTCGAGTCCCGGTGCCACTGCTCGACCGGGTTCTCCCGGACGTAGCCGTAACCACCCAGGATCTGGATGGCCTGGTCGGTCACCCACACGGCGTTCTCCCCGGCGTAGAGCTTCGACATGGAACCCTCGCCGTTCTCGAACTTCTTGCCGGTGCTGGCCATGTTGGCGGCACGGTGCACGAGCAGGCGGGCGGCGTCCGTGTGCATCTTCATGTCGGCCAACTTGAAGGCGATGGCCTGGTTCTCGATGATGGCGCGTCCGAACTGCTTGCGCTCCTTGGCGTAGTCGAGGGCGTACTCGTATGCGGCGCGGGCGATGCCGACGGCCTGGGCCCCCACAATGGGACGGGACGCCTCGAAGGTGGCCATGGCCGCCTGGGTGGACGTCTTCTTCCCTTCCCTGGCCCGGGCGAGACGCTCGTCCAGCTTCTCCTTGCCCCCGAGGAGGCAGCGCCCCGGCACCCGACAGTCGTCGAGAACGACTTCGGCCGTGTGGGAGGCGCGGATACCCATCTTCTTGAACTTCTGGCCCTGGGAGATGCCCGGCGTCCCCTCCGGTACGACGAAGCTAGCCTGGCCGCGGCTGCCGAGCGCCGGGTCCACCGAGAGCACGAGCACGTGCGTGTTGGCGATGCCACCATTGGTGATCCACGTCTTCGTGCCGTTGAGCACCCATTCGTCCTTGGCCTCGTCGTAGACGGCCCGCGACTTCAGGGAGGAGACGTCTGAGCCGGCGTCGGGCTCGGAAACCCCGAACGCCGCCAGCTTCACGTCGTCGGGTGTCCCAAAGCATTGCGGGATCCACTCGCCGATCTGTTCGGGGGTGCCGTTGGCGAAGATCCCGGCCACCGCCAGCGTGGAGCCGAAGATGGCCAGCCCGATGCCGGCGTCACCCCAGCTCATCTCCTCGTTGACGAGGCACATGAGAAGTCCGGTCGGGTCCGAGAAGCACTGCGCAATGAAGTCGAACGAGTACAGACCGTTCTTCGCCGCCTCTTGAATGATGGGCCACGGGGTCTCCTCCCGCTCGTCCCATTCCGGGCCGGCGGGGCGGACCACGTTCTCAGCGAACTCGTGCACCCACTTGACGATCTGGAGCTGGTCCTCGTTGAGTTCGAGGGAATAGTCGGACATGGTGCGTCCTCCTTCTTGCACGACCCGGCTGCAGCCGGAGCCTCTGCGTCTCGTGGAACCGCAGTGGAGAACGTCCGCCACGCCAGCGCGGCGAACGCAATGGTTCCGTTGTTACTAAAGAGTAACCTCCGGTCCGGTAACAAGTCCACCTGTGCGGTGGAATGCTGGCTGAGCTGGTGTTTTCTGACGGATCAGTGACGGATGGCGGTGCCGCCCGGGGTGTCCTCGACCGTCCACCCCCGGGTGACCAGCTCGTCCCGGAGCGCATCAGCCCGGGCGAAATCCTTGGCTGCCCGAGCCACGTCGCGCTCGGCCACCAGCCGGGCTGACTCCTCGTCGACCTCGGCATCCGCCGCCCTCAAGGGCACGCCCAGCGCGGCCAGGATGAGCGCGGCGGTCTCGGCCAGGCGCTTGCCCTCGGCCTCGTCGCCGGCGTTTGCAGCCGAATTGGCCGCCGTCACCAGCTCGAAGACACCAGCCAGTGCTCCCGGCGTGTCCATGTCATCGTCCATGCGGGCATGGAATGCGCCCAGCGCACCGCGATCGGCCTCGCCGGCGTCGCGCCCCTCCACCACATAGCCCGGGTCCGCGGCGAGCAGGTCGCCGAGGCCGAAACGCCGGGCCAGGGCGTCGAGCCTGTCGAGCGCCTTCTCGGCGTCCGCCAGCGTCGGCGGGGTCACCTCGACGGGTGACCGGTAGTGCGCCCGGAGCACCAGCAGGCGGTAGGCGCGCTCGTCGCTGCGGCTGAGCAGATCGGTGAGCGACGTGAAGTTGCCGAGGGACTTGGACATCTTCGTCCCGTCGACCTCGACCCAGCCGTTGTGCACCCAGTGCTGCGCGAAGGGCCGACCTTCGGCGACGGCCTGGGCCCGCTCGTTCTCGTGGTGCGGAAACGCCAGGTCCCGGCCCCCACCGTGGAGGTCGAAACCGTCGCCGAGCAGGTCGAGCGACATCACGACGCACTCGGTATGCCAGCCGGGGCGGCCGGACCCCCAGGGCGCGTCCCAGCTGGGCTCGCCCTCCTTGGCCTTCTTCCACAAGGCGAAGTCCAGCGGCGACCGCTTCTCGTCGCTGCCTTCGACTCGAGCACCCGCCTTGAGGGAGTCGAGGCTCTGGAGGGCCAAAAGCCCGTAGCCCGGCACCTGTTCGACGTTGAGATAGACCCCGTCGGACGTCTCGTAGGCCACACCGCGAGCCATGAGATCCCCCACCAGGTCCACCATGTCGGCGATGTAGTCCGTGGCGTGCGGCGTCTCGTCCGGGCGGAGCACCCCCAGGGCGTCCATGGCCTCCCACCAGCGCGCCTCGAACTCGGCGGCCACCTCCGGCTCCGTCCTGCCCTGCTCGTTCGCCCGCTTGATGATGTTGTCGTCGACATCGGTGATGTTGGACACGTACCGAACGGCCAACCCGGAGAAGAGCAGGTAGCGGCGCAGGACGTCGAAGACCAGGTTGTAGCGGCCGTGCCCGATGTGGGGAAGGTCGTAGACGGTTGGGCCACAGACGTACATCGACACCTCGCCGGCCGTGCGTTGCTCCAGCGGGCGAACCGTGCCCGTTGCGGTGTCGTGAAGGCGCAGCACCCGGGTACGGTAACCCGATCATGTCGACCTCAACGACCGGAGCGCCCCGCGTCCCCGAGAAGCCCACGCTGGACAATCTGGAGGAGCGTTGGGCCCCGGCCTGGGAGGAAGCGGGGACCTACCGGTTCGACGACACGGCCACCCGCGACGAGGTGTTCTCCATCGACACGCCCCCGCCCACGGTGTCCGGCTCCCTCCACATGGGCTCGGTCTTCGGTTACGTGCAGACCGACGCCATCGCCCGCTACAGGCGCATGCGGGGGTGGAAGCTGTTCTATCCCATGGGATGGGACGACAACGGGCTCCCGACCGAGCGACGGGTCCAGACCTATTTCGGGGTGACCTGCGACCCCTCCCTCCCCTACGACCCGGACTTCACCCCGCCCGATGAGCCGGGCAAGGACGACATCCCCGTCAGCCGACCAAACTTCATTGCGCTCTGCCACCAACTCACGGCCGAGGACGAGCGGGCCTTCGAAGGCTTGTGGCGGCGTGTGGGCCTGTCGGTCGATTGGGGCCGCACGTACGCGACGATCGACGACAGGAGCAGGCGGACCAGCCAGCGCATGTTCCTGCACAACCTGGCCCGAGGCGAGGCCTACACCTCCGAGGCGCCAACGCTCTGGGACGTGGACTTCCAGACGGCGGTGGCCCAGGCCGAGATGGAGGACCGCGAACTGGCCGGTGCCTACCACCGCCTCCGGTTCGACGACATCGAGATCGAGACGACCCGCCCCGAGTTGGTGGCCGCCTGCGTGGCCCTGGTCGCCCACCCCGACGACGAGCGCTATGCCGCCCGCTTCGGATCCACGGTACACACGCCGCTGTTCGGGGTCGAAGTGCCCGTCCTCGCCCATCCCCTGGCCGAGCCGGACAAGGGCTCGGGCATCGCCATGATCTGTACGTTCGGCGACGTCACCGACGTCGTGTGGTGGCGCGAGCTCGATCTGCCGACGCGGAGCATCGTGACGCGGTCGGGGCGCATCACCGAAACGCCGCCACCCGGCGTCCCCGACGGCGAGGCCTGGCGGGCCATCGCCGGCCGAAGCGTGAAGCAGGCGAAACGGGCGATGGTCGAATTGCTGGCGGCATCGGGGGACATGATCGGAGAGCCCAGGCCGATTCAGCATGCAGTGAAGTTCTACGAGCGGGGAAGCCGCCCGCTCGAAATCGTCACGAGTCGGCAGTGGTTCATCCGCAACGGAGGACGCGACGAGGTGCTGCGCCGGCAGCTCCTCGACCGCGGGACCCAGCTCGATTGGCGCCCGCCCTACATGCAGGTCCGCTTCGACGACTGGGTGAGCGGCCTCAACGGCGACTGGCTGGTGAGTCGCCAGCGCTTCTTCGGCGTGCCGGTGCCGCTCTGGTACCCCGTCGGCCCCGACGGGGAGGCCGACCACACGTCTCCCATCATTCCCGAAGAGTCGATGTTGCCGGTCGACCCCACGACAGATGTCCCTCCGGGTTACACGCCCGAACAAAGGGGTGTGCCCGGCGGGTTCACCGGCGACCCCGATGTCATGGACACGTGGGCCACCTCCTCGGTGACGCCGCAGATCGCATGTGGATGGGAGGACGATCCGGCGCTGTTCGCGGCCACCTTCCCCATGGATCTCCGGCCCCAGGGACCCGAGATCATCCGCACCTGGCTCTTCTCGACGTTGCTCCGCTCACACCAGGAGCACGGCGTGCTGCCCTGGCGGCACACGACCATCAATGGCTGGATCCTGGACAAAGACCGCAAGAAGATGTCCAAGTCGAAGGGCAACGTGATCACGCCCATGGCGACGCTCGAGGAGTTCGGCTCCGACGCCGTGCGCTACTGGGCGTGCAACGGAAGGCCGGGAACGGACACCGCCCTCGACGTGGGCGTCATGAAGATCGGTCGCCGGCTGGCGATCAAGGTCCTCAACGCCTCGAAGTTCGCGCTGGGCCGCTTGGGCGACGGGCCGATCCCCGGGCCCGAGGCGGTGCACATGCCTCTCGATGCTGCATTGTTGGCGCAGCTGGCCGCACTCGTCGAGGCGGCCACCGCGGCCCACGACGAATTCGACTACGCCCGCGCCCTCGAGGTGACCGAGACGTTCTTCTGGTCCTTCTGCGACGACTACGTCGAGCTGGTCAAGACACGCGCCTACGGCGAGGGAGCCTCCAGCGGGACGGACTCGGCCCGGGCGACGTTGGCGCTCGCCCTCTCCGTCCTGCACCGGCTCTTCGCCCCGTTCCTCCCTTTCGTCACCGAAGAGGTCTGGAGCTGGTGGCAGGACGGCTCGGTGCACCTGGCGGACTGGCCCGAGGCCGCCGCCGTCGGGCCGCACGCCGGCGCCGACCAGTCCGTGCTGACGATCGCGTCCGAAGTCCTTGCTGCCGTCCGACGGGAGAAGACCGCCAACAAGCGCTCCATGCGGGCGCGCGCGGCCCTCCTCACCGTCAGCGGTCCGCCCGCGACGCTGGCCGCGGTCGAGGCGGCCCGTGGTGACATCGTCGACGCCGGGGGCGTGGACGAGCTGGTCGTATCCGCCGCAGATGAGCTGTCGGTGCTGGTGGTCCTGGCCGAGGAGACCTGACCCCGAGCGTCAGAGATAGGCGGCCTGCGCCGCGTCGGCCATCTCCGCCGGCATCCCTTCGTGGGCGATGCGGCCGTGCAACATGATGGCGGCCCGGTCCGCCACACCGAGAGCTGTCTCCGCGAATTGCTCGACGACGACCACGGTCACCCCACCGGCGGCAATGGCCGCCACCAGCTCATAGAGGTGGCCCACAATGATGGGCGCCAGCCCCATGGAGAGCTCATCGAGCAGCAGCACCTTGGTCTCTCCCGCCAACGCGCGCGAAATGGCCAGCATCTGTTGCTCGCCGCCCGAGAGCGTTCCGGCCAGTTGCTTCCGGCGCTCCTTCAAGCGTGGGAACTGCTCGTAGGCCCGCGCCTCGACATCGACCGTGGTGAGACCGCCACGGTAGGTCCACATGCGCAGGTTGTCGCGTACCGTCAGGTTGGGAAAGACACCACGCCCCTCGGGGATTGCAACGACACCAGCCCGCGCCAAGACGTCGGGCTTCCAGCTCGAGGGCGTCACCCAGTCCACCGAGACCGTGCCCGCCGTCGCCTGCAGGCGGCCGTTCACGACCTTGAGGAGCGTGCTCTTGCCGGCCCCGTTGGGCCCGAGCAAAGCGAAGACGCTGCCGGCGGGCACTTGGAGATCCACGCCGTGGAGTACTTCAATGCGCCCGTAGGCCGCGTGGACGCCCTCGATCGTCACGCCCGCGCCCGGTTTGGCGCTGTCTCTCCCTGTCGCCGTCACTCGGCATCCTTGCCGTGGCCCAGATAGGCGTCCTGCACCGCCGGATTCTTCCGGATAGCGTCCGGGGCGCCCGAGGCGATGACCTCGCCGAAGTCGAGCACGTGCACGGTGGAGCAGAGCTGCAGCACCAGGTCGGTGTCATGCTCGACCAGCAGGATGGCGCGACCCTCCCCCGCCAGCGATGTGAGGAGGCGGCCCAAGGTGGCGCTCTCCTCCTCATCGAGGCCGGAGAACGGCTCGTCGAGGAGGAGGACCTTGGGATCGGTCGACAGGGCGCGGGCCAATTCGACCAGGCGGGCCGACCCGGTCGGCAGTGACGACACCGGCGCGGCGGCCTCCTCTCCCACGCCCACGCGCTCCAACAGGTCGAAGGCGGCAGACGGCGGAGCGCTTCTTTCGCCTGCCTCGAGCCCGACGCGCACATTGTCAGCGGCGCTGAGGGTCGAAAAGAGTTCAAGGCGCTGGAAGGTGCGCGCCATACCGAGGCGAGCCCGACGATACGTGCGTGCGCGCGTGACATCGGTTCCGCCCAGCGACACAGAACCGCTGCTGGGTCGCTGCAGGCCCGTGATGACGTTGAACAACGTGGTCTTGCCCGCGCCGTTGGGGCCGATCAGACCGGTCACTACTCCCGCTTCGGCAAAGAGCGAAACGCCGGAGAGAGCGACCACGCCGCCGAAGCGGACGGTCACATGCTCCACGGCGAGGGCGGCGGCGCCCTCCGCGTCAGGCGGCACTGGCCACCTCGCGCTCGACCGCAATGGGTTCGACCCTGTTCTGCGCGTCGCCGAAGGGCAGCCGCACCCGGTTCGTGAGCCACGTCATGCCCAACACGCCCTCGGGGTGCCGCGCCAGCAGGACGATGCCGATGCCCGCGGCGAGTCCGATCAGGTCGGCCAGCGACGTGGGCAGATGGGTCTGCAGGACAGGGAGTGCAGCGGCCGTCATGCCTCCGAGGAGCGCGCCGGTAAGGGTGCGGATCCCCCAGATCGCCACGAAGAGGAGCAGCGTGAGACTCCCGATGTACTGGACGTCGGTAGCCCCGATCCCACCTTGCTGCCCGGCATAGAAGACGCCGCCGAGGCCCGCCATGGCGGCCGACAGGCTGAATACGATCACCTTGGTGCGCACTGCGTTGAGCCCCACCATGGCAAAGGCCGCCGGCGAGTCGCTCATCGCCACAAGACGCCGGCCGTACGCGCTCCGGCGCACCAGACCGACGAGAAGTGCACACAGCGCTGCCGCCACCGCGACCTCAATGAGCTCGGCCTGGTTGCTGACCGAGCTCATGAAGGGCAGCCGCAGGCGGCCCACGCCGATGGACGTCCCGTCGGAAATGACGCTCGAGTTGTCGAAGAAGGCGGAGTACATGACCGCGCCAAAGGCAAAGGTGGCCAGAGCCAGGTAGAGACCGCGCAGACGCAGGGTCGGGAGGGCCACGAGCGCCCCCACGGCACCCGACACCGCCACCGCCAGGAGCAGCCCCCACCACGAATCGCCCCCGAGCGTCTTCCCCATGGTGAAGGCACCGATCCCCATGAAGGTCAGCTGGCACAGCGAGACCTGACCGGCGAAGCCGACGAGCAGCACGAGCGAGAGACCGACAATGCCGAGCGCCAACCCCTGCGAGAGCGTCGAGAGGGCGGTCGCTCCCACAATGGCCGCCAGAACCACCATCACCGCGATCAGCAGGGCGGCACCAGCCATCGACTGGCGAACGGAGGCCACCCTGGGGACGGCTCGCACGGCCAGGCGCCCGGCGGGGGCCAGCCGCGCCGCCGGGATCACGAGCAGTGCCACGAAGAGGAAGACGACCGGAATCACCTCGACGAGGACGGCAGCGAGGCCGGCGTTGATGTGGCCGGGAAGGTAGCCCTGGGCGTAGTAGGTGACGAGGCCGAGGATGAGCGCGCCGACAAAGGTCATGGGAAGGCTGCGCAGCCGACCTACGACGGCAGCCGCGAACCCGTTCAGGGCCAGGAGCGTCAGCTGGACCGACGTCAACCCGGTCTGTCCAACGAGCGGAGCAATGAGCACGCCAGCGAGGGCCGCCAGCATGAAGCCCAGCACCCATCCCATCTGCGACAGCCGATAGGGCTTGGCGCCGGCCAGCGCGACGAGCTCGGGATCGTCGACTACGGCGCGCATGGCGACGCCGAGCCGAGCCCGGCGCAGGAACAGGCCGAGGGCAACGCCCACTACTGCGGTGACGATCACGATCATGATCTGCTGGTACTGCAGCGTGACACCGTTGGACCCGAACAGATGAACCGACAAGACCGTGCCATTCGATTGGGTGAAGTAGGGCGGCACAGCGCGGATGATGTCAGGGCTACTCCAGAAAATGGTGGCGACGCCCAGCAATATCACCAAGAGGCCAAGCGACACCATGAGCGACCGCTCCACGGTGGCACCGTGGATGCGCCGGAAGAGCACGAACTCGACGATGAGTGCGAGGAGTGGTGCCTCCACGAAGACGATGAACACGATGGCGAGCAGGAACGGCCAGTGCTCGTTCTGCCACAACTCCCAATACGAGAACGCCGCGACCATACCCACGGCGCCCTGGGCGAAGTTGAAGACGCCGGTCGTGTTGTAGGTCACGACGAGGCCGATGGCCAAGAGGCCGTAGACCGCACCGAAGACGATGCCGAGGACAGTGAACGAGAGGAAGACGCTCACCGCTTCACCTGCTCACCACTGCGAAACCCCCAACCGCGACGCCGGCTTTAGCCCGTGACGCCGGAAGCGTTGTACAACTTTGCGTTGCAGTCGAATCCGGCGCCCGTCGGCAGCTCACGGACGTATTTCCCCTTCTTGATGCCGGCTTGTACAAAGCAGGGTGTCAGCGTCTTGGCGGCCGGGTCCGAGCCTCCGAAGAGCCCGTTGGCGTTGTAACTCGTGATTTTCCTCAGCTCGGCCATGACGGAACCCCTGGTCGGATGCGGCCCGGCCGCCTTGAGGGCCTGAACGAACATCTCGGCGGAAGCCCATCCGAAGAGCGTGTAGAGGTCGGGGGACCAGGACGAATTCACTTTCTTCACGTACGTATCAAATTGCTTGACCGCCGGCACTTTGTTGGCGTCCTCGCCGAGGTACAGGGCGTAGACCTGTCCGATCTGGATCCCATTGGTCGCCGCGGGGCCGCCGGCGTGGGAGATGAACTGGTCAGCGTAGACGGGACCTCCCGAGAAGATGAGGCCCGGGTGCCAGTTCTGGGTATTGGCGTTCTCCACGAAGATCGCGGCGTCCTGCCAATCGATCCCGGTCAGATCGACCGCGTTCACACCCTTGTTCTTCATGTTGATGACATCGGTCGTGAAGTCGGACGCCAGCGGATTGACATCGTCGACGTAGGCGATCTTGTAACCCAGGCTCTTCATGCCGGCGAACTGTTGGGCCATCTGGGTCTTGGCCGAGGAGACATCGGAGACGATGGCGCCGACGGTCATGTCCTTGGGATAGTGCTTCTTGTAGTACTGAACCGGTCCCAGAGTCTCCTGGCCGGACAACGGTTGTGCGCTGAAGTCGTTGGGCAACGCGTTGGTGCCGGCGTCGAGCGTCACGGAGACATCGGGCACGGCAGTGTTGCTGGCCAACGCCGCACACCCGTACCCGTCGAAGAGAGAGAAACTCCCTACCAGCGCGAAATCGTTGTCGATTGCTTCCTGGGTCTCGGTGCTGTTCTGCTGACCGCTGAAGGCGTCATCCTTGGAGTCGACGAGAAGCTTCCGGCCGTCGACACCGCCCTGCGCATTGATCATGTCGAAGTAGGCCTTCACCCCGATTGATGCACCCTCGAACAGACCCGGGACGGGACCCGTGACGATGGAGACGTTGCCGACCGTCACCGATTTCGGAGTGATCCCGGTCGTCGCTGCATTCTGGGCCGCCGTCGGCGCGAGAGCCGGCGTACAGGTACCCGAGGCCGTCGTCGCCGCCCCGGCCGGTACAGCGGCCACCAGGGCGCCTCCCCCGATGGCGACCCACCCCGCGATCACGGAACCGGCCAGCAGGCCGCGCGCGGCTCGACCACCCAACGCGCGCTTGCTCGAGCCGTTCAACTGCACGTTCCCCACAGCCACCCCTTCTCGGTTGTCCGTCCCTCCCCTCCCGCTTCAGTTCCGGTCGGGGTGGGGGGTCACAATTCGGGAGCTGACTCTACGTCAGAAACAATTCTCGAGTTCGTCACACCCAGTTCATCGGCCGTTTCGCCAGCGGCCCGAGCCGCCTGGAGGAAATCGGCAACGGCCGAGGTCGTGGCCTGGCAGCGCAATGAGGCAAGGATGTCGAAAGCATGCTGGGCCAGGGGTAACTCGGCGTAGGCAACGGGGGCGAGGGACACCGACCGCAGGCGCTCGACGAACCGCCTCGCCGACTCCACCGGGACCAGCGTGTCATTGACCCCCTGGAGCACGAAGAACGGTGGGGCCTCGGCCCGGACCCGGTAGGTGGGGGAAGCAAGCCGGAAGAGGTCCGGGTGCTCGGACTCCGTCGTCTTCATCACTGTCTTCTCGAGCATCTTGAGGAGGCCTGGGCCGAAGATGGCCGAACCGTCGGTCGAGCTCGTCAGGTCCATGACGCCGTAGAAGGGGACACAAGCCTGGACGTCCGTCTCGACGTCTTCGAATCCGGGTTGGAATGCGGGATCGCCGGCGCTCAGAGCGAGCAGCGCGCACAGATGGCCACCGGCCGAACCACCGCTGACGGCAACGAACGAAGGGTCGCCCCCGTAGTCGTTGATGTGCTCCTTGACCCAGCCCACCGCCCGCTTGGTGTCGACGATGTGATCGGGCCAGGTGGCCTTGGGACTGAGCCGGTAATTGATCGCCACGCAGACCCATCCCCGGGCGACGAGCTCGTACATCATGGGCTTGCCCTGCTCGCGCTTCTCGCCGATCATCCAGGCGCCCCCGTGGATGTAGACCATGACCGGGGCCTTTCCCGGCGGTGCCAAACGCGACTGGTAGACGTCGAGGCGGTGGCGTTTGTCGCCGTCACCCCAGTAGTCGATGTTGCGCGTCACCCGCACGGCTCGAGAGCCGAAGGGGATGGCCCGGGTCACCCGCCACCACCGGCCCCACGTCGGTGCCGTCGGCTGCAAGGGGACGGGAAACGCCGGGGTCCGCACCTCGCCCAACGCAGCGGCGGTCACGTTGGCGGCCCGCCTCCCAGCGATGCCCAGTCCGACCAGCCCCACCCACTCCGCGACGACGACGGCCAATCCCAACCAGCCGGCCCAGGTCGACAACGCCCCGGCCCAAATGAAGAGACCGGTTGCCACGACTTGCCACAGGATGTTCTGGAAGGCCAGCTCGCCGGCGATCCAGCCGCACGTGAAACTGAGAACGGTGAAGGGCTCCCGGCGTATGGGGCGGTAGGCGAGCACCACGGCCACGGCTCCGATGAGCGTCAGGATCAAAAAGGCGTACGGCACACCACCATCTTCGCCCGACGGAGGCGTTCTCCGCAGGTCCCCCCTGGTCGGAGGGTTCCCGGCCCCGTTTGCCCTGGCCTGAAGGAGGCGCGAGGTTATGCACGCCGTGACGATGACCAAGGAGAGTCGATGACCCCCGAACGGCTGACCGGGCTCGATGCGAGTTTCCTCTACATGGAGACCCCCACCCTCCACATGCACGTCGCCATGACGGCCGTCTTCGACCCTGCCACGGTGCCGGGCGGGTATTCGTTCCGGCGGATCCGCCAACTGATCAACGACCGCATCCCCCTCGCCCCGGTGTTCCAACGCCGCCTGGTGGAAGTGCCCATGCGGTTGGGCCACCCCGTCTGGGTGGACGATCCCGAATTCGACATCGACAACCATCTTCGGCGCGCCGCGTTGCCCTCTCCCGGCGGGATGCGGGAGCTCGGCGATTTCGCCGCCGACGTCATCAGCCGCCAGCTGCACCGGGACCGTCCGCTCTGGGAGATGTGGATTGTCGAGGGCCTGGAGGACGGGAAGATCGCCGTGGTCATCAAGATGCACCACAGCACCATCGACGGCGTATCCGGAGCGGAGCTCCTTGGCGTGCTCTTCGATCTCGAGCCCGACCCCCCGGAGACGCATCCGCAGACCGCCCGGCCCTTCGACACCCGCATCCCGTCAGGCCTGGAACTTGTCTCGCAGGCGATGATGGCCGGTCTGGTGGCGCCCTTCGACCTGGGCCGCACGGTGCTGCGCACCACCCGCAGCATCTTCGACGTGCGCCGCATCCGCCAGGGTCTGACAGCGAAGGCCGCGCTGCCGTTGACGGCACCGCGCACCTCGATCAACGTCGCGGTACATGCCCGCCGACGCGTCGCCTTCGCCGCCGCCAGCCTCGCCGACGCGAAAGCTCTCAAGGACAAAATGGGTACCACCGTCAACGATGTCGTGTTGGCGATCTGTGCCGGCGCACTGCGGACATATCTCCTTGCCGGCGACGAGCTCCCTGATATCCCGCTCGTCTCGGTGGTCCCGGTCTCGGTGGCTCCCGATGTGGCCGGATTGAAGGGCTCCAACAAGGTGTCGGCGATGTTCGTCCAGCTGCCCTGCCACATTGAGGACCCGCTCGAACGGTTGCAGCTCATTCACGAAGGGACCAAGGGGGCAAAGGAAGAGCACCGGGCGCTCGGGGCCACGACCTTGCAGGACTGGGCCGAGCACGCCACCCCCAACGTGTTCGCGGCGGCGGCGCGGCTGTACACCGGCATGAAGCTCGCCGGCCGGCACCGCCCGGTCGCCAACCTCGTGATCTCCAACGTGCCCGGCCCGGATTTCCCCCTGTACCTGGGCGGGAGCCAGATGCTCGGAATGTTCCCCCTCGGCCCCGTCATGGACGGGATGGGGCTGAACATCACCATCATGAGCAACATGGGCGTCCTGTACTGGGGTCTCGCCTCCGATGCGCGTGCCGTCCCACGCCTCTGGGACGTTGCTGCCGCCGTGCCGCGGGCTCTGACCGAGCTGATGGGAGCGGCCGGCCTCGAGTCGCAACCGTTCGACGTCCCGATCCACCTCGGTCCCGGCATGCCCCCGACGGCCCACTGGGTCCGATCGGCTGCGTCGGTCGATCCGGAGACGACCGGTAGCGTGAGCGCATGACAGTTCGCGAGCTTGGCCACCTGGTGCTCTACGTCCGTGATCTCGGGCGCTCCGTAGAGTTCTACCGCGACGTGCTCGGCTGGCAGCAGGTCCTGCCCGCGCCGGGCGAGGTCCCCGTGGGGGCCGCCGGGTTCTCGTCGGGCCGTACGCACCACGAGCTGTTGCTCATCGAAGTCGGTCCCGACGCCACCCCGATCCCTCCCGGCAGGCGCGTCGGGATGTACCACTTCGGCCTCAACGTCGGAGAGACCGACGACGATCTGCGAGAAGCGCTCGCGTCGGTCCAGGCCGCCGGCGCCACCGTGGTCGGTTCCGCCGACCACACCGTGACCCACAGCATCTACATCCTCGACCCCGACGGGAACGAGATCGAGCTCTACGTCGACGTTCCCGGTGTGGACTGGCAGTCGAACCCGACCCTCGTCGGGGCCGCCATCCGACCGCTCCGGCTCTGACCACCCAGGCGACCTGTTCGTGACGCAAGCGATGCGCGCCGTGCGCGCCGATACCGAGGGCGAGCGCGCCACGGTGGAATGGCTGCTCCAGGGCGGGGTCGCCGTGGTGCCGACCGACACCGTCTATGGATTGGCGGCGAGGCCGGAGGAGGTTGCCGCCGTGCGCAGCATCTACCGCCTGAAGGGACGGCCCGAGGGCATGCACCTCCCTGTCTTGGCCGCCTCTGTGGACCAGGTGCGTGGACTGGGGGTGGCCTTCACGTCCGGAGCGGAAGTGCTGGCCCGACGCTGGTGGCCGGGACCGCTCACACTCGCCTTCGGGTTCGATCCCCAGCTCGAACGACCCGAATGGCTGGACGGGCGCGTCGAAGTCGCCGTCCGTATCCCCGCTCATCGTTTCCTGCGTGCCGTTCTGCAGCAAACCGGCGTGCTCCTGGTGACGAGCGCCAACCGCCACGGCGCCTCGACCCCACGGACGGCGGACGATGTCGCAGGGGCTCTTGGCTCCACAGTGGAACTGATCATCGATGGCGGAGAACTGCAGGACGTCCCTTCGACGCTGGTCAATGTCAGCGGGACGGCGCCGTCACTGGAACGCGAGGGCGCCATTTCGCAGCACGCCATCCATGACGCACTGCGCGAGGCCCCGTGAGTCGGACGTTGCTGGCCATTGAGACGTCGTGTGACGAGACCGCGGCGGCGGTCGTCGATGACGCACTGTCGGTGCGCTCCTCCGTGGTCGCCAGCCAGATCGACTTGCATGCCGCCTTCGGCGGGGTCGTCCCCGAGCTGGCCAGCCGCGCCCACCTCGAGACGGTGACGCCGATCGTTGCCCGTGCCCTCGAGGAGGCCGGCGTCTCCGGCCGGGATCTCACGGCCGTCGCCGTCACGTCCGGACCGGGTCTGGTCGGCGCGCTCCTGGTGGGCATTGCGACTGCGAAGGCCCTGGCGCTCGGCTGGGATATTCCGGTGGTGGGCGTCAACCACCTGGAGGGCCATCTGGCCAGCGTCTACCTCGCCGATCCGGAAGTGCCGTTCCCACAGACCGCGCTCTTGGTGTCGGGCGGCCACTGCATGCTCACCCGCTGCACGGGGCCGGGGCACTACGAGTTGCTGGGCGAGACCGTGGACGACTCCATCGGCGAGGCCTATGACAAGGTCGCCCGCTTCCTCGGGCTCGGGTACCCGGGCGGTCCGGTGCTCGACCGCCTCGCCGCCACCGGCGAGGACGTGCTGGGCTTCCCGCGACCCATGCTGGCGGAGGGCTACACCTTCTCCTTCTCCGGACTCAAGACCGCGGTGGTCAACCATGTGCGCGCCGACCCTGGATTCTCGGAAAGCGAAGTGGCTGCCTCTTTCGTCGCCGCCTGCATGGACGTGCTCATCGCCAAGCTCCGCCGCGCCCTCGAGGAGTTCCGAGACCCCGCCCTGGCCATCGTCGGCGGCGTGGCGGCGAGTCCGATCCTGCGGGCCAGGGCCCAGGTGTTGGCCGACGAATTCGGCACCCGGTTGCTCATCCCTCCCCACGCCATGGCCACCGACAACGCCGCCATGATCGGCGTGGCGGGCTGGCACAAGCTCGAGGCCTCCGGCGGTAGCGCCCCCGCTTTCGGGCCCGAGCCGGACATGCGACTCCGATTCGTCTAGGTCTCGGCCGCCCGGCGCGCCCGGCCCCGGCGCGCCCGTGAGCCGAACAAGTGCGACGAGAGGTCGAGGAGGACACCGAGCGCGACGATGAACCAGCCGAACGAGTCCACGCCCCGACCCGGTGCATAGACCAGGGCATAGAAGAGAGTGGTGTACGGCAAGAAGAGGAAGCCGAGGATCCCTTCCCAGCCGGAATGGAAGGCGATCGTCAGGCGGTCCGAGAAGATCCAGAGCAGGAAGACGACGAAGCGTGGCGAAATCGCCGCAAAGAGTGCGAGGAGACAACCCATCGTCCCTCTCCCCTAGTAGAGCCCGACGACATTGCCGCTCTCGTCGATGTCGATCCGCTCTGCCGCCGGACTGCTCGAGAGCCCGGGCATGGTGCGCATGTCACCACTGATCAGGTACACGAATCCCGCGCCCACGTTTGCCCTGGCCTCGCGGACAGGAAGGCGCCACCCCCGGGGCGCGCCCCGGAGCGAGGGATCCGAGGAGATGGACAGGTGTGTCTTGGCGATGCAGACGGGGAACGAGCCGAACCCGGCCCGCTCGTACCTGTCGAGCTGGGTCGCGGCCTGCGGGAGGTAGTCGACCCCCTCCGCGCCGTAGATCTCGGTCGCGACCGCCTCGATCTTCTGCCGAAGCGACGCCTCGTCGTCGTAGAGCATGTGGAAATCGCCCGGCTCCGCCGCCGCCTCGACGACCGCTTCGGCCAGTTCGACAGCACCCTTCCCGCCCTTCTCGAAGTGTGAGCACACGGCGGACCGCGCCCCCGCCGACGCCCCGATCTCACGGATGGCGGCGTGCTCTGAAGGAAAGTCGCCCGCCATCGCGTTGATGGCGACGACGGGCGTGACGCCGTGGCGCCGCACGATGCCCAGGTGGGCCAGGAGGTTGGCGGCGCCCAGGTGGACCTCCTCCGGGTTTTCTTCCAACATGGCCGGTGGCAAGGGACGACCCGCCACGACGCGGTGGCGACCCGAATGCAACTTCATCGCCCTCACGGTGGTCACCACCACGGCGGCATCGGGAACGAGACCTGACGTCCGGCACTTAATGTTGAAGAACCGCTCCGCCCCCATGTCCGCGCCGAATCCGGCCTCGGTGATCAGGAACTCCCCCGCATGAATGCCGATCAGGTCGGCGACCACGGACGAATTGCCGTGGGCGATGTTCCCGAAGGGACCGGCGTGTACGAGTGCCGGTGTGTTCTCGAGCGTCTGCAGCAGATTGGGCTTCAAAGCATCGCGCATGACGACGGTCATGGCCCCGGCCGCCTTGATCTGCTCGGCCGTGACCGGTTCACCGGCCGAGGTGTACCCGACCACGATGCGCCCCATGCGCTCGCGCATGTCGCGCAGCGACGTCGACAGCGCGAGGATCGCCATGACTTCGGAGGCTGGCGTGATATCGAATCCGGTCTGGCGCGGCGTGCCGTCCTGCTTCGCCCCGAGGCCGCTCACGATGTGCCGGAGGGAGCGGTCGTTGACATCGAGCACGCGCTTCCACGTCACGTCGTGCGGCTCGAGCTCCAGCGTGTTCCCGTGGTAGATGTGGTTGTCCACCATGGCGGCGAGGAGATTGTTGGCGGCCGTCACCGCATGCAGGTCCCCGGTCAGGTGCAGGTTCAGGCTCTCGAACGGGACCACCTGGCTGTAGCCCCCACCCGCCGCGCCGCCCTTGATCCCGAAGGTCGGGCCCATGGAGGGTTGCCGGATGGCGATGGTCGCCTGCCTCCCGATGCAGGCCATGGCCTGGCCCAGCCCGACCGTCGTCGTGGTCTTGCCCTCACCGAGCGGGGTGGGAGTGACAGCCGTCACCACCACGTAGCGTGCCCGGGGACGGTCGGCCAGGGATTCGACGGCGTCGAGGCTTATTTTCGCAACGTCACTCCCGTAGGGCTCGAGGAGCCCGGGCTCGATGCCCATTTGGGCGGCGATAGCGGTCATCGGACGCAAGTTGGCCCCCGCGCGATCTCGATGGCCGGAGGAAGGGGCACGGACACGGACACGGACACGGACACGGACACGGACACGGATCATGCCAGACGGGGCAGAGGGCACGCCGTTCCCAACGGCCTCGCAGGGTGCGCCGCCGCGGCCTACCCTCTCGATGAGCGCTCGGCAGATGGGCGTCGCGCCCACCGCCGGGCACGGGAAAAGGAGCATTGCCATGTCGAAGGCTGATGGCGTCTTCATCTACATCGGGACCTATGCCAGCGAGGTCGACGCCCGCGCCGACTACGACGTCGTCAAGGACCTCCACGCCGTCGGGGCCGTGGGCACCTTTGACGCCGCCGTCATCACCAAGGACGACCAGGGGAAGATCCATGTCAACAAGGACGAGACCACCACCCGGCACGGGGCGTGGGGCGGCGCCGCCGCCGGCGCGCTCGTCGGCATTCTGTTCCCGCCCTCCATCATCGGTTCGGCCATTGTGGGTGCCGCCATCGGCGGTGTGAGCGGGCACTTGTGGAAGGGGATGTCCCGCACCGACGTCAAGGAGTTCGGCGAGGCCATCGATGCCGGTGAGGCCGCACTGGTGATCGTGGGTGAGACGACGATCGAAGACGCCATCGAGAAGGCCGCCCTCAAGGCCCAGAAGAAGGTCGCCAAAGAACTCCAGGTCGACAAGAAGGACGTCGACAAGGCGGTGCAGGAGGCCGCGCAGTCGATTTCTTGAACCGTCGCTCGACCGCCTCGGACCACACGCCATGATCTTCACCCACGCGCTGGTTCTGGTGCTGGGCGCCTTCGTGGCACTGGCCGTGCTGGGCTCTGCGCTCAAGACCGTCGTCCTGCCGCGGCAGGGCTTCCCGCGCCTGTCGCAGTTCGTCTTTGCGCTGGTCCACCGGCTCCTGGTCCACCCCCGCCGAAACGACCGACTGGCCAACTCGTTGCGCGGGCTGTACGCGCCGGTCGCCCTGGTCAGCCTGCCGCTCGTCTGGATGATCCTGATGATGCTGGCCTTCACCGGCATCTACTTGGGCTCAGGCTCCCACGACCTCTCCTGGTCGCGGGCGTTCGAGATCAGCGTGTCATCCGTGACCACCATGGGCTTCGCCGAGCCCAACGGGACCGGCCGGATCTGGATCGCCTTCGTTGAGGCGATCATCGGACTCGGCCTGGTCGCCCTGCTCATCAGCTACCTGCCCACCATCTACTCCGCCTACAACGACCGCGACAAGGGCACCAACCGCCTGCGCCCGATCGCCGGCCAGCCTCCGAGCGCCACGGAGTTTCTCCAGAGCCTGCAACGCCTGGGCAGCCTCGAAAGCCCGGAGCTGTGGCGGAATTCGGCCGACTGGATGCTCGACCTCGAGCAGACGCATACCGCGTTCCCCATCCTCAGCTACTTCCCCGAATCGGACCCCGCACAATCGTGGGTGGCCACCATGGGGTCGCTCCTCGACGCGTCCGCGCTCGTCTTCGCCGTTTCCGACCGCGATGCCTTCGACGTCTTCGCCGACGCAGAGAAGGGCCCACTGACCGTGTTGGTCTACGGACTCCCGCTGATCGTGCGCATCGCCCAGGCCGTCAACATCCCGCTGCCGCCACCGACGAGACTGCCCGAACTCATGGCCCAGTCGAACCAACCGGCTCCAACGGTCAGTGTCAGCCGGGACGAGTACGACGTGGCCCTGGCGGCCCTCTCTGGGATCCTCGCCGTCGACCCGGGGCGGGAGGAGCAGGCGTGGCGCCGTTTCGCCTGGATCCGTTCCGCCTATGAGCCGGCACTACGCGCCTTGGCCGGCGTCACCATGGCCTCCCCTGCGCCGTGGACGACGGACCGACCGGGGGTGGTCGGCAGGCCCCGCTTCTGGCGGCACCGCGCCCTGCGCGTCGACTGGTCGCAACAACCGCCAATCCCGGTAGCCAACGCGACTCCTACAGGTGGCTGAAGCCGCCTGACTCCTCTTTGGTCATCGACACCGTCACCGGGTGGCGATCGAAGTGGGCGATCGACTGCTGGAGATCCTCGAGCAGGATGCCGGCCAGGTCGCGGCTGACACCCTGGCGGACGAGAATCCGCTGCACCGAGATGTCCGAGACGGATCCCGTCAGCGGATAGGCGGGGACCTGCCAGCCGCGTGCTCGCAACCGGTCTGCGACGTCGTAGAGCGTGTAACCCGGGTCCTCACCCTCTTTGATCCGCCAGGCGACCGACGGAATCCCCTTCAGGGGGTCCGAGTCGCAGAGCAATTCGAAGGGACCCAGCTTGACGATCGCCTCGGCCAGGAATTTGCCGGTGTTGTAGCAAGCGTCGTGGACCCTTCGGTAGCCGCCACGCCCCAGCCGCACGAAGTTGTAGTACTGCGCCACGACCTGGCCGGCGGGCCGGGAGAAGTTGATCTGGAAGACCGGCATGTCGCCCCCGAGGTAGGTGACATGGAAGATGAGGTCGTCCGGCAGGTCCGCTGCGTCCCGCCACAGCACCCAACCCACACCGAGTGGGGCCAGGCCGAACTTGTGTCCCGAAGTGCTGATGGACTTCACGCGCGGGATCCGGAAGTCCCACAGAATGTCAGGGGCACAGAAGGGGGCGAGGAACGCGCCGCTGGCACCGTCGACGTGAATGTCCACGTCGAGGCCCGTCTCCTCCTGCAGCTCGTCGAGCGCCCGGGAGAGCTCGAGCACCGGTTCGTACGACCCGGTGTAGGTGACGCCGAAGGTCGGGACGACCATGATCGTGTTCTCGTCCACCTGCTCGAGCATCTGCTCGACGTCCATCTGATAGCGCCCGGGCGACATCGGAATCTCGCGGATCTCAATGTCCCAGTAGCGGGCGAACTTGTGCCAGACGACCTGCACGGGGCCACACACCATGTTGGGCCGATCTGTCGGCTTGCCTGCCGCCTCTCGCTTTGCTCTCCAGCGCCACTTGGCCGCCATGCCTCCGAGCATGCAGGCCTCGGAGGAGCCGATGGCGGAACACCCGACCGGCTCCCCCTCTTCGGGCGCGTTCCACAGGCCGGCGAGCATGCGCACACAGCGGCGCTCGAGCTCCGCCGTCTGGGGATACTCGTCCTTGTCGATCAGGTTCTTGTCGATGCAGATGTCCATCAACTGATGGACCTCAGGCTCTTCCCAGGTCTGGCAGAACGTGGCCAGGTTCTGACGAGCGTTGCCATCGAGGAGGAGCTCGTCGGAGATGGAGCGCATGACATCGACCGGCCGCATCTCGTCGTCGGGGCAGTGTGTCGCCGGCAGGGCAGCCTTCAAGCCCTGGTCGGCGTACACCGAGTCGAGCAATTGATCCCGGATGGTCTCCCGCTTGTGCAAAGGCATGACGCCCCCTTGGCTCTGTTGGTCGGACGTCGGTACCGTATCCCCGTTCCGGGGACCGCAATAACGGTTGCCGCCGCACACGACGGCTGAAGTGGGCCGGTCAACCGTGTCACCAAACCAGATGATGGACGGGTGAGGGTCGGCGCGTCATCACCCTCATCCGGAGACGCCAGATCAGAGCCACTCGCTCAACGGTGGCATGACCCTCGGTGAAATCGTGCGCGATGCAGCGCCTCATCGACGTGGCCGAGAAATTCGCGTCCCGACTCTGGGAGATCGCGTGGATGCGGGCACCCCACGTCCGTCCGGCGACCAGTGGCCGCCGGACGGAGGGCAGACGAGTGCGATCAGCTGGCCAGCAGTTGCAACCGGGCGCGCCCGGCGCGCTCGGCGGTGCTGTTGCGCCGTGGTGCCGGCGTTGGGCTCGATACCGGAGCCTGATTGAGACGGGCACTCTCCGGCCGGTCAGCCAGCTTGGAACGGAGCTGACGCAGTGCCTTCGTGTGGATCTGGCACACCCGGCTCTCCGTCACGCCGAGTACCTGGCCGATCTCGGTCAGCGTCAGGCCGTCGTAGTAATACATCATCAAGACCGTGCGCTCGCGCTCGGGCATGCCGTCAACAGCGGCGATGAGCGCCTCTTTGGACTCCTTCGCCTCGAAGGTGTCCACTGGGCCCCACGAACCGTCCGGCAGGGTGTCGCCCAGCGTGGAGCGCTCGGAGCGGTCGCCCCCGCGCAGCACCTCGTCCAACGCCATCATGCCGACGGTCGAGATCTTGCGCAGTGCCTTGTGGAAGTCGCCGACGGACATCTCAAGTTCGGCTGCCACCTCGGCCTCATTGGGCGTGCGGCGCAGCGTCCCCTCCAAGTGGGTGAACGCCTGTTCGACTGCACGGGCCTTGGTGCGCACGGACCGGGGCACCCAGTCGATGGAGCGAAGCTCATCGATAATCGCCCCCTTGATGCGCGGAATGGCGTACGTCTCGAAGCGCAGATTGCGGTCGAGCTCGAAGCGCTCGATGGCATCGATGAGCCCGATGATGCCGTAGCTGACGAGATCCTCTTCGTCGAAGTGCCGGGGCAACCCGGCCAGGACGCGTCCGGCGATGTACTTGACGAACGGCGAGTAGTAGATGATCAGCTGGTTGCGAAGTGACTGCTCGCCGGTCCGCTTGAACTCAGACCACAGACTCTCGATACCCGCCTCTGCCGACTCCTGCGCCGTGGAAAGCGGACTTGCTGTCGATCCCACGTAGGTTTCCCCCTCTGTCATTTGCACCATCCGACCGGTGCGACTTCTCTCCTGGAACAACATTTGATCATGTGCATTTCGTGTATTCAGGAGTAGCAACCACTCTAATAGGTCGCCCTCTTGCAGGACGGTTGCGTGAACGTTGTGGAACGGTTGCAGAGGCCACGCAACCGTTGAGCAACGGTTCTTGGGAGCCGATCCGCGCCGAGAAATGCTGGCATGCAACCCGTTTCATCAAGAGAACAGCGGCGGTCGGTTTGGCCGTTTCGGTACTGCGCGATTGGCGTCGAGATTCGTCGATCGGGCACCCCAAGACATCTCGCACGCGGCGTCGTCAAGCGTCAGACCGGCCCCATCAAACGACGGCGCCCAGGCCGTGATTCGGGGGCACGCCGATTTCTCAAGGTTCGAGAACGCCCAGCCGACAATCACAACATGGGCCACACTTCACCACCACACAAAAAGGTCGGCGAATGAACCCGCCCGTCGGCGTCGCGACGCGCGTCCCCACCCACCACCGAGACCTTCGGACGCACGCTCCCGCCGGCACGAACCCCTTGGCTTCGCCCGGCGGCGGCGAGCAGGGCGAGCGCACCATCCTGGTGGCCGAGGACGATCACAGCTGCCGGAGCGCGCTGCTGCAGTACTTCGAGCGCAGCGGTTACCGGGTCACGGAGGCCGCTGACGGGCCCTCCACGCTGCGGGCCGTCTTCCAGCATTCAGCCAGTCTTGTCATCCTTGACCTGGGACTTCCCGGCTTCGACGGCACTGACGTGCTGGCCAAGATCCGCCGTCACAGTGCCGTGCCGGTGATCGTCTGCTCGGGACGAGACTCGGAAGACGACAGGATCCGCACCCTCAATCTCGGTGCTGATGACTTCGTCGTCAAGCCGTTTTCCTTTGCCGAGCTCGAAGCCAGGGTCCGGGCTGTCCTGCGCCGCGGCAATGGCGAGCCCGCGGCTACGTGCCTGATCCGCGGAGAGCTTGTCGTCGATCGCGACACCCGGACGGTGACAGTCCGGGACAAGTCCGTCCCGATGACTCGCAAGGAGTTCGACCTGCTCGCATTCTTGGCTGCATCCCCGGGACAGGTCTTCTCACGTGAGGACCTCCTCGAACGGGTCTGGGGCTCGACCGAAGAATGGCAGGGCCGTTCCACGGTCACCGAGCACGTTCGCCGAGTCCGCCTCAAGATCGAGCCCGATCCGGATTCGCCTCGCTGGATCACCACCGTTCGTGGCGTCGGCTACAGGTTCACGCTGCCCGACGACGCCTGAGAAGGCATCGGAGAGGAGAGATCGGGCGGCCGCGCATGCAGACGATCGCGCTTGCACTACGGACACCCAATTATTGGGCCAAAAGTCCTATGGAGCCGGTTGCAGGTTCTGCCGACATTGAGGGCACAGCTCGGAACCAGGCGGTTATGGCGCGCAGTCGGCGTCGGTCCGAGCGCACGATGATTCGTACGGGAAGGACAAGAGGGGCTATGGGACAGGTGGGAACGCTGAGAGCGCTTGCTCCACGGCGAGGCAATGGCGGAGCCTCTGTTGGCTGCCTGCCAGGCGGTGCGGCATGACATTTCCTCTGGACGTTTCGGAGCAGGCGACCCCGTACGGGGAGGGCTTTCGGGCCGTCGATTCCAACCCGACGACCGTCTTCACTCCGGTAGGCGATGTGGTGACCGACAAGACAATCCTCGTGGCCGAGGACGACAACAACACCCGCCGTGCGCTGCAGCACTATCTGAAGCGCAGCGGCTACGCGGTGATGGAAGCGGCGAGCGTGGACGAGTCTCTGGACGCTGTTTTCGCCCACCCGTCCGATCTCGTCATCCTCGATTTCGACCTTGGTGGCGGCACTGCCGATGTGCTGACATCCATCCGGCGACGCAGTTCGGTTCCGGTCATTGTCTGCTCCGGGCGTTCCTCGGAGCGCGACCGAGTGGCAGTTCTGAACCTCGGCGCCGACGACGTGTTGGCAAAGCCGTATTCCTTCGCCGAGCTCGAAGCCCGCATGCGAGCGGTGCTGCGCCGCGGCCTCGCCACTCCCACGACGACGCTGGACCACGGTGACCTCGTCATCGACCAGGGCACCCGCACGGTCATGGTGAGCAATGTCGAGGTCGTCATGACCCGCAAAGAGTTCGACCTTCTCGCCTTCCTCGCGTCCGCGCCGGGCCGCGTCTTCTCGCGTGAAGACCTGCTCGAGAGGGTCTGGGGATCCAACGGACGGTGGCAGGGACGATCCACGGTGACCGAGCACATTCGCCGTGTTCGCTTGAAGATCGAGACCGATCCGGAGAATCCTCGCTGGATCACCACCATCCGGGGCATCGGCTACCGATTCGCATCGCCAGTGGGCTGACCGTCCCAGGTCCCGGAGCATCGAGAAGGTCCCCCCCATCCCTGCCCGCCATCCGCCAGGCGAATCTGGCAGAACGCGCGTCCTCACTCGCCGTCGGACGCTCCTGGCAATTGACCTGGCCATGGGCGAAAATGGCGACGTCGATTTTCGGAGGGGACGCATCCGATGGCGAGAGATGTCGGCAACGCGCTGGTCGGGCCGGGACCAGCCGCCCTTGAAAAATGGCCACTGGTCGGCCGATCGACCGAAATCTCGCAACTGCAGCAGTCCATAAGCACTCGTCACGGGGCCGTCATCACCGGTCCGCCCGGCGTGGGCAAGACGGCCCTGGCCACGCTGGGACTCGAGTTCGGTCGCGAACGGGGCATGTCGGTCGCACTGGTTTCAGGCACCGAGGTCGCCCAACGCTATTCCTTCGGAGCATTTGCGTCACTCCTGCACCGCGACTCGGACCTGGTGGGCCCTGAATCGCACGCCGATCAGCTCCGCCGCTATACGCACGAGCTCCTCGACGATGCCGGGCCGCGGCCATTGCTGCTCCTCGTCGATGACGCGCACCTCCTCGACGACGGCTCAGCCTCCCTGGTCCATCAGGTCGTGATCGCCGGCGCGGCCACCGTGCTCGCCTGCGTGCCCTCTTCGCCGCTCGGCACCCAGGCCGGCGTCGACCCCATGGTCGTGCTCTGGAAGGACTACGGCGCGGCCCGGATCGAGCTCGGCCCACTGGACGGGCCGGCGATGGAGGATCTCCTCCTCGCCGTACTCGGTGGGCCCGTCGACACCGTGTCCCTCCGACAACTCGCAGAGCGGTCGCTCGGCGATCCGCTCTTCCTCCGCGAGCTGGTCGCCGGCGCACTCGAGAGTGGCTCGCTCCGTGAGGAGGACGGTATCTGGCGCCTGCGAGGATCGCTGCTTCCGAGCGCCCGGTTGATTGAGTTGGTCACGACCCGCTTGGGGAATCTGTCCGATGCGGAACGTCACGCCCTCGAGCTCACTGCTCTCGGGGAGCCGTTGGCGCAGCCGGCATTCGACCAGCTGGCCCACGCCGGGGCGGTTGCGTCGCTCGAGGACAGGGGTCTTCTGGCCAGCCGCATCGACGGCCGCCGACTCCAGGTCTGTCTCGCGCATCCCATCTACGGCGATGTCATGCGTTCAAGCATCAGTCCCCGCCGTCAGCGCCTGCTGGCCCGGGAGCTCGCAGAGGCAGCGGGCGGCCGGCGCCAGGACGACACTCTGCTGCGCGCCCAGCTGCAACTCATGGGTGGCGACGGAGGCTCCGATCTTCTCGTGGATGGCGCCAAGGCGGCCCGGGAGCGCCGTGACTATGAGCTGGCCGAGCGCCTCGCTCGTGCCGCCATCGAAAATGGAGAGGGGTTCGAGGCTCGCCTGTTGGCGGCGGAGGCCGCCTACAAGTCCGGCCGACACGAGCAGGCGGCCCGTGAGCTCGACGCGTTGGCTCTCGATGCGACGAATTCCGCCGAACGAGTTCGGGTGTCCCTCCTCCGCTTCGACCACGACTTGCTGTTGCGCGGCACAGCCGACGGCGAAGAGCTCGACGGCCTCCTCGCCATGGAGCTGGACGGGGCCTGGCGCGACGAACTCTCGGCCCGGCGGCTCTGCCTCGAGGCACGTACCGTCGGCCCGGCGGCCGTCCTCCGCGCCGTTGATCCCCTCCCGGCGACGGACGGGGTGCAACGCACCAGCCTGCACACCCTGCTGGGCGAGTGCCTGACTCGCACCGGGCGCATGGACCAGGCGCTGGCCTTCCTCGTTCCGTCCGCGGGGGTCTCGGCCCGGCAGGGCGCAACCGTGCTCTCCGAGCCGTGGAGCCCGTTCGCCGACAGTGCGCTCGCTCTCATCGGCCTCGGGCGCCTCGAGGAAGCGGAGGAGCTGCTGGCCGCGGCCCAGGAAGAGAAGCGCGCCCATGAGGCCTCGCAGGAGAGCGCGATCGTCGCGGCGTGCCTGGCTGCGCTCCGCCTGGAACAGGGTCGGGTGCAATCCGCCTTCTTACAGGCCACGAGCGCCGCATCCGTCTTCCTCGATCTGTCGCTGCCTGTCTCCGCCCGTTGGTGCGAAACGATGTCCGCCTCCGCCTTGGCGCTGGCCGGTGTCGCGCCCAAAGCCGCCCAGACGCTCGCTGCGCTCGACGCTCTCGACCTGCCGACCGACATGCGTTACGAGGTCGATGTGCTGCAGGCCCGAGCCTGGGCCTGGGCCGCCGGGGGCGACATGAGCACGGCGCGCAAGACCCTCGAAGGTGCCGTCGCGTTGGGGAAGCAAACGGGGGATCTGCTCGGCGCCACGAAAGCGCTGCACGGGCTGGCCCGTATGGGCCGGGCCCGCCAGGTCGTCGAGGACTTGGCGGCGCTGGCGCCGACTGTGGACGGTCAGCTGACGGCTGCCCGCTTGGCCTACGTCATCGCGGCCGCCGAGAAGGACAGTCCTGCCCTCAAGGCCGCCGCAACCCAATTCGAGGACCTGGGAGCAATCCTCTACGCGGCCGAAGCGCTCGGTGAATCGGCCGTCCACCTTCGGCGCGACGGGGCCAGCCGGGACGCCGCGGCGGCAGAGCAGACGGCAGGCCGGCTTCTCGCACGCTGTGAGGGCGCCGTCACATCTTTCGTGCGCGCCATCGGGGCTCGGGCCCAGCTCACTCCCGCCGAGCTCGACACGGCGTTGCAGGCGGCCACCGGCAGCACGGACAAGCAGATCGCCGAAATGATGCATCTCTCGGTCCGCACGGTCGAGAACCGGCTCCATCGCGCCTACCAGAAGCTCGGGATCTCCCACCGACGCGAGTTGGCCGAGGCGCTGCGGGACCTGCCGGGAGCGTAAGGTGCCCTGATCAATGGGCCGCGTTCCAGGCCGCCCACCCGGCCAGGGCGACCAGCACGACTGCGGTCACGATCCTGATCGTCCTGATATTGATCAGCCGGAGCAGGCTCTGACCGCTGACCACGGCCAGTCCCGCCACCGCCCACAGGGCCAAGGTGGCGCCGACGGCCACGGAGAACGGGTCGTGGTAGTGAGCGGCCAGGTTGGCGGTCAGGATCTGCGTGAGGTCACCCCATTCGGCCAGGAAGATGACGAGAAACGCCGTGACCGCGACCCGGCGGTGTGACTGCACCTCGCGTTCAACGATCCGTTCGTCTTGGTGCTCCTTGCTCTCCTTGACCGCCTCGCGCGCTGCCAGCGCGGCGCCGACGAGGAACATGCCCGCCACCACCGCGTCGAGCACCTGGTGGGGAAGCAAGTGGAACAGGGCGACCCCGATGGTGACCGCAATGACGACATGCAAGACGAACGCAGCGGCGGCGCCGAGCCACACCAGAGCCGGGCGGCCTCGCGTCGACAGGACCAAGGACGCGAACATGGTCTTGTCCGGCAGCTCGCCGATGAAGATGATGGGGAAGACGGCGAAGACGACGGCGAAATCCATACGGACCTTTCTGTCAGCACCGAACGTAGCGTGCCGAGAGGGGGACCCTGTGGCGGGTCAGGTCGGTTAGCGGGACTGATCGAGGAGGGACTGGCCTGTCATGGTGAAGACCGTCTCGTCGTCACATTGGCGCCAGAGATCGAGCAATTCCAGTGAAACGGGGTCACAGCCGTACCGCATCGGCCCCACTGTGTCGAGAATCGCGGCGACGATGGTCGAAGCCGCCTGTGCCGCATCGACGACACGGGGGTCGGCGTGCTCGCGCCGCAGTGATGCAGCCACATCCGCCAGAGGGCGGTAGTCGTCGAAGCGGGTCGCGCCCTGCTCCCCTGTGCTCAGGCGGAACATGTCGGTGTCGATGGGCCCTGGGAGGATCTCGACCACACGGATCCCGAACGGCGCGACCTCGACCCGCAGGCTGTCACCGAAAGCGGACGCGGCCGCCTTCGACGCTCTGTAGGCGGAGAAGAAGGGAACCGAGGCGATGATGGACGAAGAGGTGACGTTGCAGACCACCGAGGGTTGATTGGCCCGGAGCGTCGGGATGGCGGCTGACGTCAGCGCCACCACTCCGAAGACGTTCGTCTCGAACATCCGGCGCCAGTCCTCGACGTTGGCGTGTTCGACCGGCAAGTAGTCGGTGTCGATACCGGCATTGTTGACGAGCACTCGCAGATCAGATGGGAGGTCGAAGGTCGCGGGGTCCGTTACGTCGAGTCGACGGACCTGCAGGCTTCCCTCGGTCTCCTCCGCCATGGTGGCTCCCGCCGCGGGATCCCGCATGGTGGCCACCGTGTCAAAGCCCCGGTGGGCAAGCTCGAGGGCAACGGCCCGGCCGATGCCGCGGCTGGCCCCAGTGACCAAGGCACTTCCGTGAATGTCCATTCGCTGATTCTTCCTCATTGGCAGCGCCGATAACGTGCTCACAGTGGGCCTCTACCGCGAGCAGGTCGTGCCTCGTCTGGTGGGCCGTGCGCGCACCGCGGCCAGATTCGACCGTTGCCGCTCCATGGCTGCTGAGGGGTTGCAGGATCGAGTGGTCGAGATCGGATTCGGGTCAGGCCTCAACGTGCCCCACTACACGCCTGATCTGGAGATCGTCCTGGCGGTGGAGCCGTCGCCGGTCGCGCTGCACATGGCTGCGCCTCGGATCGGTGCGTCTCCGGTGCCGGTCTCGCACCTCGGTCTCGACGGGCAGCACCTCCCGCTCCTCGACGCATCGTGTGACGCAGCGCTCGTCACCTTCACGCTGTGCACCGTGCCCGACCCCCAACTGGCCCTGTCCGAGTTACGACGGGTAGTGCGGCCGGGCGGCCCGGTCCACTTCGTTGAGCACGGGCTCTCTCCCAAGACCGGCGGCGCGAAGTGGCAGCACCGTCTTGAGCCGCCGCGTTGCCGGCCGGCCGGAGGATGTCATCTGCCCCGGGACCCGATGCTCCTCATCGACAAAGAACGCTCGTGCCGCATCAGGATCCCGCGCGTGCACGAGCGTGTGAACACCGGTGATCATTTGCCGCTCCTTCCGGAGTGGTCGGCCCCGATGCTCGCCGGGATCAGGGGCCCAGCTCCTCACCCTCGAGTGCCGTGTCCACGTGGCCGAGCTGGTGGCGCAGGCAGCTCTCCAGCGACGGATGACGGAAGACGTGCGCCGCCGCTCCGAGCCGGGCCGGAACGACGCGTTGGCTGGCCCGGACGATTTCACGGGCGCCCTCGGCGCCGAGGAGCAATTTGGGGCCGAAGGCGGGTACCGGCACGACTGCGGGCCGCCGCATCACGTGGGCCATGGTGCGGGCGTAGTCACGGTTGGTGACGGGCACCGGGGCCACCGCGTTGACCGGCCCGTCCAGATCGTCGTCCGCCAGGGCAAGCCCGTAGACGTCGAGCAGGTCATCGACATCGATCCACGAGACCCACTGCGATCCGGGCGCAAGCGGACCACCGAGGCCGGCTGCGAACAGTGGGCGGAGGAGTTTCAGGCTGGCCCCGCGCGCAGACTGCACGATGCCGGTCCGCACGTGGACGACCCGCACACCGGCGGCGCGGGCCGGATCGGCGGCCGCTTCCCAGTCCTCGACGAGGCCCGCCAGGAAACCAGATCCCTCGCGGCTCTCCTCGGTCAGCTCCTCGTCCCCGCGATCGGCCCCGTAGAAGCCGATCGCGGACGCGCACACGAGCAGGCGTGGCCCGTCGGCCAAGTCGGCCATGACGCGCGCCAACGCCGCCGTTGGGCCCACCCGGCTGTCGCGCACGCGTCGTTTGTGCGCAGCGGTGAAACGGCCGGCGATGGACGCACCGGCGAGATGCACCACCGCATCGACACCCTCGAGCGCGGCGGCGTCGGGTCGCTCCGGCTCCCAGGCGCGCTCCGAAGGGCCCCTGGGCTGGCGTCGCACCAGCCGGACGACGCTGTGCCCACCGGTAGTCAGGTAGGCGCAGAGGGCGGAGCCGATCAGGCCCGAGGAGCCCGTGATCGCCACCGTCAAGCGGCGTCCGTCCGTTCTCGCGTGCGCTGCCAGGTCGTCGGCGAGTTGCTGGTGCCGGTAGCGGAACGTCTGCAGCAGCAACGAGCCCGGGACGGGCGTGTCGACGCGGTCGATGACCCGGGTTGCGCTGTCACCGATCGCCTCGAAGGAGTGCGTGTGCCGCCAATGCAGCGGCAACGAGACGAGCTCGTCCACGAACCGGTGCGGCGGGTCGTCATCCGAGTGCTGTGCGACCCAGCGCACCCGTCCGGGCAGCCGCAGGACCGCTTGACCGTCGACCAGGGACGACGCCTCCTGTGCGACCTTGAGAGGCTGCCAGGGCGGGAGCAGGCGGGGCAACGCACCCGGGCGCTCGTGCCAGGCAAAGACCTCGTCCAGCGGAGCGTTGACGACGCTCGAGTACCGCAGACCCATGTGCTGCTCCCGTCCGGGCACGCCACCGCGGCGGCGACGCTGCCATGCCGTGTGTTGCACACTATGGGCGAGCCGAGCAAAGGGATTCGCACCGTGGGCACACTGCTGATCGACCAGCCGCACGAGGGTGTCACCCGGATCACCCTGGACCGACCAGAACGGTTGAACGCGATGAATGCGGCCTTGATCGCCGAGCTCCACGAGGCGCTCGCCGGCGTCGCAGCGGACCGCGCCTGCCGGGTCGTCGTCCTGACCGGTGCCGGGCGGGGTTTCTGCGCCGGGCTGGACCTGGCCGGCTACGGCGCCGCACCTGCATCGGAGGGCCTCGACCGCGTCGGGGCCACGTTCGCCACCCAGACCGATATCGGCGCGCTCGTTCCCCGTCTTCGCGCCATGCCCCAGCCCGTGATCGCTGCTGTGAACGGCCCGGCGGCCGGTGGCGGCCTCGCCTTGGCCCTGGCCAGCGACATCCGTCTCGCCTCCGCATCCGCACGCTTCAACGTGGCCTTCGTGCGCCTCGGACTGTCCGGGTGCGACATCGGCGTGAGCTGGTTGCTGCCGCGATTGATCGGCGCCTCGCGGGCCTGGGAGCTGATGCTGACGGGGCGCATCATTGACGCCGAAGAGGCCGATCGCGTCGGGCTGGTGCTTCGGGTGGTGGCCGACGACGAGTTGCAGAGCGCGGCACTGGAGACCGCCGGTCTGATCGCGGCGAACGCCCCGTGGGGGGTCCGGATGACCAAGGAGGTCATGTGGTCCCAGCTCGAGGTCGGCTCTCTCCAGGCGGGCATCGACCTCGAGAACCGGACGCAGGTCCTCTCGTCCATGACCAACGACATGGAAGAAGCGGTGGCCGCCTTCCTGCAGAAGCGTCCCCCCGACTACGGGAGTTCCGGGGAGCCGCCGTCCTGACCCTGCGGGCAAGCCTGCCGCCAGCGCAGTGGTGGGCGTGGCTACGTTGTCACCCGATGCGGCGTGCTTCCCATCCGACACGCCGACGACCGCGACCGTCTCCGTGGTGGGCGGCTGCGAGCCTGGCCCTGACCATCCTGGTCGCCGGCTGCGCCGCCGTCGGGACGTCGGATGGGCAATCCGCCGCGCAGTCGGGCGGTTTCGCGGCGCAAGCCCGGTCGGTGAACCCGAACCCGGACTATCTCGCGAACTGCGCTCCCGTCGGGGCCGATACCTCGGGGCCGTGCCTGCGCATCACCCTCGACGCAATCGACGGGGCCAGGGCCCGCGAAGGCTTACGGCCACTGGCGCTCCCGTCGGACTTCGGTCGCCTGAGCGTTCCCGAGCAACTCTTCGTCGCCATCGACCGGGAGCGGGTGGACCGCGGGCTGGTGCCGTTCACCGGCCTCACGACCACTCTCAATGCCGAGGCCCAGCAGGGGGCCCAAGCGGCGCGGCTCCCGCCGCGACCGGGCCAGGGCTATCACTCGGTGGCCACGGAGTGGATCGGCGATGTCGACAACGGGCTCGATGCCGACTTCGAATGGCTGTACCACGACGGCCCCGACAGCGGCGTACCCGGGTGCTCGGGGGACAAGACCGCTGGGTGCTGGTTCGACCGGCACCTCATCCTTGGTCGGATGGGATCACGGGACCTCGTCATGGGAGCCGCCTACGACCCGACTGGCGACACGTCGAGCGAGGACCGGGGCGGATCCTCCCTGGCTGCCACGCTGGCCGCCTCCAGCCACGCCGGAGACTACGCCTTCACATGGCAGCAGGCCCAGGCGTCCACGGCCGCCGGACAGCTGCGGCCGCTGCGGGCGATCCCCTCCACGGAGGCCGACACCGGGATCAGCGATCCCAAGCACAACGTGTCGCCGGTGCCCGACTACACGCAGGACTGCTTCGCCGGGGGGATCGATAACTCCCCGTCCTGTCTCGACGCGGTCCTGCGGGCCATCAACCACGCTCATGCACTGGAAGGAATCCGCCCCATGGTGCTGCCGGCGGACTACGCACAGTTGAGCATCCCCGATCAGTTGTTCGTCGCGGTGAATCTGGAAAGGGTCGACCGCGGGCTCCCCACCTTCGGCGGCCTCACGACCGGGCTCAACCACAACGCACAACTCGGCGCGAACGCGGCGAACGACCCTCCCGACCTGGGACAGTCCTACGACCTCGAAGATGGGGAGTGGGCCGGCGGGTCGTCCAACGGGCTCGACGCCGTCTACGGCTGGATGTACGACGACGGTTTCGACAGCGGCAACCTCGACTGTCTGCACCGCGGTGCCGCCGGGTGCTGGGGGCACCGCAAGGGGATCCTCGACGACTTCGGCTCCGGGCCCAACCTGGCCATGGGCGCGGCCATCGCCACGCACGACGACACCTACCGCGGCGACCAGGCCGGTACCTCCATGGCGGTGACGCTCGCCGTCGCCGCCGCGCCCATCACGGCGTTCACCTACAGCTGGTCGGACGTCACGCCCACGCTGCCGCCTCAAGCCGGCTGAAGACCAACGGTGAAGGAGAGCGCGATGCCCCAGCCACAGCTGTACAACAACCCGGCTTGCTCGAAGTGCCGCACCGCCGGGGCGCTTCTGGAGGAGCGCGGCGTGCAGGCCGACACGATTGCCTACCTCAATGAGCCTCCGACCGTGGCGGATCTCAAGGGTCTCATGGAGCTGCTCGACATCGACGACCCGCGTCTGATGATGCGCACCGGTGAGGCGGTCTACGCCGACTTGGCGCTGGCTGATCAGGAAGGCGATGCGCTCCTCCGGGCGATCAGTCGCCATCCGATTCTGCTGGAACGGCCCATTTTCGTCGTCGGCGACCGGGCCGTCATCGCCCGCCCGCCCGCCCGAGAGGCTTCTGGATCTCCTCTGACGATCCACGGCGTTCCCGGGACCGCCCCCGTATGGTGTGCGCGCAACAACGGCACGCACAGGTGCCCGAAACGGGGGACGACAATGACGACTTCTCTGGTGTTCTACGGGATTCTCGGCATCGCCAGCACGGTGGCCGCTTTCGTGGTGAACCGCCGCCTCTTCTCGGGAACCCAGGCCGGCCCGGTCTCGCTCCCGGAAGGGACCTACTACGCCGTCGGCGTGTGCTCGCTTCTCCTGGGGTGGTACTTCAACGTCCGCTATGTGCACCAGTACGGCCACCGGGCCAGTTACATCGACTACACGAAGATGCTCTTCTCGAACTGGGCCGCGGACTCGGCCGCCCAGGACTACACGATCGTCAACCTGGTACTGCTCCCGTTGTGGACCATCATCGAAGGCCGGCGACGGGGGCTGCGCTGGGCCTGGATCTTCTTCGTCATGAGCCTGTTCACGAGTCTGGCCTTCTCCATGGCGTTCTTCCTCGCCTTCATGGAGCGCCAGCTTCGCTACAACCGGTCGCTCACCCCGTCCAGCACCGCATAGCCGCAGTTGTAGCCGGGAATGAACGTCACGCCGGGGCCGCCGTGGCACCCGGCGCCGCACAGGTACAGGCCTTCGACGGGAACCGGGGCGTCCGGCCAGCCCGCCGGTCCGGGGCGGAAGGGCCCCATGAACTCCGGCTGGAGCAATCCGTGGGTGAAGTCCCCGCCGGCACAGCCGAACATCAGCTCGTACGTGTACGCCGGGTAGTTGAGTTGTCGTTCGATCAGGTCCGGGAAGTTCGGCGCCGCCCTGGCGATCTTGGCGACCATCCGCTCCGCCATCTCGTCACGGAGCCCGCCCTGGGACTCGCGATCGCCGATCGGCAGGTAGAAGGCGAAGCTGCTGGCGGCGTGCATTCCGTCGGGAGCGAGAGACGGATCGTCGAGCGAAGGAATCTGCAGGTTGAAGCTGGGCGACGACGGGACCGCCCCCCGCACACACCCCTCGAAGTCCTGCTGCATCTGTTCGGCCGTCCCGAAGAACGTGACGTTCCGACCCAGGGCGGTGTCGTTCAGGGCCTCGTACGGGGCGCGGTATTCGGGCAGTCCGCTCAGCGCGAAGTGCGCCTGGAAATAGGCGGCCCGATGGTCGATCGCCCGGACGCGGCGGGCGAAGCCCTCTGGGAGGCTGTCGGCGTCGAGCAGATGGGTGAACGTCGTGGTCGGATCGAGGTTGGACACCACGACCGGCGCCGTCACCACCTCGCCCTCACCCAGGTCCACCCCGATGACCGCTCCTCCCTCGACGACGATGCGGGACACCTTGACGTGGCGGCGGAGCTCGCCACCGTGCTGCTCGAACAACCGGGCGAGGTGGTCGGCGATGGTACCCAGGCCGCCGCGTACCTTTGACATGGTGGCGGTGCCCGGCGATGCGAGCGCGAAGGCGAGGCAGAGAGCGCTCCCCGGAGAGAAGGGGCCCCGGAAGGTCGAGTTGACGGCGAGGAACGCGAGCATGCTGCGCACGGGCGCGTGCTTCACCGGGTCCGGCAGGAACTGGTCGACCACATCCATGACGCTGCCGAACATGGCGGTACGGATGGCCTCCCGCTCTGACTCGTTGGCAGCGCAGGCCCACATTTCGTCGAGTGACTTGGGAGACGTACGGACGTCGAAGCGGCCGATGGCGCGTGCGGGGGCCTCGGCCCACGCCGCCACCTCGGCCATCCCGAGCACGGCCTCGATCCCGATCGTCTCGCCCAGGTGCTCGAGCAGCCGCTCCGGATCGGAGTAGAGCAAAATCGGTGGCTGCCCGTCCTCGCTGATGCTGGCGGACTGGACCTCGGGCTCGTAGATCGGGCAGGCACCGAGTTCCAGATCCTCGAAGATCTGGTTCGGGACGGGAAACTGAATGGAGCCGGCCAGTTCGAAGCGGTAGCCGCGGATGAGCTCCGTGGTGGAGGCCATCCCGCCGATGAAGTGGTTCTTCTCCACGCACAGGACCCGCAGACCCCCGCGGGCCATGACCGTCGCGGCCGTCAGGCCATTGTGACCCGCTCCAATCACGATGGCGTCATAGTCGGGCATGGCTGGGACTGTAGCGATTTCCTGCTTATTCGGCTCGGTCCGCCGACCCCATGATTAGAGCGGTCGACCTTTGGCAATGCTCCAGGCATGACGAAGGAGGGACCATGACCGAAGGATCTGGCAACGAGCCGGGCGCCCCGGACGCAGAGGTGTACGAGACGACCAGGGTCGAAGAGCTGTTGGAGGCGTCAGCGGCGCACAGTGCCGATCGGCCGCCGACATCCGAAGAGGAGGCCGCAGCCGACGGCAACGTGCTCGATCCCGAGGTGGCGGAGCACGAACGCGAAATGGGGAAGATCGGCGCGGAGGTCAAGGGCGAGGGCCAGATCGACTGAAACGCCGCCCACTTCTGGCGTGCGTCAGCCTGCACCCCGAATGTGCCGGCGCAGATCGGCTGAGTGGTCCCCCTGGCGCACCCGCTGAAGCGCCGCAGCCGCGTCCTCCGGGCTCATGGTCCCAGCCGCCACGGCCGCGTCGGTATGGGCTTGGGCGTGGCGGGACCGGATCCCGGCCATGATCGCGTCGAACTCCGTCGTCCCCGCTGCGGCCCGCAGCTGGTCCGCTTCCTCCCGGGTCACCCGCCCCGAGGCCACCATACGGTCCAGCTGTTCAATGATGTGCATGGGATCCATGGCCACCGTCTCCCCTCTCTTTGCTCTTGCCCGTGCCGTTCTCACCGGCATCGAAGCGATCCGCGCAGTGGTCGGAGCAGAAGTACAGCCGACCGTCGGCGTGATCGCGTGATGCGGGTGCGTGTGCCTTCTCGACCTGCATGCCGCAGACCGGGTCCCGTGCAGTGCGGTCCCCTCCGCCCAGTCGCTCCCGGTTGCGGTACATCCGATAGAGGACGCCGAAGAGCACCAGGAAGACCAGGTTCAAATAGGTGGTGTAGTTCCAGGAGAAGTGCGCCGGTGCGATGGTCGTCGGACGCATGGTCGGCACCAGGCCGGCGGCACGGAAGAGCAGTTCCGTGAGCAAGCCTGCCGTTGCCATAATGGCCCAGAAGACCGCCAGCATCCGAAGCATCAGACGCGTGCCGTAGCAGCGGCGGTAGATCAGGAGCAACGGGAAGGCAATCAGGTCGGCGAAGATGAATGCGATCACCCCGCCGAAGGAGATGCCGCCGCTCCACAGGGCGGCGGCCAGGGGCACATTGCCGATGGAGCACACGAAGCTGATGATGGCGATGAGCGGCCCGACGATGGCGTTCTCCACGCTGGTCCAAAAACCGTGCCCTGTGATGAAGACGGCTTGCCAGACCGACGTCGGCACCAACACCGCCAGGAATCCCGCCACGGTGTAACCGATCACCAACTCCCGCCGCAGCATGGTGAGATCGGACATGGTGTACGTCGCGCTGTCCGCCCAATCGGCTGTCGACCGCAGCCGGGCCTGCAGCGGCAGGCGGCGTCCAGCACCGTCGCCGGCCGCGTCGTGCTGGTGCTCGGACGGATCCTCCGCTGCCTGGAGGCGCTCTCGGGCCTGCACCACGAGGCGCCCGCGCAGCCACAACGTCCCGAGCGTCGCGAGGAGGGCGATCATGATGAAGCCACCGACGAATTCGCTGACGGCGAACTGCCAGCCCATCAGCACGACAAGCACGATCCCCAGCTCAATCACCAGGTTGGTCGATGCGAACATGAAGACCATGGCGGCGACGAAGTCCGCCCCTTTGACGAAGAGCGACTTCGCCATCGCAGACGCCGCGTAGGAGCACGAGGAGGACACCATCCCGTAGCCCGAGGCCCGGAGCACGGCCGGAGTCCGGTGGTCGCCCAAGCGGCGGCGCATGGCGTCGCGACTGACGAAGGCCTGCACCGCTCCGGCCAGGCCGAAGCCCAGGATCAGCGGCCAGAGCGTCTCCCAGAACATGAAGAAGCCCTCTCGGAGCGAACGTCCGATGTTGACCAGCACGGAGGCCGTTGCCAGCATCGGGATCAGGAGCGGACGAGCCGGCTTATGGCCGCGGAGGCCTCATTGAGCTTCTCGGTCGCCTCGTCACCGCCTTGGCGGACGGCGTCTGAGACGCAGTGGGCCAAATGGTCGTCGAGCAATTCCAGGGCGACTGCCTGGAGCGCCTTGGTCGCCGCAGAGACCTGTTCGAGGATGTCGATGCAGTAGCGGTCCTCATCCACCATGCGTTGGATCCCCCTGACCTGGCCCTCCACCCGGCGCAGGCGCTTCTGTAGGGCGTCCTTGCTGTCGATGTAACCCGGTCGCATGGGGTCCTCCTTTGTACACTATACCCCTATAGGGTATCAGCCGGAGCGCACCTCCCCTGCCGCGGGACGACCGGGCAGTCAGCCCGCTGTCTCGACCACTCGGCGCATGCCCTCGCGCCAGGGCACTTCGGTGTGGCCGAGGATCTGGTGCATCCGGGTCACGTCAGGCCAAATGGGCCAAGGCGCAGCGGGGTCGTAGCGGATCAGGGCCGGGCGGCTGACGAGCTCGCCCAGGTAGGCGCAGTACTCCTCCGCGCTGACGGTCTCGCTCCCGGCGAAGTTGACGACGACCGGGTCGGGGGACGCCACTTCGAGGGCGCGGCCGGCGAGCCGCACATAGTCGTCCTCGTAGATCGGGTTGTAGTGGTTCGGGGCGTCAGGGTGCAGGACCACCTCCTCGCCGCGCAGGATCCGGCGCAGCCGGTTGACCGGCGTGCCGCCCTCCGGCCCATAGGTCGAGAAGATGCGGATGATGGTCAGCGGGCTGCCCGCCTGTTCCGCCGCAAAGCGCACCACCGCCTCGCCGGCGATCTTCGACAGGCTGTAGGCCCCGAGGTGGACGCCAGGTGGATCGTCCTCGCGCAGGGGCCGCTGGCCCTGATATTCGTAGGCCGATCCCGTGGAGCAGTAGACGAAGGCGGCTCCCCGGCAGGCCGCCACCAGACGGCCCGAGGCGTGGGCATTCGTGGCAAAGACCGCTTGCCAGTCGGCATCCTGCGCCTCGCGGCCGAGACGTGCCGCCGCGTGGAAGACATGTGTGATCCCGTCCGGAAGCCGGCGCAGGTCCATGTCAGCCAGGTCGGCCACCACCGGCACCACCCCGGCCTGCTCCAGCCGGGCCCGGTCGTCTCCATTGCGGCAACGTGCCAAGCCGAAGACTTCGTGCCTGGCGGCCAGCTCCCGGGCGACCGGGAACCCGACGCGCCCTGTCGCGCCGGTGACGAGCACCCGCCAGCGCGGCGGGTCAGACGATACGGCGGTGGTCATGCTCCACCGTAGAGCGGAACACGTTCCAGCAGGGCCACACTTGGCTCGAGCGCGGCGATCCGGCCCGTGACGACGCGTTCGTGGAGCAGGCGTCTGCCGGATTCCGCGCGCTCCGTACCGCACTCGCCCACACCGAGTCGCTCGTCTGATCTCGCGGCGGGTCTCCCGGTCACGGCAGAATCGGGTCTCCGGTGCGACCGGGAGGAGAGGAGTCGAGATGGCCACGTTTCGCGGCGGCGGGGCGGGAGACACACGAGCTGGCGTGCAGCCACGACATGATGCTGGCGGCACCCGACGACACCGCAGACCTGTTGGAACGTCTCGCGCTGAGCTGAACCACTCCCGACGCACAACGCGCTCGCAGAGTCGTTGCCTTCGCCGGCCGGAGCGACGACGATATGACCTACTCCGTTCAACGCCGGGCGCCGGCGTGAGGGGCGAGGAGGGCTGCGGTGACCCGGAGGCTGGCCGAACGCGTCGTGGCCTGGCGCTGGTTCATCATTGCCACCTGGGTCGTGCTGGGCATTGCGCTCGTGACGCTGGCTCCCTCGCTCACGGGGTTCACGTCTTCGGGCTACGGCCTGCCCGCGTCCTACCAGTCGACGCAGGCACAGACGATCGCCGTGGCCGATTTCCCGTCTGTGGCGTCAGCCTCCGGGATCATTGAGGTCAGCGCGGGGGACGGCGCCATGCTGACGACGTCCGATCTCCAGAAGATCGATGCGCTGGCGACCACGCTCGACAACGAGCACATCGAATCGGTCCGCTCGGCGACCACCTCGCCCCTCTTCCTGTCCAAGAACCAGAAGATGCAGCTGATTCAGGTGGCGATGGACGGACAGCCGGGCGAGAGCGGACCCAATGCCGCAGTCAAGACGCTGCGGGCGGACACCGAGGCCTTCCTGCAGGGCTCGGGCCTGCGCGGACAGCTCACGGGCAGTGCCGCCATCTCAGTCGACCAGGCCTCGGCCTTCAACCGGGCCGAGAAGATCATCTCCATCGCCACGGTGCTGCTCATCCTCTGCCTGCTGGCACTGGTGTTCCGCAGCGTCATCATCGCCTTCCTGCCCCTACTCGTCGTGGGATTGGTCCACCAGATGGCCAGTGCTCTCACCGCGTGCTTCGCGCAATGGTTCGGGTTCTCCGTCAGCACCGAGTTGGCTCCACTCCTGATCGTCGTGATGTTCGGTGTCGGCACGGACTACATCGTCTTCATGTTGTTCCGCTACCGGGAGCAGCTGGCCAAGGGACAGGATCCGCACGAGAGCCTCATGGTCGCCCTGTGCCGGGCCGGTGAGGTCATCACATCCGCCGCCCTCACCGTCATGCTGGCCTTCGCCGCCCTGCTCATCGCCACCATCGGCCAGCTGCGCACCCTCGCCCCTGGGCTCATCATCGGTGTGGGCCTGATGTTGCTTGCCGCCCTGACGCTGGTGCCGGCGATCCTGAGCCTCTTCGGTGCCGGGCTCTTCTGGCCGACGACCCCCAAGCCGCACGACCCGGCCCACCGCACGCGCTCGGAACGGACGGGGGCGGCCGTAGCCAAACGTCCCGGCATCATCCTCCTGACCAGCGTCATCATTTTGGTGGCACTGGCCACCGGCGTGCTCAATCTGAAGGTCACCTACAACCAGCTGGCAGAACTGCCGCAGAACAATCCCTCGACCGAGGCCTATAACACGATCTCGTCCGCGTTCCCGGCAGGCTTCCTGGGACCGAGCCAGGTCTTCGTGTCGTCCTCGACGCCGCTCGACTCCACCGCCGTCGACGCGCTGGCCGCCAAGCTCGCCCACACCCAAGGTGTGGCGCAGGTGCTGCCCGTGCAGTACGACGCCGACAAGGAAGCCGCCCTGATTGAGCTCCTCCTCACAGACGATCCCTATTCCAATCAGGCCATCGCCGACATTGCGGGCCCGATCCGTGCCGCCATCGTCGGCGGCGTTCCGGGTGCCACCGTCGTGACCGGCGGCCCGACGGCGATCTTGACCGACGTCAAAGCAGCGCTCCAGCACGACACCCGCAACATTTTGCTGCTGGCGCTCCTCGTCGTGGCAGTGATGCTGGCGATCCTGTTGCGCGCGCTGGCCGGTGCCGCCTACCTCCTGATCGGTATCCTCTTGACCTACGTCGCGACCCTCGGCGTCGTCGCCTACATCTTCATCAGCTGGCTGGGCTACGACGGGCTCGACTTTTCCATCCCCATCATCGTGTACATCTTCGTGATCGCCGTGGGCACGGACTACAACATCCTCATGGCGACCCGGCTGCGCGAGGAATTCCAACGAGGCGTGGAACCGCACGAGGCGGCGCGCATCGCCATTGTGGAGGGGGCGCCCGCCGTGACGGCGGCGGGCGTCATTCTGGCCGGGACGTTCGCGTCGCTGCTGCTGACCGGCATCCAACTCCTGGAGGAGATCGGGGCCGCCGTCGCCCTTGGCGTGCTCCTCGCGTCCAACGTGCTGGCGACCCGCATCGTCCCGACGCTGGCGGCCTTGCGAGGCTTCCACTTCTGGTGGCCACACCACACACACACCCGGACCGTGACCGACCGGGACGAGCTGGTGGCACATCTCAGCAGCGCCGAGCTGGTGTCGGTCGGGGGTGAACCCGACCCATTCTGATCACGGGTAGTGGCCTGAGCGGCGTCGGCCGCCCGACGATCAGGAGCGACGAGGCCGCTTCACCCACCGGGCGACGATGTCCGCCACCTCGGCCTCGCTCTTGCGCAGCGAGTGATCGCCGTCGACGAAATGCAGCGTGACCGGACCGGGGATGGCGGCGGTCTCCCGCTCGAGCTCCTCGGCGCTGGCGAAGGCGTCGCGTCGACCGGAGACGAAGAGACAGGGGAGGTCGAGCTGTCCGAAGTGCTCGGTGCGGAGTCGCTCGGGACGGCCGGGCGGGTGCAGCGGGTAGCTGACGAGGACCAGCGCTGCTACGCGCAGTCCCTCGGCGGCGGCGAGGGAGCACATGCGGCCGCCGAAGGAGCGGCCGCCGATGGCGATCCTCTCGGTCGGGACGGAGAGCCGCTCCGCCAGCCCCGCCGTGGCGGCGCAGACGGTCTCGATGCAGACGGTAGGCGGGTCGGTCCGTCGCTTTCCGGCGGCCTGGCCGGGGAACTCGACGCGCTCGACGGCCACCCCGGTGCCGGTGACCGCCTCGTCGATGGCGACCAGCCCGGATTGCCCGCGCCCGGCGCTCGCTCCCGGCGTGAGGATGAGCCCGGCAATCCCTGCTTTCGCCATCGGAACATCATGGCGTGCCTGTTCGCCTGACGCATCAGGGGTGTCTCGGGCGGATGCCTCAGGCGGAGGCGTCGACCTCGGCGAGGTAGCCGTCTCTCACCGCATCGGGCAGGAAGGCAGCCCGGAACGAGTTGCGTGCCAGCTGCAGGATCGACTGGCGCGGCAGATCGAACGCTTCGGCCACGGCCGCGAGGTTGTCGGCGACGTAGCCGCCGAAGTACGCCGGATCGTCGGAATTCACGGTGACCAGGAGGCCGCGCTCCATGAGGGTGAGCACGTCGTGTTGGTGGAGCGAGGGAAAGACCTGCAGCCGCACGTTGGAGAAGGGACAGACGGTGAGCGGGATCTGCTCGGCCACCAGTCGCCCGACCAGGCGGTCGTCCTCAAGGCAGCGCACGCCGTGATCGATGCGCCGCGCCTTCAGCACGGTGAGCGCTTCCCAGATGTACTCGGGCGGGCCCTCCTCGCCGGCGTGCGCCACGCCCGGAAGGCCCATCAGGCGGGCCTGCGCGAAGACCCGGGCGAACTTGGAGGGCGGGTTGCCGACCTCGGCCGAGTCGAGGCCGACCGCCGTCAGAAGGTGCGCGAAGGGACGGGCCGCCTCCAGGGTCCGCAGTGCGTTCTCCTCGCTGCGGTCGCGCAGGAAGCAAAGGATCAGCCCCGACGACACGTCGAAGCGCGCCCTGCCGTCGTCGAGGGCCCGGCGGATGCCCGCGCAGCAGGTCTCGAAGGAGACGCCGCGGCCGGTATGCGTCTGCGGATCGAAGAAGATCTCGGCATGGCGCACCCCTTGCGCAGCCGCCCTGCTCAAGTAGGCCAGGGTCAGGTCGTAGAAGTCCCGTTCGGTGAGCAGCACGGCGCAGTTGGCGTAGTAGATGTCGAGGAACGATTGCAGGTCCTCGAAGACGTAGGCCCGACGGAGGGCATCGACGTCCTCGTAGGGCAGCCGCACGCCGTTGCGCGCCGCCAGCTCGAACACCAGCTCGGGCTCGAGCGTGCCCTCAATGTGCACGTGCAACTCCGCCTTTGGGAGGCGCCGCACGAACAGGTCCCTCTCCGTGTCCGTCATGGTCCCGCCATGGTGGCCCACGCGCACGGGGCGGGCGGCCCATCGGACCGAAGTGGACTGACCGCTCCGTTTGCCCCTGTAAGGTAAACGGAGTGAAATCTCCGGATATGAGCCCGGCGGGGGCGCGGAGCGGCCTCGCCACGCAGACCTTGAGCCGGCCCATGCGCAGCGACGCCCAGAAGAACCGGGAGCGCCTGCTGGTGGCGGCCGGCCAGGTCTTCGAGGAAAAGGGCCTGGAGGCCAGCGTGGCCGAGGTGGCCCAGGCGGCCGGCGTCGGCATGGGCACGCTCTACCGCCGCTTTCCCTCCAAGGACGCCCTCGTCGAGGCGCTGGTGTCCGACGTTCTCGAGGCGACCATCGCCATGGCCGAGGAGGCCGCGAGCTGCCCCGACGGCACGGGGCTCGAGCACTTCCTGCGGGCGGTCAGCGCCTACCACGCCGAGCATCTCGGCTGCCTGCCCAAGCTGTGGAACTCGCATCATGCCGTGCAGGCGGCGCGGCGGCAGATCGCCGTCCGCCTGGCGGACCTCCTCGCTGACGCCCAGGCGCACAGCCGGATCCGGGCCGACTTGACCAACACCGACCTCTCGTTGGTCATGTGGTCGATCAAGGGTGTGCTCGAGACGACAGGCTCGAACGCGCCCGAGGCGTGGAAGCGGCATCTCGATCTGCTCCTCGCCGGCATGCGCCCGACCGAGACCGCGCTCCCCCACCGGCCGCTCAGCCAGAGCCAGGTCGACCGCATCCTCTCGAAGCGCGACGCCTCGTGAGCGGGGCGCGACGATGCTGCACGATGCCGGCGCGGGCGCGCCCGGCAAGGCAACGAGCCGGGCCCACATGTGGATCCTCGTCGTCATCGCCAGCGCCCAGCTCATGGTGGTGCTCGACACGACGATCATGATCATCGCCCTGCCGTCGGCGCAGCACGCCCTCGGGTTCTCCAACACGGATCGGCAGTGGGTCGTCACCGCGTACACGCTGGCCTTCGGCGGCTTCCTGCTCCTCGGCGGCCGCATCAGCGACATGTTCGGGCCGAAGCGCACGCTGATGATCGGCGTGACCGGCTTCGCACTGGCCTCGGCCCTCGGCGGGGCGTCACAGACCACGCTCATGCTGATCGGTGCCCGCGGCCTGCAGGGCCTCTTCGGCGCGCTGCTGGCCCCCTCCGTGCTGTCGATCCTCACCTCGACCTTCTCCGATCCGCGCGAACGGGGCCGGGCCTTCGGGATCTACGCCACAATCGCCATCGCCGGGTCCGCCTTCGGGCTCATCCTCGGCGGCTTCCTGACCCAGTACGTCGACTGGCGCTGGTGCCTCTACGTCAACCTGCCGATTGCCGGGCTGGTCCTCTTCGGCGCCTTGCGGTTGATCCCGACGCGCCAGGGCATACCGGGCATCCAGCTGGACGTGCTGGGGGTGATCCTCGGCTGCGGCGGGCTCGTCGCGCTCGTGTACGGGCTGGGCGAAGCCGGCACCAGCGGGTGGGGTGCGACCAATGTGATGGTGGCGCTGGTCGCCGCCGCGGTGCTCCTCGGCGCGTTCGTCCTGTGGCAGAGCAAGGGCCCCAATCCGCTCCTCCCGTTGCGCGTGGTGCGCAACCGGAACCGGGCGGGCTCGTTCATCACGATCCTGCTGGCCGTGACCGGCATGTTCGGGACCTTCCTGTTCCTGACCTACCTGCTCCAGACCGTCGACCACTTCTCACCGCTCAAGACCGGCATCGCTTTCCTGCCCCTGATGGCCTTCAACGCGCTGGCGGCCACGCAGGTGGCCAGCCGCCTCATGCCGCACGTGCGGACCCGGCTGCTGGTGGTCCCCGGCCTCCTGTTGGCCGCGTTGGGCGTCGCCCTCTTCACCCAGTTGACGCCCGACGCGTCCTACTGGACCGGCGTGCTGCCGAGCGAGCTCCTCCTGGGTTTCGGCCTGGGGCTGGCCATCGTGCCCTGCATCAGCACCGCCACCCAGCACGCCGACCCCAAGGACGTGGGCGTGACGTCGGCCATGACCAACACCTCCCAACAGATCGGGGCCTCCATCGGCACCGCCTTGTTGAACACGATCGCGGCGGCGGCCACCACGGCGTATCTCGCCGCGCACCATGTGCAGAGCAAGAACGAGGTCGCCCAGGCGACGGTGCACGGCTACGCCGTTGCGAGCGGCTGGGCCGCCGGGATCCTGGTGCTGGCCGCGGTCGTGGCCGGCATCCTCATCAACGTGCATCCGGGACGGCCGGCGGGGACCAACGCCGGTGCGAACGGCGACCCCGGCGCACTCGTCGATGCCGTGGATCCCGTCGGCGTGTCGCCCGAGTTCTGAGCCCGAGGAGCACCGAATTCGGTCAGGTCGGACGGCGACCGGGCCGAACCTTTCGGATCGGCCCGGTGCGGCGCTCCTGTGCTGGCGACGCGGGGCAAGTCGCGGCGGCGTCAGGCCACCAGCTCGGGGTTCGGCCACTCGAAGCCCTCGCCGTCGACGAGCTCGAACTCGGCCGCTGCCGCCTCCGGGGCACTCTCCGACTCGACGCCGGGCGACTCGGCCTGCCGGGCACCCGGCAGGTGGACCAGGAGAGCCACCATGACCAGCGCCGCGATGCCGAAGAGCGCGGCGACGGCGAAGGTCACATCGAGGCCGTTGACGAGGTGCGTCGGGACCCCCGTGCCGGCCTTGAGCTGGGCGTGGCCCGCGGCCGCGCTCAGCACGGTGACGAGCACCGCCAGGCCGAGCGCCGCCCCCACCTGCTGGGTGACGTTCACGAGGCCGGACGCCGCCCCGGCGTCAGCCGGGTCGACGCCGGCGAGCCCCGCTTGCGTCAACGGCACCAGGGCCGTCCCCGAGCCGGTGCCAAGAAGGACGAGGCTGACGAAGATCTGCAGATACGACGCTCCGGCGTGCAGTTGGCTCGACATGAGCAGGGCGACGACCGTGAGGCTGATGCCGCTCATGATCAGTACCTTGGGGTGGACCCGACGGACGAGGACCTTGCTCACCAGCTGTGACGACAGGAACACCGATGCGGGCACGGGCAGGAAGCACAGGCCGGTGCGCAGGGGCGAGTAACCCTGCACGTCCTGGAGGAACTGGCCCACGAAGAAGAACATGCCGTACATGCCGGCGTACATCAGGCCGCGGGAGACATTGGCCGTCGTGCGCGTCCCGCTGGCGAAGAGGCGCAGCGGCACGATCGGCTCCTCGGCCCGGGTCTCGATACGCACGAAGACGCCGAGCAAGAAGGCCCCGACGGCGAGGGAGCCGATGGTCAGGAGGCTCGACCAGCCGCGGGTGCCGGCCTCGACGAGCCCGAACACAATGCCCACCATGCCGAGCGTCGACGTGACGGCGCCGGCGACGTCGAAGTGACCGGAGCGACGAGGGGTCTCCTGCAGGGCGATGCGCCCGACCAGAAGGACTGCGAGGCCGATCGGGACATTGACGAACATCACCCAGCGCCACGAGACCAGCTGCGTCAGCGCGCCGCCGGCCACCAGGCCGATCGCCCCGCCGGCGGCCGACACCGTCGTGAAGAGGCCGATGGCGCGGACCCGTTGGGGACCGTCCGAGAAGATGGTCGTGAGGAGCGCCAAGGAGGAGGGAGCAGCGAGGGCGGCGCCGACCCCCTGCAGGGCCCGGGCGGAGAGGAGCATCCAGCCGGTGAGGGCCAGACCCCCGAAGAGCGAGCTCACGGTGAAGATGGCGATGCCGGCCAGGAAGGTCCGGCGCCGACCGAGCAGGTCGCCCGAGCGGGCCCCCAGGAGCAAGAGGCCGCCGAAGGTGAGCAGGTAGCCGTTGATGACCCAGGAGAGCTCGCCGCCCGAGAGCCCGAGCCCCTCTTGGATGTGCGGTAGGGCCACGTTGACGATGGTGGTGTCCAAGACGACCATCAGCTGGGCCGCCAGAATGACGAACAGGAACACAGAAGGGGTTCTGAACAGGGTCTTCAAGCGGCCGGCGGCGGGTCCCCCGGCGAGTGTGGGACGCGATACGACAGTGAGTGAAGAAGGCATTTGATTCCGATCTCTCCGCTGGTATTCTGGTAAGCGGAAGCTTCCTCCGGTTAGTATACGGAGGGTACCTCCGCTTTGCAAGAGTGTTTTTCGGCCTGGCTTTGACCGGGGAGGGAACGCAGGAGATGACGGCGAAAACGGCGACGACGGCAGTGGACACGGCGACGGTCGAGCGCGGGGACCAGGTCGGGACGGCGCCGGCTCGCCCCATGCGGGCCGACGCCAA
>Ga0307374_10000531_pt1 | contig 72567 bp, 66 predicted proteins | sample OX3MG_FD_202532 | JGI IMG/M metagenome (GOLD analysis project Ga0307374, IMG submission 202532) | Soil microbial communities from Risofladan, Vaasa, Finland - OX-3 | ecosystem: Environmental > Terrestrial > Soil > Coastal area > Acid sulfate soil | place: Finland: Risofladan, Vaasa | collected... | reverse complement strand
GATCGCTAAACGAATGCCGAGCTACCCGAGCCTGGGTTCACAGCAGCCGACGCGCCACCCGATCACCCTCGCCTCGGCGACCTCAAAACCCCCACGATTCACACCAGCCACCTAGCACCACCTTCACCTTCCTGGAGCTGCCGTTCCGGGCGGTCTCCATCTTCGGTCCGGTGTTGCGTAGGGTCGCCTGCAAGAGGGGGTGGCGGTGCTTGCTGCGGGCGCAGTCGAACGCCACCCGCAGGGACCCCAGGGGTCCGTTGCGGCGGTGCCTGCTCATCACGTAGCACCAGCGACAGACGGGCTCGGCGGACATGTCAGATGCCTACCCCGATCCGGCGGTTTTGACGCGCTGCCAAACGACCGCCGTTCCGAGATGAATCGCGGCCAGCGGGTATATGCAGCCGATGAAGAGATCACGCGGCGCCGTGACCCCGGAGCGCCAAGTCGAGCTGTGGGAGGCGTTCGTCGATTCGTATACCTCGTCGCGGACCCGCACGGCCGTGGACCTATTCCTGCGGGCGCTGATCGGCGGTCCTCGCCGCCAAGAGGACTAGGCCGTCGCCTAGAAGACGGTATGCCCGAATGGCGGCTGGCCGGCCTCCCGGTAGCGGTCGGAGAGAAGTGAACGGATCAAGACTCTGCCCACCTTGGCTCCACCACCTGCGTAACACGTCTCGCGCAGGACGAGAATGGTGCCATGACTGACTCATGGGTCGCGCCGGCCATGGACCGAGCCGAGCCGGAACTCGTGTCCGGCGAACGAACCAGCCTCGAGCAATGGCTCGACTACCACCGGGCCACCTTGCTGATGAAATGCGCAGGCCTGACTGCCGAGCAGCTGAAGCAGCGGGCGATCCCGCCGTCGAGGCTCTCGTTGCTCGGTCTCGTCCGACATATGGTCGAAGTGGAGCGCTGGTGGTTCCGGATGCACGCTGGGCGAGAGGACATCGGCTTCCCGTACGACCCGGACGCAGTCGGGCTCGACTTCGAGGAAGTGGAGCAGGCCGACGCCAAGGCGGACTTGGAGGCATTCGTGAAGGAGTGCGAGGCGGCCGGGGCCGCCGTTGCCGGACGGCCGCTCGACGAGGTAGTACCCAGCAGGGGGGACCACCCGGAGAGGGTGCGGGACATCCGGTGGATCTTCGTCCACATGATCGAGGAGTACGCGCGGCACAACGGGCACGCCGACCTTCTGCGCGAAGTGATCGACGGAACGACCGGCGAATGATCTCACCGGCCGCCCACCGGGACACCCGCGAGGCGCTCCATAGCGTAGCGGCCCACGTGCTCGCCCGGCGCCGCTACGAGTCGGCAGGCCGGTTCGGTCTGCGGGCCACCCCGGGCGGTTTCGGAACGCCGACGTTCGGTCTGCAGTTCGAGGTGGTCCGTACAGCGGGCCGCGCGCTCGTCCACGAGGTGGGCGGCAAGGTTCGGACCATGCCGATCAACGGATCGACGCTCCGGCAGCTGTCGTCGTTCGTGGGAACCGACCTTGAGGCCGAGTTCTCCGCCGGCGGCGGCACGCCGGCGCTCGGGGATGCCGACGGCGAGATTCGCCTCGATTCGGGCGCCGCCAGCCGAATGGCCGAGTGGTTCGCCCTCGGTTGGAAGGTGCTCGACGGATTCATCTTCGGACTCGGGCCCGAGGCTGATGCCGCCACAATCCAGCTGTGGCCCGAACACTTCGACGCCGGCTCGAATGTCGCGTTGCCGACCGGGTCACGGGCCAACATCGGTTTCTCACCGGGGGACGCGTTCGAACCCGAGCCCTATGCCTACTTCGGGCCGTGGGGAAATGAACGCCCAGGTGACCCGTCTTACTGGAATGCCCCCTTCGGAGCGCTGATCAGGTCATCCGAGATCCTCAAGGCCGACAACCCCATCCAACGGGCGGTCGACTTCCTGAACGAAGGAGCACGCAACACGGCCGGCTCCTGACGCGATACAGCAGCACCCCTACACCCAACGCCGGGAGTTTCTCAGCGCCGTCGCCATGATCGTCAGAGTCGGGTTGTGACCCCCCGACGTCGGGAACACGCTCCCGTCCGCGACGAAGAGGTTGTCCAGTTGGTGATAGCGACCGACCGCGTCTGTGCAGCTCACCGTCTCGTCGGTACCCATGCGCAGTCCACCCATCACGTGCTGCGTCGACGGGACCGCGTTGCCGGCGACGGGTGTCTCGCTGGACTCGGCGTTGGACACGGCTGTCGCGTAGGTGGCTCCCGCCTCGCGCATGATCTGGGCGATCCGAGGCATGTAGAAGCGTTGGGCGGCGAGCTCGTGTGCACCGGGGCTGTAGGTGATCCTGGCGACCGGGACACCGGCGAAGTCGCGAACCTTGGGGTCCAGATCGACCGTATTGGTCCTGTAGGGCAGGTCCTCGCCCATCATCGATATCCCGCACAGCCGGTTGCGCAGGATGCTCGCCCTCATCAGCCGCTTGAACTCGGCGCCGAACGGCTTCGAGGGGGAGATGATCGGCATCAAGCCCCGGTAGGTCGAAGCCTCGTCGAGGAGGCTCTGCGATCCGCCGAGCTCCATGCCGCCCCCCCGGAAATAGGGAAGCCCCGCCGCTCTGGCTGCCTCGCGCGCTCCCGGGTAGTCCGGGTCCGCGAAGTCGTCGCAATCGTGGGTGATGGAACGACCCCGCTCCGCGCCGGGCGAGTAGTCGAGGAAAATGCCGGTGCCGTCTGTGAACCAGTGCATCATCAGGCAGGTTCCGACCGTCGCGTGCGGATCGGGCAGGTTCGAGAGCTTCGCGAGGCGTGACGACTCGATCGCCATGGCGGCCAGCACGACGATGTCCGCTGCCTCGGTGTGGGTCCCGCCGTTGTCGTCCGCCCAACGGACGCCGGTCACCTTCCGCCCGGAGGTGAGCACCCCTACGGCCCGGGCGAGCGGTCGCACTTCGGCGCCGGCGAGGACGGCCTTGCGCAGCGGGGCGAGAGCACCGGAGCGAGCATTTATTGGACAGCCGTACCCTGAGCAGAAGTTGCAGTTGTTGCACACCGGCCTGCCGTCGTAGGGGCGGCTGTTGATCGCCATGGGAACGGGGAAGGGATGCAGGCCGAATCGCGAGCAGCCCACGGCAGCCAGGGCGGAGGAATACTGCGCCGGACCCGCCGGCATCGGAAGCGGCCTGTCGCGTGGGGCGTGCCTCAACACGAGCTCAGGGAGGGAGCTGACGTCTCCCGCAACCCCGATCAGTTCCTCGACTTCGTCATAGAAGGGCGCGATCTCCGCGTAGGTGAACGGCCAGTTGGAGATCTCCGCGCCCGGGGCCGGACCCAGAAGCGAGAGCTTCTCGAAGTCGATGTCCCAGTACCGCGGCGTGTCGGCTCCCCAGTGGACCGTTCCTCCGCCGACAGTCTGCAGGAGGCTCTGCACCTCCCCGACGTGACGCGGTTCCTTGTCCCTGGCGGTCCATCTGTACGTCCGTGGATCCGAGTCGGGGTCCGGGCGGGCAAAGGCACGGTTCCGTTTGAGGTCGTCGTTGGAGAACCTGGTCCGGGGGTCACTCTTGGCGAGATCGTCGAACCAGCTGTCACCCTTCTCCAATACGACGACATCCAGTCCTCGTTGCGCGAGCGTCATGGCAGCGACGGACCCGCCGGCTCCGCTTCCGACGACTATGGCCTTCACGGTGCGTGCATCGGTGGAGGCGAGGTGGCACTCAGTATCTCGAGGAGGGCTGCTACGGCTGGGCCCGGCACGAGCCTGGTGTCATTGAGGGGCGCGGATACCTCCTCCGCCGTGTACCCGCGGGGTTGCATGTCTCCGCGGAACCCGACATCCCTCCAGCCGGCGAGCCCATGGTTCCCTCCGTACTCGGGAGCGCTGTAGGTGCCCTCGATGGAGTGGTGGAAGAGCATGTCGGTGAAGCCCGAGAACTCGCCCGGCAACCGGGCGACCTTGAAGTTGGTGGCGAGGACACGATCCTTCGCTGCCGCCTCGAGGGTCAGGAAGTCCGCGACCCCGACCGTGCGCGCTCTGCGATCCAGTTCGGCCAGGCCCGTCATGTAGCTGTCACGGATGGCCGCCAGGCGGTCGCGCCACGCGCTCCTGGTGGTGCGGCTGGGCGTCAGGAAGTCGGCCATGTCGTCATGCGCAGCCCCGGATCGGTTCGAGAAGGGGCCGCCGGCGTACACGCGCGGAGGGTTGTAGGCCAAGGCGCCGACGAGGGTGGCGATGTATCTGGCAGCGTCCGCTTCCCGCGCGCCGGGATGACCCAGTTCGGCCGGGTCGTCCTGCGGGCCCGGTATGAGGCGCGCGGTTGACTCGGTGAGCAGCGACATCTGATGGTCGCTGAACGGGTTGGGCGGGGGGTTCGTCCCGCATGCCGCGAGGATCTCGGCAGGGATCAGGGTTGCGAGGCCTACGGCGCCCCCGCCGCGCAGTAACGCCCGGCGGGTGAGTTGCGCCGCCACGGAAAAGGTCTAGAGGTCGCCCAGGCTGTAGTCGCCTGCCGGTGCACCGGCATCGGCGTCCGTAGTGGTGGTGTTCGCGGTGGCGACGGGCCCTTGTGCCGCCACGTGCTCGTCGACGGCCGCGAGTGCCTTGGCCACGTCGTCAGCGGGGCCGCCCTGCCTCTCAACCGCGTAGTACGCGGCGCCGAGGTCGCGGAAGAGAGCGTCGATCTGGCGCTTCGCTTGTACCTCGTCGAGTTTTGCCTGTCCCTGCGCCACGCCCTGCTGGGCCTTGCTCAGCGCCTGCTCCGCTTGCTGCTTGACCTTGTCCATTAGGCCCATGCCTGTTACCTCCTGAATCGTGTGTTCATGCGCGGTCCGTCGGGTTGGGGATCACAGACGTCCCTCCAGGATCCCGCCCAACCCCCCTTTGCGCTCCTCGCCTGGCGCAACCATGTGCTGTTGCAGCGCGTGGGCCAGCGCCTCGATCGTCACGGACTGCAGCAGGACCACACCGTCGCCCTCGAGGGTCACCAGGTTGATCCCCTCAGCGCCGAACAGAGCCGTCATCGCTGTCTGCGCGCTAAGACCCCCGACGCGCTCCACGCCGAAGGTGAGGCAGTCCTGGAACGCGGCCACGCACCCGGCGTGGACCTGGATCTTCCCGCCGTACTTCGCCGGGTTGAGCTCGATGAAGTTGCCCGCGGCTGCTATGAGTAGGGTTCCCTGGCCGGTGAACTTCTCCAGCACGAAACCCTGCCCGGACCGCAGGCCGGTGCGCAGCCCGTTCAGCGCAATGTCGAAGTTCACGGACGCCTCGGCGGCGACGAAGGTGCCACGCTCGGTGAGCCATCCGGACGAGCCGTCGAGCTCAAGAGCTCGGACCTCCCCCGGCATCACGCCCGCGAAGGTCACCAATCCGCTCCCGCCCACCGGCGTGAAGTACTGGAAGGCGAGGTGCTCCCCGGCCAGCACCCGCTTTCCGACATCCATCGCCTTCTGCAGGAATCCCGATTTGGCGGCGGGTCCGCCCGCCTGGTTGCCAGCGGGCGTCGTGAGCCTGGTCTCAAGGGTTACGTTCGGCGTCTTCCAGAGGAACTTCCCAGGTTCTCCGTAGACGGTCTGTCCTGCCTCGACCTGGCAGACAACCTGCTGCATTGCGTTTCCGACGATCTTGTGGGCGAGCACGCGTCGAAACCTAGATCGACCGGCTCGGATGAAAGACCAGAAATGTTCGAAGAACCATCTCAAGGCGTGCCGCCACGTTGCCGATACCACGCGAAGGGCGACGTGGAGGGGAGCTCGCTTGGACGACTTCGAGTTGTTCGCTCAGGCCGTGGTCGAACACGGCGAGGTGGCGGTTCTCCTTGTGGCCGACGACCTGCAGGTCCGATGGGCTACTCCGGCAGCACGCCAGCTGTTCGACGGCGCCCACGGCGCCTTGCCCGACCTGATCGATATTGCCGACGCCGCGGCGGCGGCGTCTTTTCTCGACCGAGTGGGCAACTCCGGCGGCTCGCCGGTTCGTTTCGTGTGCTCCGTGCCGGTTGACGGCTCCGCGCCGCGCCGTGTCGAGATGGTGGGCCATGACAAGAGGGACATTCCGGAGCTGGACGGCTACGTGGTGGTCGTCCACGACGTGACGACGTGGGCCGAGCGCGAAAGCCAATCCCAGAACCTGCTCTATTCGGACGGGTTGACCGGGCTGAGCAATCGGTTCAGCCTCCTCGAACGGCTCGCGCAAGCGGTGGGATCAGCTTCCCTGGACGGCCCGAGACCAGCGGTGCTCTCGCTAGACCTCGACGCGTTCAAGCGGGTCAACGACGGTCACGGGCATCACGCCGGCGACACGGTCCTGCGTTTGGTAGCGACGAGGATGGCAGGGGTGGTGGGCGGGGCGGGGACGTCGTTTCGGGTCGGGGGAGACGAGTTCGCTGTCCTGCTCGACCGGACCTCCGCTGACGAGGCGTCGAGGATCGCGGAGAGGATCCTGGAGTCGGTTAGCGAGCCGATCCACCTCGGCGTGTCCCAGGTGCAGATATCCGCATCTATCGGTGTCGCGGTCCTGCGCGACCGCCGGCGGCCTGAGGGCGTCCTCCGCGACGGCGACGCGGCCATGTACCGAGCGAAAGCATCGGGAGGCGGCCGGGTGGTGCTCTACTGCGAGGAGTTCGACGACTGGGCACTCGTCCGTAAACGCGAGGCGGACGTCCTGGCGATGCGGTTGGGAGTCCTCAGGCAGGAGAACGAGGCGCTCGCCGAGGCCGCCACGGTCGACGCCCGAACCGGCCTTCCGAACTGCGCCGCCTTCGAGGACGATCACGCCTCACTTCACGCCCGGTTCGTCGAGATGGGGGAGCCGTACGCGCTCATGCTGATCGACATCGACCGGTTCCACGGCTACAACAGCCGCTACTTGTATCTCGCGGGCAATCGGGCGATCCGCGCCGTTGCCGACACCATATCCGCGACCATCCGGCAGGAAGACCGCGCCTACCGGTACGGAGGCGAGGAGTTCACCGTTCTGCTTCCGGGAGCGAGTGCGGAGGAGGGGACGTCAGTTGCCGAGCGCATCCGTGTGAAGGTGCAGGGCCTTCGCATCGAGCACCTCAACAACCGCCCCGGAGTCGTGACGATCACGGCCGGTGTCATCGGATCCGACGCGCGCTACACGACCGCCGACGCGGCGTTCGAGGCCGCGAACCACCTGCTGCTGCGCGGCAAGGAGGCGGGCAGGAACCAGGTGGTCGGACCGAGCCGGTTCAGGTCGTCAGCCGCTCGCGGTCCCGTCAGGCGGTGAGCCGAGAACGGTGTCGAGGTAGGAGTTGGTGAACACTCCGGTCGGGTCGAGCGAATCGCGGATAGCGACGAACTCATCAAAGCGCGGGTAGCGCTGCCGGAGGGTTTCGGCGTCGAGGGTGTGAAGCTTCCCCCAATGAGGGCGGCCGCTGTAGCCGTCGAGGATCCGGCCGACCAGCGCGAAGTAGTCGCGGTGGTCGACCCCGGCCGGCACGTGGAACGCAATGTAAGCGGAGTCCCTGCCCGACGCCGTGGACAACGGGATGTCGTCGCCGGCGGCCACGCGAAGTTCTACGGGAAACGAGATGTTCATGCCGCTCGAATCCACTGCGGACACCACTTCCGTGATGGCTTGGATCGCGACCTCGCGCGGTATGGCGTATTCCATCTCGCAGAAACGCACTCGCCGCGGTGAGGTGAACACCTTGTAGGAGAGGTCGGTGAACGTGCGGGAGCCGAGGGCCTTCGATGCGATCCGGTTCGCCGGGCGGATCAGCGAGGCACGTCGTCGCCCAGCGGCGATCGTCCAGCCGAAGACCGTGTTCGAGAGGAACTCGTCGTCCAGCCACTCCTTCCATTTCGGCAGAGGCTCGAGGCCCTGCTGAAGTGGCCTCCGGGTGTTGCGTTTGGTCAGGGTCGAAGTCGTGTGGGGGAACCAGTACGCCTCGAAGTGGTCGTACTCCTCGGCCAGTTCGTCGAAGCGGGAAAGCAGCTCGTCGAGTGGCATCGGACCCTCTTCGGCACGCAGGGCGAAGAGCGGGACGGTCTGGAGGGTGATGGCGGTGATCACACCGAGCGCTCCCAGACCGACGCGTGCTGCGGACCAGAGATCGGGTCGTTGGGTAGGGGAGCAGGTGAGGACCGAGCCGTCGGCTGCCACGATCTCCAGGCCAACGACCTGGGTGGCGATCCCGCCGAACCGGCTCCCGGTGCCGTGTGTGCCCGTGGAGACCGCCCCGGCGATCGTCTGCACATCGATGTCGCCGAGGTTCGTCATGGCGAGCCCCTCGCCGGCGAGCAACTCGTTGAGCCGGTGCAAGCGGGTGCCCGCTTCGACGGTCACCGCTCCCGAGGCCCTGTCGACCGAGCGGAGGCCGGTCAGGTTGTCGAGGACCAGTTGTGTGCCTTCCGGCCTGCCGATCGCCGTGAACGAATGGCCGGCCCCTATCGGCTTGACCCGCTGCTTTGCACCGGCCGCTCGGCGGACGGCTTCCGCTACTTCCTCGGTACTGCGGGGATTGACGACGGTAACCCCGTCGGCCGATTGGTTCCCGGCCCAGTTGGACCACCTTGCCATCCGCGGGACCCTAGCCGTCGGCAGGAACCCATGACGGCGAGCGCTTCTCGCGGAACGCGGCCATTCCTTCGGCCGCCTCGGCCGAGGCGAACAGGTCACGCGAGATGGCGGCCGTCATCTCGAACGCCTCCGCTCGACCACGGCCTGGAACTTCGAAGACCAACCGCTTGGCAGCCGCGAGAGCGCCAGGTCCGCCGGCGAGCAGCTTGGACACGAGGGTGTCCGTCGCCGCGTCCAAACCCTCGCTGCCGGCGACGTCGGTGATCAGCCCGGCGTCCGCCGCTCGCGCGGCGCTGATCCTCTCTCCGGTCAGGAACAACTCGAGGGCGTCTCCTCGACGCATCTTCGGCAGGCAGACGACGGAGATGATCGCGGGCGCAGCCCCTATGCGGACCTCGGTGAATCCGAACTTCACGTCGGGCGCGGCTATCGACAGGTCGCAAGCCGCTGCGAGGCCGACCCCACCGCCCATGCAGTGGCCGGCGATGCGGGCCACGACCGGCTTCGGAGAGTCCTGGATAGCGGTGAGTATCGACGGCAGGTCGTGACGTGCTGGGGCGAGGCCGCCGCCCTTGAGATCAGCCCCCGCACAGAACGCCGGGCCCGTGTTGGTGAGCACCACGACCCGGACGGAACTGTCGCGCACGGCCGCATCGAGCCCGTCTCCGAGACCGTCGAGGAGGGCGGGGGTGAGGGCGTTGCGGTTGTCGGGTTGGGCGAGGGTGAGCCTGGCCACGCCGGCGGCGATGTCGTAGAGGACGGCGTCGCTCACCTGAGCAGCTCCTCGGGGATGTCGGCGTGGCGCGCCCGGAGCCACTCGCCGAGGCTCTTGGCCTGGGCGTCGAGACGGGTGCTGGACGCGACTCCTTCGCCGAGGATTCCGTGGACGACGAAGTTGATCGCCAGGATGTTGGGAAGCGGGTGGCGATCCACTGTCAGCGGCGCCGTCTCAGGCAGGAGCTCCTTCAGCCGTTCGGTGGTGAGGAACCCGTCGAGCCATTCGTAAGCGGCTTCCGAGCGGGCCCACACACCGAGGTTGGCGTTTCCACCCTTGTCACCCGATCGCGCGCCGACGACGCGCCCGAGCGGCACCCGCCGCCTGGCCGAGGCCGGCGGGTGGTCGGCGGAGACCGCCGGTGTCAAGCCGGCGGGGGGGTCCCCGGCCGGACAGGAACCGCCGGCCGGACCCGGCGCGGCGGGCGGCAGAACGGGCTCGACGAGCGTACGCTCGCCGGCGATCACCACCTCTTGCCAGACGAGATCGGCGGGAACGAGCGCCGGCCAGTACACCCCGTACGCCTGCGCGCCGGCGGTCAGCCCGCCTCCGAACAGGCCGGGGTAAGACGCGAGCGCCAACTCGGTGATCTTCGACGAGAAGGCGCGGCCGACCTTGCGTTCGTCGCTGTCCTTGACGGTTATGCGCAGTTGCGCAACGGCCTCCTCGTTGGTGGCCGGGTCGTCCTTGTCCGTGCGGAGCAGTTGGACGTCGACACCGGCGAACGAACCCTTCGACACCTCGGACCAGAGGGCCCTCTCCACGAGAGCGGCCTTTTCCTCGATGTCAAGGCCCGTCAGGTACAAGACGGTGGTCGACCTCCAGCCGCCCTGGTAGTTGAGCGCCACCTTCGCCGTCGCCGGCGGCGGCTCGCCCTTCACCCCCGTGATCCGTACCCGGTCCGGTCCCTCCTGGTCCAGCTGAATCGTGTCGAAGCGGGCTGTGACGTCCGGGTTGGCGTAGTCCGGTCCGCCGATCTCGTAGAGCAGCTGCGCCGTCACCGTCCCGACCGACACCGTGCCGCCTTGGTCGGGGTGCTTGGTGATGACCGACGATCCGTCGGAGTGCACCTCGGCGATCGGGAACCCTGGGTGCTCGAGGCCACGGATCTCCCCGAAGAAGGAGTAGTTGCCGCCCGTGGCCTGCGTGCCGCACTCGATGACGTGGCCGGCGACGACTGCGCCGGCGAGTGCGTCCCAGTCGTCGCGGGACCAACCGTGCCGCCATGCCCCCGGCCCGACGGTCAAGGCTGCGTCGGTGACCCGTCCGGTGACCACGATGTCGGCACCTCGAGCGAGTGCCTCTGCGATACCCCAGCCGCCGAGGTAGGCATTGGCTGTCATGACCTGCCGGTCCCCGAGCGGTTCCCCGGTATCCATGTTGGAAAAGACCACGCCCGCGGCCTTCAACTCCTCCATCCGGGGGACCAGGTCGTCGCCCTCCACGTAGGCGATGACCGGGTCGAGGCCGAGCTTCTCGGCGACTTCGGCTACCGCGCCGGCGCATCCACGCGGGGAGAGTCCGCCCGCATTGGACACGACCTTGATACCGCGATCCATGCAGCTGCCCATCACCTGCTCCATCTGGGTGACGAACGTCCGCGCGTAGCCGGAGGCGGGATCGCGCAGCATGTTCTTGGCGAGGATGAGCATCGTCAACTCGGCGAGCCAGTCCCCTGTCAGCACGTCAATCGGGCCGCCGTCGACCATCTCCCGAGCGGCCGACAGGCGGTCGCCGTAGAACCCGCTGCAGTTGGCGATCCTGATCGGCTCGCTCATTCGATGACCGCCAGCAGGCTGCCGGCGTCGACCTGGTCGCCGGCACGGGCGTGGAGGTCGACGACCTTTCCGGCGCTCGGAGCCACGACGCGGTGCTCCATCTTCATTGCCTCCACGATCATCAGCAGGTCTCCCGTCTCCACGTCTTGGCCTTCTTCGACGGAGACGAAGACCACCTTGCCCGGCATGGGTGCGACGAGCCCGCCGGGCACGTCCGACTCCCTCGCGGCGTCCGGAAAACGAGGACGCTCCGTGAGCCGCGCGTCCCCATCGGGTCCCTGGACCCAGAAGCTCGCCCCGCGCCGGAAGACGTGGAGGTGGTGGCGGTCCCGGCTGTCCTCGAAGTCGACCCACCCGCTCTCGACTCCCCGAACGCGGACGACGCGATCTCCGAAATCCAGGGTCCCATCCGGCTCGGTGCGGTAGGTGACTTCGAGTTCCTCACCTGCGTGCTCGAAGACGCGGCGCTCCGGGGGCATCACCGAGTTGCGCCACCCCGGCTGGATGGATCGGAGCACCCGGCGCGCCTTAGTCGCTTCATCTCGATCGGCGAGGGCTGCCGCGATGGCGGCTGTGCGAAGTTCCTCCGGGCCGGGTGTCCGGACCGGCGCCACGCCGCTCTCGTCGATAAACGACGTGGTCGTGTCGCCTGCCAGGAAGCGCGTGTGGCGGAGCGTGGCGACCAGGAAGTCCCGGTTGGTCGTCAGTCCCCGGATACGGCTTCGCTCCAGCGCGAGAGCGAGTCTCCGGGCTGCCTCGTCGCGCGTCGGTGCGTGAGAGATCACCTTGGCCAGCATCGGGTCGAACTCGACCCCCACCTCGGAGCCGGTCTCGACGCCAGAGTCCCACCTGACCGCAGGATCGGCCGCCGGTGCCCAGTCGACCAGCGAGCCGGTCGCGGGCAGGAACCCGGCGGCAGGATCCTCCGCGTACAGGCGGGCCTCGATCGAGTACCCGTCGATCGAAAGATCGCCCTGGGTGACCGACAGGGGGAGCCCTTGAGCGACCAGTAGCTGCTCGCGCACCAGGTCCAGACCGGTCACTGCTTCGGTGACGGGGTGCTCGACCTGCAGCCGGGTGTTCACCTCGAGGAAGAAGAAATCGCCGCCGGGCTCCAGGACGAACTCCACCGTTCCGGCGTTGACGTACCCGACGGCTTTCGCCGCGGCGAGCGCCGCCTCGCCCATCCGATCGCGCAGGGAATCGTCGACCGCAGGCGAGGGGGACTCCTCGATGACCTTCTGGTGCCGGCGCTGGATCGAGCACTCGCGCTCGAAGCAATGGATGGTATTTCCGTGCGAGTCGGCGAGGATCTGGATCTCGACGTGGCGGGCTCGGGTCAGGTAGTGCTCGAGGAACACGGTGCCGTCGCCGAAGGCCGCCTCGGCTTCGCGCGCGGCCGCGGCGACGGCGTCCGCGAGCTCTGCACTGGAGGTCACGACCCGCATGCCCTTGCCGCCGCCGCCGGCGGCCGCCTTCACGAGAATCGGGAAGGCGATGTCGCCGTCGTCGGCCTCCCATGTCGGCAGAACGGGCACGCCGGCGCCGGCCATGAGCCGCTTCGCCGCGAGCTTGTCTCCCATCAGCTCGATGACGTTCGGGGGTGGGCCCACCCACGTCAGGCCGGCATCCTGGACTGCCTGCGCGAACGCCGCCCGCTCCGAAAGGAAGCCGTAGCCCGGGTGAACAGCGTCGGCGCCGCTCGATGCCGCGGCTTCGAGCAGAGCCTCGATGTTGAGATAGGTGTCGGCGGCGGTCCTGCCCTTCAGCGGCACCGCCGCGCCAGCCTCGTTGACGAACGGGGCCCCACTGTCCCCCTCCGCGTAGACGGCGACCGTCGTGATCCCCATGGAGTGTGCCGTCCGGGCCACACGGCGTGCTATCTCGCCCCGGTTCGCGATCAGCAGACGCGTGATCACAGGCGGAACACCCCAAACCCGGCTGCCCCTTCTACCGGAGCGCTGTGGCAAGCGGACAGGGCCATAGCGACGACGGTGCGAGTGTCGCGCGGATCGATGATCCCGTCGTCGGCGACCCGGCCGGTCGCGTAGAGGCCGAGAGACTGGGATTCGGCGAAGTCCTCTACCGCCTTGGTGATCGCCGCCTCCAGGTTCTCGTCGACGGGTTGGCCTCTCCTGGCCGCCTGCTCCCGCCGGACGATCGACATCACGCCGGCCATCTGCTTCGGGCCCATGATCGCGATCTTCGCCGTCGGCCAGAGGAACACGAAGCGGGTGTCGAAAGCCCGGCCCCCCATGCCGTAGTTGCCGGCTCCGTAGCTCGCTCCCATGATCACGGTGATGTGCGGGACCGTGGAGTTGGACAGGGCGTTGATCATCTGGCTGCCGTGCTTGACGATCCCGCCGCGCTCGTAGTCCCGGCCCACTATGTAACCGGTGATGTGCTGCAGGAACAGCAGCGGTGTCGAGGTCTGATTGCACAGCTGGATGAACTGCGCGGCCTTTTGTGCAGAGTCGGAGAAGAGCACGCCGTTGTTGGCGAGGATCCCGACGGGGAAGCCGTGGACGTCCGCCCAGCCGGTGACCAGGGTGGGGCCGTAGCGAGGCTTGAACTCCTCGAAACGACTGCCGTCGACGACCCGTGCGATTATCTCCCTCGCATCGACCGGCGCTTTCAGATCCACCGGCATGAGGCCCAGCAGCTCATCAGCGTTGTACAGCGGCGGTTCGGGGTCGTCGGTCACCGGACCAGGCCCGAGCTTCCGCCAGTGGAGGTGCGCGACGACGTCGCGCGCCATGCGGATCGCTTCGAACTCGTCCTCTGCCAGGTAGTCGGCGAGGCCACTGGCGGACGCGTGCATCTCCGCGCCACCGAGCTCCTCGTCCCCGGCGTCTTCGCCCGTCGCGACCTTCACCAGTGGCGGCCCGCCGAGGAACACCTTGGCGCCGCCTCGCACGAAAATGTTGTAGTCCGAGAGCCCGGGCTGGTAGGCGCCGCCGGCGGTGGAGCTACCGAATACGACAGAGATGGTCGGGATGCCGCGGGCGGACAGCTCGGTTATGTCGTGAAACATCCGCCCGCTTTCCGCGAAGTGGGTGAGGTTGCGCCTCATCACCGCCTCGGGGTCCTCGCCCGAGGTCAGGCCGCGGAGGTCTCCGCCGGCGGATTCCACGAACTGTATGTACGGCATGTGGTTGAGCCGGGCGATCTCCAGGGCGCGCATCAGCTTCTGGATCGACACGGCGGTCATGGCCCCGCCGAGATCGGTGGGGTCGTTGGCGAGGATCACGCACTCGGTCCCTTCGACGACGCCGATGCCGAGCACCATGCCGCCGCCGACGTTGAAGTCGGTCATGTAGCCGGCGAGCGGGCTTATCTCCAGGAACGCGCTGTCGGGGTCCAGCAGGAGCGCCACCCTTTCGCGCGCGAGGAGCTTGCCCCGGCTGCGGTGCCGGTCTATCGCCCTGGGACCGCCGCCTTGTGATGCCTGCTGGAGGAGGCGGTCGATCTCGGCCAGCAGCTCGAGCATCCCGGACCGGTTGGACCGAAACGCAGGGTCGCGCGTGTCGACGACGGTGCGAAGCGGAGGGGCTGCCATGGCTCAGCGACCCTCGGGCGTGACGGTCGGCGGCCCGGCGAAGGCCTGCGCGATCGAGACCCACCGCGCGGCCGTCGGCCCTGTGACCTTCACGCCGGTGCGGGACGGATGCCGGCGCTGGGTGAACACCAGCGCGATGTCGAGCGCGCTCCCCGTGATCACATTCGCAACTTCGTCCGCTGGCGGACCCCAGGTCCACGTGCCGCCGCCGGGGGCCTCGACGACCATGGCCACCGGATCGCCGGGGTCCTCGACACCGTGTACGGCAAAGGCAAACGTGCGAGCCCCGTAGGCCAGGTGGCAGATGTGCTTCAGGCGCACTGTCGCCGACGACTCGAGCGGTTCGCCGAGCGCGTCGCGGATGTCTGCGCCGTGCGCCCAGGTCTCCATGATCCTCGCGCTGATGAAGCTGGCCAAGCTCATGGGAGGCCCATACCACGCGATGCGTGGTGGTGCGCCGCCGGCGTCCTCGCTGGCCCTGAGTGCCCGCCTGATCAGTGCCGACCTCGAGTTTCGCCACCGTTCGAGGACGGCGGCGCCTTCGATCCCTCGCCCGATCGCCACGTCAGGCTCCTCGCCTGCGGACGCCGAGGCGATCAGCCCTGACTTGTGCTCCTCGAACGCCGGCGGGTCATCGATCGCGAGAGTCGCCTGCTCGTCGAAGAAGATGAGGTGGCTGACCGTGTCGCGCACGTCCCACCCGGCTGCGGGTGTCGGCGTGGACCAACCGGCTTCGTCGAGGTTCGCGACGATGGCGTCGAGGGAGGCATGCTCGGCGGCAAGGTCGTTGCAGAGGTCTTCGATGTCGGGCATCGGGTTCAGGCGGTGAAGCCGTCGAGCTTGGACAGGACGTGAAGCATGACCTCGTCGGCACCGCCTCCGATGGACATCAGCCGCCCATCCCGGAAGTAGCGCGACACCCAGGTCTCCGCCATGTAGCCCATACCGCCGTGGAACTGGAGGCACCAGTCGGCGATCTCGCGCTGGAGGCGGCCAGCCTTGAACTTGGCGATGGTCGCGAACCGTGTGGTGTCCTCACCGCGCATGTAAGCCTCCGCGCAGGCGTAGTTGTAGTGGCGCAGCACGTCCACCTCGGCTGAGAGCTCGGCCAGTTTGAACTGGATGAACTGCTTCGAAAGCAACGGCTTTCCGAACACCTTTCGCTCGCGCAGGTAGTCGGCGGTCCGCTTCAGGGCACCGTCCATGCCGCCGGCAGCGGTGTAAGTGGCGATCATCCGCTCGTTTTGGAACTGGGCCATCTGCTGCTGGAAGCCCTGGCCGACCGATCCGATCGTGTTGGCGACAGGAACCCGGGCGTCGACGAAAGACAGTTCGGCGGTGTCCGACGCGTGATTGCCCAGCTTCTTCAACTTCTTGCTGACCGAGAAGCCCGGCGTGTCGGTCGGGAACACGATCTGCGACATACCCTTGTAGCCGCCCTCGTCGCTCGTCCTGGCGAGCAGGCAGAGCCAGTCGGCCTGGGTGCCGTTGGTGATGAAAGTCTTGGACCCGTTGACCACCCACTCGTCGCCGTCGCGCACGGCACGCGTCCTGATCCCCGCGACGTCGGAGCCGGCATCGGGCTCGCTCACCGCTATGGACGTCACCACCTCTCCTCTGAGCGCCGGCTCCAGGTAACGCCTCTTCAGTTCGGGCGACCCAAAACGATGCAACGACGGCGTCGCCATATCCGTCTGCACGGAAATCGCCATCGCGACGCCTGCACAACCCATCCGGCCGAGCTCCTCGCCCAGGATGACTGTGTAGGCGTGGTCCGCTCCTTGGCCACCGAACTCCGGGTCGTACTCGAGCCCGAACAGGCCCGCGGACCCGAGCGCCTTGAACACCTGGTGGGCCGGGAAGATCTCGGCCTCCTCCCATTCGTCGAAGTGGGGGACCACCTCGCGCTCGAGCACACCCCTCACGGCCTGGCGAAACGCTTCGTGGTCCTCGGTAAAGAGCATGTTCCCCCTGACTGGCCGGCCCAGCAGTACTGAAGCCGGCAGAAACTTGAATCTGGATTCAACTCGAAACCATACTGATGGGGCCGCACCTGCGCAAGGGCGCGCGGCAGAGGGAGGGACCGTGGACTTCGAGTTGCCGGGAGAGGACGACCCCCGCCGCGAGGAACTGCGCGCGTGGCTCGCCGAGCACCCCTCGCCCACGTGGCGCCAGCTTGCAGAGGCCGGTCTCGTCGTCCCGCACTGGCCGCACCCCTACGGTCTCGGCGCGGACCCTGTTCACCAGCTGATCGTCGACGACGAGCTGCGCCGCGCAGGAGTGAGCCGCCCGACCAACCCGATCGGTATCGGCTGGGCCGCGCCGACGATCCTCATGGCCGGCACAGAGGAACAGAAGGAGCGTTACCTGTGGCCGGCGCTCGCCGGCGAGGAGTTCTGGTGCCAGCTCTTCTCGGAGCCCGACGCCGGTTCCGACCTGGCGTCGCTGACGACGCGCGCCGAGCGCGACGGCGACCGGTGGGTGATCAACGGGTCCAAGATCTGGACCAGCGGCGCCCACCTCGCCAAGTTCGGCATCCTCCTGGCACGGACCAACCCGACTGCGCCCAAGCGCAAGGGCATCTCGTATTTCATCTGCGCGATGGACACACCGGGGATCACGATGACGCCGATCGTCGACATGACGGGAGCCCACTCGTTCAACCAGGTGTTCTTCGACAATGCCCGGCTCCCGGCCGACTGCCTGGTCGGCGAGGTTGACGAAGGGTGGAGGTTGGCTAAGGCGACGCTGGCGAACGAACGGGTGTCCTTGTCGAGCGGGGGCGCGCTGTGGGGGAGCGGCCCATCCGTGCAGGATCTGGTTGACCTGGTGAAGAAAGACGGCCCCGTCCCTGATTCGGTCCTGCGACAGCGTCTCGTCAAGACGTGGATCGAGGGAGAGGTCCTGCGCCTCATCAGGCTGCGAACCCTGTCTGCACGCCTCGCAGGTAGAACGCCGGGACCCGAGGCGTCGGTTCAGAAGCTTCTAGCGGACGAGCACGGTCAGCACGTGATGGAAGTGGCGAAAGACCTCGCCGGCACGTCCGGCCTGCTCGCCGGGTCGGGACCGCGAGGCGAGCTGCCAGGTTCCCTTCGCGGCGGCGCCACCGAGATCCGCTTCGCGGACGATCTGATGCCGGGCGTCGAGAAGGTGTGGCACTACGGCTACCTGTTCGCTCCCGCGCTGACCATCGGCGGTGGCACCTGGGCGGTGCAGCGCAACATCATCGCCGAATGGGTTCTCGGGCTCCCGAGGGACCCCGGGGCCTGACGTGGCTGGCGGGGCGGCGGCTCCGGCGACCCCCGCCACGGCGAGGGGCCAGAGGACGAAGTCCGCCCTGGTGCACGCCGCGGCGCGGGTCTTCGAACGTGACGGCTTCCTCGACGCGCGCATCGCCGATATTGCCGCCGAGGCCGGCGTGGCGACCGGGAGCTTCTACACCTACTTCGATTCCAAGGAGGCCATCTTCCGCGAAGTCGTGGACGAGCTGATCGACGAGCTCTACCAGCAGTCACACGTGGGGGACGTGGTCGGTCCGGATCCGGTCGCGCGGATCGCGGCGGCGAACCGGCTGTACGTGGAGTCGTTTGCGCGTCATGCCGCGCTGTATGCGGTGGTGGTGCAGGTGGCGTCGTTCAGCCCCGAGTTCAGGGCGCGCCGGCAGAAGTCGCGCTTGGCGTTCGTCGAGAGGGCGGAGAGGGGCATCCGCTCCATGCAAAAGGCCGGCCAGGCTGATCGCTCGCTGGACCCGACGTTGACCGCTGCGATGCTCTGCGGGATGGTGGAGAACTTCGCAGAGGTGAGGCACCTCCTCGGCCAGTCTTTTGACGACGAGGAGGCGGTCGCCGCGATGACCGGGATCTGGGCGAAGGCGATCGGATTGAGATAAGACTCCCCGCCATGGCACAGCCGCATCCGCCGGGCGGTCCGTTGGACCTTCTCGAAGGTTCCTTCTACGTCAACAACCCGTACCCGACCTACGCATGGCTCCGCGAGAACGCCCCGTTCTACTGGGACGGCACCAACGAGCTGTGGGGCGTCTCGCGCTACGACGACATCGTCGAGATAGAGACCCGCAAGGACGTCTTCATCAGCTCTGACCAGGTCAAGGGTGGTTACCGGCCGAACATGCCGGCAGACCCGGCGATCATCGGGCTCGACGACCCGCTGCACCAGAAGCGGCGAAACCTGGTCGCGCGGCGGTTCACCCCCAAAGCCGTCACCGGGCGCGAGGAGCATGTCCGCCAGACGGTCACCCGGCTGCTCGACGCAGTCGAGGCCAAAGGCGGCACGGCCGAGATCGTCAACGAACTCGCGTCGCCCCTTCCGGCCATGACGATCGCCTGGCTGCTCGGCTTCCCGGAGGAACGCTGGCCGGACCTGGCGGCGTGGTCGGAGCGGACGATCATGCTCGGCGGCGGTCCCCGCTACCGCAACGACGACGGCTACGCGGCAGTCGAGGAGTTCGGCACCGCAGCCTGGGGCCTCTACATGGAGCGCAAGGAGTGCCCGGCCGACGACGTGATGTCGATATGGACCGCGGCCGAGGTAGACGGCGTTGCGCTCGACATAGAGACGGTCGTCGCAGACTGCCTGTTGCTGCTCGACGGCGGGGCGGAGACGACAAGGACCGTTATCGCCCGGACACTTCTCAACCTCCTCGAGCACCCGGAACAGTGGTCGCTGCTTCGTGCGGGAGCCGACGCCGGCGTCGCGGCCGAGGAGTTCGTCCGATACGTCACGCCTATACACAACATGTGCCGGGTCGCCGCCGTGGACACAGAGGTCTCTGGTCATCCGATCGCGAAGGGCCAGCAGGTCGTGATGATGTACCCGGCGGCGAACAGGGATCCGGCGCACTTCGAGGACCCCGAGAGCTTGGACGTGAGGCGCAATCCCAACCGGCACCTGTCGTTTGGGTTCGGTACGCACTTCTGTCTCGGCGCGGCGCTCGCACGCATGGAGATCCGAGTGTTCTTCGAGGAGCTCGCCAGGCGAGTCCAGGCGTTCCGCGTCGTGCCGGGAACGGCGCCGGTGGAGATGGCGAACTCGTTCGTCTACGGACTCAAAGAGGCGCACCTCGAGTTCCGCTTCGCATCTTGAGCCTCGAAGGAGGGTCGGGGTCCTCTCCACCGTGCCGAGCGGCGCGACTGGGATGAGGCGTGCGAAGATGCATGCCCACGCATCTCCCGGGGAGTGAAATACATGCAGGGCCTGATGCAACCCACGCCGCTCACCCTCGACACGGTTTTCAACCGTGCCGAATCCCTGTGGTCCACCAAGACGTTGGTGACCTCGACGCCGGCGGGACTGGAGAGGATCGACTACCGGACCTGGTCCGACCGGACACGCCGGCTCGGGGGGGTTCTCGACAACCTGGGGATCAGCCCGGATGGACGGGTGGCAACATTCGCCTGGAACAACACCCGCCACCTCGAGCTGTACTTCGCCGCTCCCTGCAGTGGTCGGGTGCTTCACACCTTGAACATCCGGCTCTTCGCCGACCAGCTCGTGTACATCGCCAACCACGCGGGGGACGAGGTGGTGTTCGTGGATCGGAGCCTGCTTCCGATCCTGTGGCCGTTGATCGACGACTTCAAGACCGTTCGCCATGTAGTCGTCATGAACGACACGGGCAAGGGGGGGCCGGACATCCCCGACGACCCACGGATCTCGGACTACGAGGAGTTGCTGGCAGCCGCGGATGCGCACTCTTTTTCCGTCGTCAAGGACGAGAACGTCGCGGCATCGATGTGCTACACGAGCGGGACGACCGGCGACCCGAAGGGTGTCGTGTATTCGCACAGATCGGTGGTGCTGCACACGATGGCCGCGATGATGACCGACACGATCGCCATCAGCGAGGCGGACGTGATCGTGCCCGTGGTTCCGATGTTCCACGCTAACGCCTGGGGGCTGTGCCAGGCGGGTGTCATGGCCGGTTCGACGATCGTGTTCCCCGGTGCGGACCTCTCGCCGGAGGCGGTCGTATCGCTCATCACCGGAGAGAAGGTGACGGTGGCCGCCGGGGTACCGACCATCTGGATGGGAGCGAGGTCGCTGCTGGCCGGCCGGGAGCACCAACTGCGCGTCGTGCTGTGCGGAGGTTCCGCGGTGCCCAAGGCGCTCGCCGAGGCCTACCGGACCGAGATCGGCGTCCCGATCCTGCAGGCATGGGGCATGACCGAGACCAGCCCGCTGGCGAGCGTGGCGCGGGTGCGCAGCGAGCGCGCCGCGCACTGCTCCGACGCCGAGCTTGCAGACGTGCGCGCGACCCAGGGCATCCCCGTGCCCGGCGTCGAGCTGCGCATAGCCGACCCGTCGACCGGCGAGGAGCTGCCCTGGGATGACGAGATGTCCGGCGAGGTACAGGTGCGGGGGCCCTGGATCGCCCGCGAGTACTACAACGACCCGCGCGGCGACTCGTCGTTCACGCCCGACGGCTGGCTGAAGACCGGTGATGTTGCAGCTGTCAGCCCCGACGGCTACATCCGCCTGGTCGACCGGACCAAGGACCTCATCAAGTCGGGCGGAGAATGGATCTCCTCGGTCGAGCTCGAGAACCACCTGATGGCTCACCCGTCGGTGGCGGAGGCCGCGGTGATCGCGGTTCCCAGCGACCGGTGGATGGAGAGGCCGATGGCGTGCGTGGTGGTCAAGCAGGGCGAGTCGCTTACCAAGGAAGACGTGCTCGAATGGCTGAAGCCGCGTGTCGCCAAGTGGTGGCTGCCCGACGACGTCGAGTTCATAGACGCGGTCCCGAAGACGTCCGTCGGGAAGTTCTCGAAGAAGGACCTGCGCGAGCGGTTTTCCGACCGAAAGGTGCCCTGATGGATCTTCTGGCCATGTACGCATCGCAGCAGCCGGACAAGCCTGCAGTCATCGATGACCGGCCCGGGCAGCCCGTCGTGACCTGGAGCTTCGCCGAGCTCGACCGGCGGGCCAACCAGCTCGGCAACTATCTGCTCGGACTCGGCGTCGATGCGGCGACGAAAGTCGTGTGGTGCGGTCAGAACTCCGCGGGCCTCATGGCGATGATCCACGCCATCCGCAAGGTGGGGGCGGTCGGCGTACCTCTCAACTATCGCCTCGCTGCCGACGAGGCCGCCTATGTGATCGACAACTGCGACGCGAAGGTCGTCTACGTCGACGCCGAATACGAGGTCCTGATCGATGGGATCCGGGATCGGCTGCCCAAGGTGACGGATGTCCTCGTCTTCGACGGTGACGGCTCGCTCGAGGCGAAGGTCGCCGCGTGCCCGGACTCGGCGCCGGCGGAAGCCACGGGCGACGAGGTCGGCCTGGCCACGACGATGATCTACACGTCGGGCACTACCGGCAAGCCGAAAGGTGCCGTGCGTTCGGGTGCGCTGGATCCCGCGACCGCCGGGTCTTTGATCGCGTTGATCGGCTACGTGCCCGATGACGTGTACCTCACCACCGGACCGCTCTACCACTCGGGACCGGGTGGGTTCGCCGGCGTGGCGCACGCTCTCGGCAACACCGTCGTGGTCCAGCACAAGTTCGACCCCGAAGACTGGCTGCGGCTGGTGCAGACCTACAAGGTGACCACCACCTTCACCGCGCCGACGCCGATCCGGATGGTCTGCAGCCTCCCCCGAGAGGTGAAGGACAGCTACGACCGCACGTCGATGAAGCGGCTGATCGCGAATGCCGCGCCGTGGACGCTGGCCCTGAAGAGGATGTACTTGGCGGACTTCCCGCCAGAGTCGCTGTGGGAGGTGTACGGCTCTACCGAACTCGGTGTCGACACGGTGCTCGCGCCGGAGGATCACCTCCGCAAGCCGGGCTCGTGCGGGAAGCCGGCGCCCGGCATCGAGATCAAGCTCTTCGACGTGGATGGCCATGAAGTCACCGAACCCCACCAGACCGGAGAGCTGTACGTGCGGGCGAAGTCCGTGTTCTCCACCTACTACAAGGCTGAGGAGAAGTACGAGGCGGCGACGCGCGGTGATTTTCATACCGTCGGCGACATCGCCTATTTCGACGAGGACGGCTACTTCTACATAGCCGACCGCAAGAACGACATGATCATCTCGGGCGGCATGAACATCTACCCGGCTGAGATCGAGGCAGCCCTGGACGCCGACCCGGACATCTATGAGGTGGCGGTGTTCGGGATCCCCAACGAGCAGTGGGGGGAAGCCGTGCACGCGGTGGTGGTGCCGGCCCGGCTGGGCGTTGCCGCCGAGGACGTGATGGCGTTCGCCCGGGAGCATCTGGCTGGCTACAAGATGCCACGCTCGGTGAGTTTCGTGGAGGAGTTGCCCAAGACGGGGTCGGGCAAGGTGCTGAAGCGGGAACTGAAAGCGCCCTTCTGGGCGGCTGCGGGGTCCTAAGAGCGGCCGATGGGTCGGGGGCCGCCGGGCCCATCGGTCCTGCAGATGCTCGGCATCTCGTAAAACTGTTTGCCTGATAGGTCTCGATGGCCGATACTGGAGTCAACGCTCCGGCCGGTACCCCCCCACCGGACCGTGAGCGGCTATCCGAAGGGCCTGGTCCCCCCCTCCAGGCCCTTCGTCGCGCCCGGGGGCATTTTTTCGAAGCCGGCTCGGGCGTGTGAGGATGGGCCCGGTGGCCGGTTTCGTTCCCTCGGGTGAGCAGCACCGCCTGGTGCACGAGGACCAGGACCTGCTGGTGGTGGAGGTCGGCGGGGGTATCAGGTCGTACCGCCGGGGCGGCACCGACGTGATCGACGGTTACGGCGCCGGCGAGATGTGCGACGGTGGCAGGGGCCAGATCCTCGCCCCCTGGCCGAACCGCGTGGGAGACGGCCGGTTCTCCTGGGAGGGCCGCTGGTGCCAGCTCGCCCTGAACGAACCGGAGCGCTCGAACGCCATCCATGGCCTCGTCAGGTGGTTGCCCTGGGCGCTCGAGGACCGGTCCGAGTCTGGATTGAGGATGGGTTGCCATCTGCTCCCGCAGCCGGGATGGCCGTGGCCGCTGCGGTTGTCCGTCTCGTATTCGCTCGACGCCGAGGGGTTGGAGACCGTGATCTCCGTGACCAACGAGGGGGGCGCCGGAGCTTGCCCGTTCGGCCTGGGTTGGCACCCCTACCTGGCGGCCTTCGGGGGTGTAGTCGACGACGTGGTCCTGCAGCTTCCGGCCAGTTCGGTGTACAGCAGCGACGACCGCGGGCTTCCCGCGTCGGTGGGTCCGGTGGAGGGCACGGCCATGGACTTTCGTGACGGCCGGACCATCGGCGAGGCCCGCTTGGACGTCGCGTTCACAGGGTTGACGCGCGGTGGCAATGGGCGGGCGATCGTCGAGTTCCGCAGTGGGTCGGGCGGCGAGGTCGTGCGGATGTGGATGGACGGCGCGTTCACCCATCTGATGGTGTACACAGGCGACACTCTCGGTGACGAGAGCAGGCGCCGGCGCGGTTTGGCGGTGGAGCCGATGACCTGCGCGCCGGACATGCTTCGCAACCGGGACGGACTGCTCAGGTTGGAGGAAGGCCAGAGTTTTCAAGCCTCTTGGGGGCTGCAGAGCCTCAAGTTCTGAACGCCCGGTGCCGAGTCCAATGATATGGAGAAGGTCCCGCCGCAGCTTCAACTTCGGGAGTTGATCCCGCTCGCGGACGGCACCGAGGTGGCGGTCGGTCACGGAACGGGTGGGCAATATCTCGTCATGTCCATCAGCGGTCGTGCAGGTGCGTGCTGGGTGTGCGCGCCGGCGAGCGACCGTGCCGTCGAGTGTGTGCGAGAAGGCCTCGCGTCGCCTTGGTCGGTCATCCATCACAGCGCGACGGGCACGGTCGACGTGTACCGCAGCCACGTGGACGGCTCACTCTACGAGTCGGTGGTGCTCTGCTCCGCCCTGCCCGTCGGGCGCGGAGTTCTCGCCGCGGCCTAGAGACGGAACCTCTCTAGGCGGCCTGTAGCAGACGTTCCCTCAAGAAGCCGAGCACCTTGTCGAGGGCCTCGCGCGTCGGCGTGCCCGGCCGGTCGTCCAAATGCTCGGTGAGAACCGAATGGGCGTTGGCCGGATGCCCGTACGGGTTCCCCTTCGACGAGTCGAGCTCGACGGCGATGAAGCGATCACCGAGTTTCTCGCGAAGGAGCTTGAACCTCTCCGGTGGGACGGCGCGGTCGCCCGTGAACCTCAGACCGATGACACAGAGATCCGCTCGCGCTTGAATGGTCTGCCATTCCGCCGGTGAAACCTGGATGTCCGACCGCCGCGATCTGGTGACGGCGAACGGTAGGGACGGCTGGCTGAGCACCGGGGCGACGACCGAATCGTCGACCGCCATCGCGAGGCCGAAACCGCCCGTGTAGCACATGCCAACCACACCGACGCCCGGGCCGCCGCAGCGCTCGTGCTCGGCGCGGGCGAGCGCGCGCAGCCACGACATGACTGGGCCGGCGCGCCCCAGTGCCATGCCGGCGAACTCCTTCGACACGCACAGCCTGGCGATGGTCTCGAAGACGTAGGCCGTCGAAGGCGGTTGGCCGGGCACGCCGAACAGGTGCGGGAGGACGGCGGTGCAGCCGAGGTCGCGCACGCGCTCCGCGAACCCGATGACGTTCGGCGTCATACCCGGGATCTCCGAGATGACGATCACGGCGGGGCCGGTTCCCGAACGGTAGATGTCGTGGCTGATGGATCCGGCGGTGAACTCTTCGCGCTCGAATCCTGCCAACAGGTCTGACATGGCGGGCTAGCCGGCCACGTACCACTTGCCGTTGACGCGCTGGCAAGGAGTGGTCGGGTCGCTCTGATTGTTCTGGGTGGCAGAGTAGGCGGCGTCGAAGGTGGTCGAGCCGGTTGGCAGGCCTTTGGACGGGTTGGTGTTGCTGAGGCACTGGTTCTGGATGCAGTACTTCGGGGACATCACCACGACAAGAGCCTTGTCACCGCTCACGGCTGTGTGGCCGATCGTGACCGAACCAGTCGTGGAGGGCAGTTGGGTGCCGCGGCACAGCGACTGCTCTGCGGGCACGAAGTACCCGCACGCGGCGTTGGTGTCGTGGGCGGCGAGCCCTCGGATGAGCCCCATGACCGCAGCTTGAGGCGAGCCGTGGCCCGGCGCCGGCGTGGAACCGGACGAGCCGCCATTGCCGCACGACGCGAGAGTCAGTGCGCCAGCCGCGGCCAGTGCTGCCCACAACGGCGTCTTGTTCACGGATGTACCTCCCCGGAGAAGTCTGGGCACGCTAGCGCACAGGGCATGCCCGGCCGGCGCCACGGCCCGGCCCGCCCGCAGCGTCAGTGCGCTTCGAACTGCGCTTCTTCGGTCGACCCGGCGAGGGCCAGCGTGGAGGACTTGCCACCGCTCAGGGTGGTCATGACGTCGTCGAAGTAGCCGGCGCCCACCTCGCGCTGGTGGCGGGTGGCGGTGTAGCCCTCATCCTCCAAGGCGAACTCGCGCTGCTGGAGCTCGACGTAGGCGCTCATGCCGCGCCGGGCGTAGCCGTGTGCAAGCTCGAAGGTCGACTCGTTGAGGGCGTGCCAACCGGCAAGCGTTACGAACTGGAACGCGTAACCCATCGCGCCGAGCTCCTTCTGGAAGCGGGCAATGGTCTGGTCGTCGAGGTGCTTCCTCCAGTTGAACGACGGAGAGCAGTTGTACGCCAGCATCTTGTCCGGGTACTCGGCCTTGATGCGCTCGGCGAAGGTGCGTGCCTCGTCGAGGTCCGGAGTCGACGTCTCGCACCAGATCAGGTCGGCGTACGGTGCGTAGGCGAGGCCGCGGGCGACCGCGATGTCCATCCCGGCCCGTACGTAGTAGAAGCCCTCCGGCGAGCGCTCGCCAGTGCAGAACTCCTGGTCGCGCTCGTCCACGTCGCTCGTGAGCAGGGTCGCGCCCAGCGAGTCGGTGCGGGCGACGATCAACGTCGGAACCCCGCAGACGTCGGATGCCAACCGGGCGGAAGCGAGGGTGCGGATGTGCTGCGCGGTCGGGACGAGGACCTTGCCGCCCATGTGGCCGCACTTCTTCTCCGAGGACAGCTGGTCCTCCCAGTGGACGCCGGCGGCGCCCGCCTCGATCATCGACTTCATCAGCTCGAAGACGTTGAGCGCGCCGCCGAAGCCGGCCTCGGCGTCGGCGACGATCGGCACCAGCCAGTGCCGCTGCTCGGAGCCGGGCTTCCCACCGGCTTCCGCCCACTCGATCTGATCGGCGCGGCGCAGAGCGTTGTTGATCCGGCGGACGACCGTCGGGACGCTGTTGACCGCGTACAGGCTCTGGTCGGGGTAGACCTGCTCCGAGAGGTTGGCGTCAGCGGCGACTTGCCAGCCCGACAGGTAGATCGCCTTGAGGCCCGCCTTCACCATCTCGACGGCTTGGCCCCCGGTCATGGCGCCGAGCGCGTTGATGTAGTCCTCGTCGCGGAGGAGCGACCAGAGCCTCTCCGCACCCTGGCGCGCCAGGCTGTACTCGATCTGCACCGAGCCGCGCAGGCGCACGACGTCTGCCGCGCTGTAGGGGCGCTCTACTCCCTTCCAACGGGGGTCGGACGCCCATTGGCGCTCGAGCTCGTTGACTGCGCTGTCGAAGGGGGTGGTCATGACGTTCGATGGTCCTTTCGGGATCTCGAGGTTCTAAGGGAGTAACTCGTACGCGGGCAGGGTGAGGAAGGTGGGGAAGTCGTCGGCGAGGGACACCTGCTCGAAGACGGAGCGGGCGTTCTTGACGACCTCGGGGTCGTACCCACCGTCGGCCAACTCCTTTTCCGTGTCGTCGAGCATCGAGCGGACGAGCTCCGCTGTCACCAAGGTGCGCTCGGGTCCGGCGAGGGTCACGCGGTGGTGCACCCACTGCCAGACCTGCGCCCGGCTGATCTCGGCCGTCGCAGCGTCCTCCATGAGGTCGTCGATTGCCGCGGCACCGGTGCCCGACAGCCAGGACACCAGGTAGCGCATGCCCACGGAGATGTTGGTGTGCAGTCCGGCCATGGTGATGCTTTCGCGGGAACGGTCCACGGTGAGCAGCCGTCCCGGGCCGACGGCCACCTCGGGACGCTGTCGATCGAGCTGGTTCGGCCGGTCGCCGAGCACGGCGTCGAACTCGGCCATCGCCGTCTCGACCAGATCGGGGTGCGCGACCCAGGTCCCGTCGAAGCCGTCGCCGGCCTCGCGCCGCTTGTCCTCGGTGACTTTCGCCAGCGCGGCTTCGGTCACCTCGGGCTTGCGGCGATTGGGGATGAAAGCCGCCATGCCGCCGATGGCGTGCGCCCCGCGACGGTGGCACGTCTTCACCAGCAGCTCGGTGTACGCGCGCATGAAGGGGGTCGTCATCGTCACCTGCGAGCGGTCCGGCAGCACGAACGCGGGGTCGAGGTGGAAGCGCTTGGCGACGCTGAAGATGTAGTCCCATCGGCCGGCGTTGAGGCCGCAGATGTGGTCTTTGAGCTCGCAGAGGATCTCGTCCATCTCGAACGCCGCGGTGATGGTCTCGATAAGCACGGTCGCCCGGATCGAACCGCGATCCAGACCGAGGAGGTCCTCGGCGGCCAACATCACGTCGTTCCAGAGGCGGGCTTCGAGATGACCTTCGAGCTTCGGGAGGTAGTAGTAGGGACCGAAGCCGCGCGAGAGGCTCTCGCGACCGTTGTGGAACACGTACAGCCCGAAGTCGAAGAGGCTCGCGGAGACGCTCTGGCCGTTGACGGTGAAGTGCTTCTCCTGGAGGTGCCAGCCGCGGGGGCGCACGACGAGGGTGGCTGTTTCGTCGTTGAGGCGGTAGCTCTTGTCCGGGGTGGTGAGCTCGATCGTCCCGCGCACGGCGTCCTGCAGGTTGGCCTGGCCCTCGATGCAGTTGTCCCAGGTGGGCGAGTTGGCGTCCTCGAAGTCGGCCATGAAGACCTTGGCGCCCGAGTTGAGGGCGTTGATCATCATCTTGCGCTCAACCGGGCCGGTGATCTCGACCCGCCGGTCGGCGAGGGCCTTGGGCGCCTCGGGGACGGTCCAGCCGCCGAGGCGGACCGACTCGGTCTCGGGAAGGAAATCGGGCCGCTCGCCGGCGTCGAAGCGGGCCTGCCGCTCGACCCGGGCGGCGAGGAGCTCCCGCCGGCGGGAATCGAACCGTTCGTGCAGCTCAGCGACGAAATCGATGGCCTCGGCCGTGAGGACCCGGTCCGCCTGCGGGTGGGGCGTGAAGCTGATTTCGCGGGGCACAACCTGATTATGTAAAAAACCGGCCGTCTTGTCGAATCGAATATCGCCAGGGCTTGCACTAACTGTGAAGAAGTGAGAAACTTATCAAAGTTATGGGCTCGGAAACGCTGGATCCGCTGGTCTTCGGGCACCGCCTGCGGCACTTCCGCCGCCAGGCCGGGCTCACCCTAGAGGCGCTCGGGGAGGCGGTCGGCCGGCCGGCCTCCTACCTGTCCCAGCTCGAGAACGGTCACCGGGAGCCACGGCTCTCGACGGTCAGCCAGCTGGCCGGTGCGCTCGGTTGCCGGCCGAGCGATCTGCTGGCGTCGGGCGCGCCCAACCGCCGGGCCGAGCTCGAGGTCGCCCTGGCGCACATGCAGGACGATCCGCGGTACAAGGCGTTGCGCCTGCCGTACCTGAAGCCGAGCGCGCGGCTCGACGACGCGGCGCTCCAGCACCTGGTCGGGTTGTTCGAGCGGGTGCGGGAGCTGTCGGCAGCGGGTTCCGGCGCGAGCGGTGGCCAGGCGGACGGCGGCCGCTTCGACGAGGACTCGCCGGGAGCCCGCGCCGCGAACGCTGCGATGCGCGACGAGATGCGCAAGAGGGACAACTACTTCGAGGAGATCGAAAGAGTCGCCGGCGACGCGCTGTTGGCAGTCGGGTACGGCGGCTCTGGCGCCGTGTCCGAGCGCAACCTGACGGATCTAGCCGCTTACTTCGGCTTCGCCATCTCGAGGGTCCAGGACCTACCGCCGTCCACGAGGTCGATCAGCGACCTGCGGCACCGGGTCATCTACGTCCCGCAGCGCAACTTGACCGGGGGAATGCGCTCCGCTCGTTCCGTGATCGCCCAGACCCTGGGACGGTTCGCACTGGGACATCGCGACCCGACTGATTTCGAGTCCTACGTCCGCCAGCGTGTCGAGGCCAACTACTTCGCCGGCGCTCTTCTGGCGCCCGAACGTGCCGTCGTGCGGGTGCTCGCGGAGGCCAAGGCGAGGGAGGACATCTCCGTCGAGGACCTCAACGAGATGTTCTACATCTCTTACGAGATGGCGGCGCACAGGCTGACCAACCTGATCACCCGGCACTTCGGGATCCCTGTCCACTTCCAGCGATCCGACCCGGAGGGCCTCCTGTGGAAGGCCTACGAAAACGACGGCGTTCTCCTGCCCTCCGACGTCGACGGCACCATCGAGGGTCAGCGGCTGTGCCGTTGGTGGTCGAGCCGGCAGGCCTTCGAGTCCGAGGACTCCTATGCGCTGCACTACCAGTACACAGAAACCGTCTCGGGCGAGTTCTGGTGTGCGACACACATCGGTGTGGAGCGCGAGCGCGGCGACGCCGTCACGATCGGCACCGTTGCGGACGAGGCGCACTGGTTCAGGGGGAGCGAGACGACCCGCCGCGCGGTATCGGGCTGCCCGGACCCTTCGTGCTGCCGGCGGCCTCCGGCGGACGCAGTCCGGCGCTGGGAGGGAGTCGCCTGGCCGTCCGCTCGGGACCACAGCCACTTCGTGTCCGGCCTGCCCACCGACACCGTGGTGTTCTCGGCGCATCCGGGGGTGGATCTCACAGACGTGTACTCGTTTTTGGACCGGCACTCGGGAGGACTGGGAACCCCGTCACGGGGCTGAGCGAACTTCTCTAGCTGGGAAGTCCAGGTGGGCAACGGCTATGGTGACCCGTCGCTGTTCGCCGCCTGACAGCGGGCGTCACCGGTATCGCGGAGCCCGGGCGGCGGAGGAGGAACCACGTGACCGTAAGAATCGTCATCGGACTCGTAATAAGCGGACTGGGGCTCCTCCTGGTCCTGCAGCGATCCTGGTTCCTCTTCCGGTTGATCTCCAACGGCAAGCCGGCGCCCGGGCGGATGAAGGACGTGGGAGCTCAACTCAAAGCGGAGATCCTCGACGTGTTCGCGCAGCGCAAGCTGCTGCGCAGGAGCATCCCCGGACTGGCCCACTTCTTCACGTTCTGGGGATTCATCATCCTGTTCTTCACCATCATCGAGGCATACGGCGACCTGTTCGACAAGAAGTTCGCCATCCCCGGCTTCGGCACGAGCCACGCGCTCGGTTTTGTCGAGGACCTCATCGCCACCGCCGTGCTGCTGGCGATCATCACCTTCAGCGTCATCCGGATCAAGCAGAACCCTGCGCGCAAGGACCGCAAGAGCCGTTTTTACGGGTCGCACACGAAGGCGGCGTGGTTCACGCTGTTCATGATCTTCATGGTGATCGCCACGCTCTTCCTGTACCGGGGTGCACAGGTCAACACCCACGACTTCCCCTACGACAAGAGCTGGTGGGCCTTCGGTTCACGGCTCATCGGAGGCGCCTTCTCAGGGTTCAGCTACCAGACGAACCTCAACATCGAGACCGCGTTCATCCTCGGGCAGATCCTCGTGCTTTGGGGATTCTTCGTGTTCGTCTTGAACTCGAAGCACATGCACATCTTCGTCTCCGAGCCGAACGTCCTCTTCTCCCGTCGCCCCAAGGCCCTGGGGCCGCTCGGGAGCACCCTGGACCTCGACCCGGAGAACATGGCCGAGGACGCGTCGTTCGGCGCCGGCCAGATCATGGACCTCAGCTGGAAGCAGCGCCTGGACCTGATCAGCTGCACCGAGTGTGGTCGTTGTCAGGACCAGTGCCCGGCGTGGGCCACCGACAAGCCCCTCTCGCCGAAGCTCCTCATCATGGACCTGCGCGAGCACATGTTCGCCTCGTCGGGCGAGCTGCTTTCGGGCAACGGTGTACCCGAGGACGGTGTCGCCGCCAAGATGCTCGTCCCGAACGTCATCGCCGACGACGTGCTCTGGTCGTGCACGACCTGTGGCGCCTGCGTCGAGCAGTGCCCCGTGGACATCGAGCATGTCGACACCATCGTCGACATGCGCCGCTACGAGGTGCTCATGGAGTCGCGCTTCCCGAGCGAGGCTGGGCTCATGCTGCGCAACATCGAGAACCAGGGGGACCCCTGGGGTCTCGGTCAGTCGCAGCGTCTTACCTGGACCGAGGGACTCGACTTCGAGATCCCCGTGGTAACCGGGACCATTCCAGACGAGGTGGAGTACCTCTTCTGGGTAGGTTGCGCCGGTGCCCTTGACGAGCGGGCCAGGCGCACCACGCAGAGCATCGCGAAGCTGCTGCACAGGGCGGGTGTGTCGTTTGCCGTGCTCGGGCCGAAGGAGTCCTGCACGGGCGACCCGGCCCGCCGGCTCGGCAACGAGTACCTGTACCAGATGCAGGCGCAGGCCAACATCGAGACCCTGAAGTCGGCGGGGGTCCGCAAGGTGGTCGCGTCCTGCCCGCATTGCTTCAACTCGATCGCCCGGGAATACCCGGCGCTCGGCGGCGACTTCGAGGTGGTGCACCACACCCAGTTGCTCGAGAAGCTGCTGTCGGAGGGCCAGTTGAAGCCGGAGACTCCCGTGGAGGCGAAGGTCACCTATCACGACCCCTGCTACCTCGGCCGGCACAACGAGGTCTACGACGAGCCCCGTGGCGTGCTCGGGCAGGTGCCCGGTGTAGCCGTGACGGAGATGCACCGCCACAAGCGGACCGGCTTCTGCTGCGGCGCCGGCGGCGCGCGCATGTGGATGGAGGAGAAGATCGGCTCGCGGATCAACGTCAACCGCACGGACGAGGCGCTCGCCACCGGCGCCGACGTGATCTCCACGGCATGCCCGTACTGCCTGATCATGCTCGACGACGCCACCAAGAGCCGCCAAGCGGAGGGCAGCGCGCCCGAGTCGGTCAAGGTGCTCGACGTGGCGCAGGTGCTGGAGCAGTCGCTGGCGCCGGCATCGGCCTCGGCTGTGGCGCAGCATCCCTCCCCGGTCGAGGAGTAGAGGGCCGGCGCTTGCTGAGGGCCTGCCGCTCCGACGGCGGGCCGTCTTGGGACCTCGAGTGGGTCTTGGGTCCTCAAGTGGACAGGGTTGAGTCTCCAGATCGGAAGTGCAACGCCTTCCCTGTCCTCTAGCGACGCTCAGAATGGCCGGGAAGCGGACGAGGCTCGAGACCGCTAATCGTCGGCGCGGCTGTTTCTGTGTCCCCTTGGCGAAGGTGGCTCGGGCTGACCAGGCCGGCTCGCCCGTAGGATCCCGGCATGTCCGTCGACGCTGATCCTCCGGTTGCCGGCGCGGCGTACATCCGCGCGGGTGGGGGCATCCCGGTCAACACCCGGCGGTTGGCCGGCGTCCTCGTGTGGCTGCTCGTGGCCGCACTGCTGGGGCTCGCCATCTACCTGGCCGTCTCGGCGGCCGGACAGGACTCGCGCCTGGCGCTGCTTCGCGGCAGGGGTGTGCCGGTGGAGGCCAGGGTAACGGGATGCACGGCCGTCAGCTCGGGAGTCGGCATGGGCATCGAGTATTGGAACTGCCGGGCCTCCTACACCGTCGACGGCCGCACGTTCACGGCGCCGCTCGGGGGGAACCGCAAGCTGGTCGACGCCGGCGCGAGGCTGCCGGCAGTCGCCGTCCCGGGTCATCCGGACCTCCTATGGACTGCGGCGGGCGTCAGGCAGGGACGATCGTCCACGGTGGGATACGCGGCCGCGGGGGTGTTTGCAGGCGTGGGTTTGCTCGTCGGAGCGGCCCGGGTCCTGGTGGGCCGCCGGCGCTAGTGCGAGACGGCTTTGGTGTCCGCTTCTCGAAGACGGGTTGCCATGCTCACAAGCAACTTGTGCGATAGCGCCGGCACCTGGTCGAGCAGGCCCATGAACTCCCGCTGCCCCAGCACGGCGAGCTTCAGATCGCTGCCGGCGACGATGGTGGCTGACCGCGGCCCGCGATCCAGAAGAGCCAGCTCCCCGAAGTAGTTGCCGGGGCCCAGCGTGGCGATCTTGCGTCCGCCCCGCTTCACCACGGCCTCGCCATCGAGGATCAGGAAGAACTCGTGACCGGTACTGCCCTCGGTCACGATCTCGGAGCCCGCATCCACGGTGACAACGTCGACGGCCCTCGCCACCAGCGACAGCTCCTTCCGGTTGAGGGAGGAGAACATACGGACGTTGGCGAGGTGCTCCAGCTTGCGGTCAGCGGCCATGGCCGGAACTGTACTTACCGGGCTTGGGCCCCGGTGGAAATTGTCCGGTTTCATTTAACGCTGGCGCAACAAAGCGGTCGAAGGGCGGAAACAGTCGCTCCCTACCCTCCTGCAAACACTTCCGGCTCAGGAGGGCCCATCCCTTGTCTCTGCTCGCAACAACAATCGTGCACGCGGCCAGCTGCGGACAGAACGCAGTAGTAGGCAACTCCAACGCCTGCTCCGACCTCAGCTGGCTCGACAGCGGCGACACTGCGTGGCAGCTGACCGCTGCGACGTTCGTCGGCTTGATGAGCATCCCCGCCTTGGCCGTGCTCTACGCCGGCCTGGTGCCGAAGAAGTGGGTCGTCAACACGATGATGATGGCGTTCACCGGCTTTTCCGGAGTGCTCATCGTATGGGTTCTCTGGGGCTACAAGATGGGGTTCGGATCGCCCATCGGAGGAGGCACGGCCAACACGTGGAACTACCACTACGGCGGCAACTTCCTCTCCAACTTCTTGAACAACATGGTCGGCCACCCCGAGACGGCGCTTCGGGGCAGCTCCCAGATCTCGCAGGCGTCCCTGACGGCGAACGGCGGGGCAACGGTGCCTCTCAAGTTCTCGACGACGGCGCTCTTCTACTTCCAGTTCGTGTTCGCGGCGATCACGCCGCTGCTGTTCCTCGGCAGCGTGCTCGGACGGATCAAATTCAAGGTGTGGCTGCTGTTCGTGCCGCTGTGGTGCACCTTCGTCTACACCGTCAACGCCATGCTGATCTGGGGCGGTGGTTACTGGGGCCACGAGGGTGCACTCGACTACTCGGGTGGTTACGTCATCCACCTTGCGGCAGGCACAAGCGGGTTCGTCGCCGCCTGGCTCATCGGGCCGCGGCTGGCGAGGGACCGGGCGAGGTTCGTGCCGCACAACCTGCCGCTCATCTCGATAGGGGCCGGCATCCTGTGGCTCGGCTGGAATGGCTTCAACGGAGGCGACCCCTACTTCGCCAGTGCCGACGCCGCGACCGCCGTGGTGAACACCAATCTGGCCACCGCTGCAGCGCTTCTCGCATGGGTGGTCTGGGACATGGTTCTCGGCAAGGCGAAGAAGCCGACGTTCCTCGGTTCGGTGAACGGGATGATCGTCGGGCTGGTCGCGATCACGCCGGCCGCCGGTTACGTCAACGGAGCGGGTGCGCTGTTCACAGGCATCATCGCCTCCAGCATCGTGTGGTTCGCCTGGACCTACATCCAGCCGATCACAATGCGTTACGTGGACGACGCCATGGGGGTCGTCTTCACCCACGGCTTGGCCGGCCTGTGCGGCGGGCTCCTCGTGGGTGTCTTCGCCGATCCTGCGGTGATCCTCTACGCCAGCAGCGGCTCTTCGACGAAGAGTCTCACGCCGGTCTCGTTCGCAGGGGCGCTCTACGGGAACCCGAAGCAGGTGTGGATCCAGCTCCTCGCCGCGCTCACCATCATCGTCTACGACGCCATCGTCACCGCCATCATCCTCCTGATCCTCAAGGTTGTCTTCCGCGGCCTGCGGATGTCCGACGAGGAGCTCGAGATCGGCGATCTCGCCGTCCACGACGAGGAGGCCTATCCGGCGGACGAGGGATATACCCGGGTCGGCCAGCTGGTCGGCGCCTCCCTCGGCACAGTCCCAGCAGGATCCGGGCGATCCGTACCACCGATTCCGACCACCCCCGACCTGGCAGGTGACCCCCGATGATGCTCGTAACAGCGGTGATCAAGCCCTTCAAGCTCGACAGCGTCAAGGAGGCGCTGGAGGCCGCCGGCGTGACGGGCATGACCGTCACAGAGGTCCAGGGTTTCGGACGCCAGAAGGGCCACACCGAGGTCTACCGGGGCGCCGAGTACCAGGTGGCGTTCACCCCCAAGATCAAGGTCGAGGTCGTCGTCGGAGAGTCGTCCGTCATGGACGTCGTCGAGTCGATAACCAAGGCCGCCAGGACCGAGAAGATCGGGGACGGCAAGGTCTGGGTCACCCCCGTCGACGCCCTGACCCGCATCCGGACCGGCGAGACCGGTGCAGACGCGATCTAATCCCCAGAAGGGTGGGGCCCCCCGCCGGCGGCGCCACCCTTCGATGCCTAGGATCGCGGCTGTGCCGAAGGATGGATGGCAGCTCGAGGATTCCCGCTCGATCCGTTCGGTGTGGATATGGCGGGCGTTCCTGCTGCTGTCCCTGGTCGCAGTGGGGATCGTGATCATCTTCGCTACCAACGGCAAGACCGCTTACGCGGCCGCGTGGGGTGTGATCGCGTTCGGTTGGTTCGCCATCTCCATGTGGCTCTGGAGGAAGCATTCGAGCCTCAGCGATTGACGGCGACGCTCAGAGCGCCCCGCGCACCTCGTCCACGATCCGCGCTTGATCGCCGGGGTCCGTCAGTTTCTTTCCTCCCACAGTCTGCACGTAGAAGACGTCGACGGCCTCGGCCCCCAGCGTGCTCACCAGCGCGCACGAGATCGTGAGACCGCACGCGGTCAGAGCGCTGGTGACTCTGTAGAGGACCGGGCCCCGGTCCGGGGCGCGGACCTCTACGACGGAGGACTCCGCGGAGGCGTCATTGTCGATGAGGACGGCGACCTCTGGTGCCTGGGCCGCGGTCTGCCTGCGGTTCCTGGAGTAGTGGGCCTCTCTTTCCTCGAGCAGAGCGCCGACCGACAGACGACCGTCGAGTCCGGCGTCGAGATCGTGCCTCAGGCGGTCCCAATCGGGGAGACGGTCGAATGCCGGGACTACGTCGAAGCGGAGCAGCGCCATCGACGTGGCAGGGTCCGACATCGTCGTGGCGGAGCGTACGGCCAACCCCGCGAGGGTGAGGACGCCGGCGACCGTGGCGAGCAGTCCCGCCCGGTCGGGTGCTGCGATGCTCAAGCGGCCTCCGTCGGCCACCAACTGCAGTGTCCGGGTCGCCAGAAGCGCTCGCTCCTCCGCCCCGATGTCAGCACCGCGGGGGTCGGGCGGCGGGCGGCCTTCGAGGACAGCGGCTGTGCGCTCCACGAGCCGGGCCACCAATCCCGCCTTCCAGGACCCCCACGCCGACGGGCCGGTCGCGATGCTGTCCGCTTCCGTCAGAGCAGATAGGAGCTCCAGTACGAGTCGATCGCCGACGGCGGACGCGACAGCCTCGGTCGTGGCAGGGTCGTCCAGGTCCCGCCTGGTCGCAACGTCGGGCAGCAACAGGTGGTACCGCACCACCGCTACCAGGACGTCCACGTCCGCGGGCAGCAGACCCAGGCGCGGTCCGAGCGACTGCACCACTTCTATGCCCATCTCGGTGTGGTCGCCGCCGCGGCCCTTGCCGATGTCGTGCAACAGCGCGCCGAGCAGCAACAGATCGGGTCGCGACACCCGGACCTGCAACGCCGCGGCGCCGGCGGCCGTTTCGACCAGGTGCCGGTCGACGGTGAAGCGGTGGTACGCGTTGCGCTGCGGGCGGTTCCTGACCGGTTCCCACTCGGGCAGGTAGCGCACCCACAGACCGCGCTGGTCGAGGGCTTCGATCGCAGCAACAGCGGGCCGGCCGGCTCCGAGAAGGCGCAGCAAGGCATGGAGGACTTCCGGCGGCCACACGCCGGCGGGAACCGCAGCCTTCGAGCCGATGCGGTCGAGCGTGGAGGGGGCGATGGGGGCATCCAGCTCCGCGGACACTGCGGCGACGCGCAATGCCAGGGACGGATCGCCTCCGACCTCAGCGCCGGCGGCCAGCGCGATCTCGCCGTCGCGCATCACGATGCCTGTTTCGAGCGGACGGTCTCCCCCGCCTCCGCGACCGCTGGGTCCGGCGAGCCAGGACTCGACGCGCCGCCAACCGTCGTCGCTGGCCCATGCGATGGCGCGGCCCGCCTCGGCCGCGGCGGCCATCAACGCGTCGGCGTCGGTGTATGCAAGCGCCGACGCGACCGCGTCCTGGTCCTGCAACGTGAGGACGTTCGCGGGACGGCCGGTGAGCCGGTGAAGCTCTACCCGCGCCGCTGTCAGTACCTCGCCGGCGGCGGACAGGTCAGAGTCCTCCATCACGCCCGACAGGACCGGCACGACCTTCGAGAGGGTGCGCAGCTGCGAGACGTCACGAAGCCCGCCACGCGCATCTTTGAGGTCTGGCTCCAACAAGAACGCGAGATCGCCGAATCGCTGATGCCTTGACCGGACCGCCCCGTCGACATCCCGCAACCAACGAGCGGCCCGGGTCGACCACATATCCACCGCTCTGGCGAGCACCTCCGACGCGAGCTTGTCGTCTCCGGCCACCAGCCGTCCGTCGAGAAGTCCGAGCGCCACCTTGATGTCGGAGTCCATCGCCGACCGGACTTCCTTGGCCGTCCTCACGCTGTGATCCAACGAGACACCGGTGTCCCAGATCGGGTACCACAGGGCGTCGGCGATCGGGCCGATCTTTCGCTTGCCGTTGTGGACGAGCACCAGGTCCACGTCGCTTCCGGGGGCCAGCGACCGGCGCCCGTACCCGCCGACCGCCAGCAGCGCCAAACCGGTCAGGTCGCCGCCGGCGGCCTCCGCCAACAGCGACCCCAGCCACTCGTCCCAAGTTCGCGCGTACCGCTCGCACCATTCGCTGCCCGACAGCGAGCAGTCGCCCACCAGCGCGGAGCGCGCCGCCTTCAACTCGGCTGGCGCGGGCAACCCGGTCCTACCGGTCGCCCTGGGCCCGAACGGCCGCAGCGGCGGCGGCTATCGCCGCCGGGTCGCCCAACTCGCGCTTCGACACGACCGAAAACTCGGCGTCGAGCTCGTAGACGATCGGCACGCCGGTCGGTATCTCGAGCTCGGTGATGTCGTCGTCGGAGATCGACTCGAGATGCTTGATCAGAGCGCGGAGACTGTTGCCGTGGGCGACCACGAGGACGGTGGCACCGGCACGCAGTGCCGGTGCGATCGCGTCGTGCCAGTACGGCAGCATCCGCACCACCACGTCCGCCAGGCATTCGGTCGCCGGGACGATGTCGGGGGGGTAGGGGGCGTAGCGGGGGTCCGACCGCACGTCGAACTCGTGGCCGGCGGGCATGGGCGGCGGAGGGGTCGCGTAGCCGCGCCGCCAAGCCATGAACTGCTCCTCGCCGTAGCGCGTGTTGGTCTCTGCCTTGTCCAGGCCGGTGAGAGCGCCGTAGTGGCGCTCGTTGAGCCGCCAGTGGTTGTGCACCGGAACCCAGAGCCGGCCCATCTCCTCCAGCGCCAGGTGCAGGGACTTGATGGCACGGGTAAGCACCGACGTGTGGGCCTCATCGACGAGCAGGCCCGCTTCGGCGAGCAGAGCCCCGGCGGAGGCGGCCTCGTCTTTCCCGAGGTTGGAGAGCCCGATGTCCCACCAGCCGGTGAAGCGGTTCTCGAGGTTCCACTGGCTCTGGCCGTGGCGCACAAGGGCGAGGGTTCCCACCTCGCCAAGCGTAGCCGGGCAGGTCAAAGGTCGATATGGAAGATTTCTTGAGCGTCTTACACTCAAGTCTGGTAACCTGAGGGTCGACCCAAACGATTTGACACGGAGGCAACCCCCATGCCCAAGGCCGTCGGCATCGACCTCGGCACCACCAATTCGGTCGTCAGCGTTCTCGAAGCGGGCGAGCCGACTGTCATCCCGAATGCGGAAGGCGCCCGCACCACCCCCTCGGTGGTCGGCTTCTCGAAGTCCGACGAGGTGCTCGTCGGCGAGGTCGCCAAGCGCCAGGCGATCACCAACCCGGACCGCACCATCCGCTCGGTGAAGCGCCACATGGGTGAGAACTCCTGGAGCGTCGACATCGGCGGCAAGAAGTACAGCGCGCAGGAGATTTCCGCGCGCATCCTGATGAAGCTGAAGAGGGATGCCGAGAGCTACCTCGGCGACACCGTCAGCCAGGCGGTCATCACCGTGCCTGCATACTTCGACGACGCGCAACGCACGGCGACCAAGGAGGCGGGCCAGATCGCCGGCCTCGAGGTCCTGCGGATCATCAACGAGCCGACGGCCGCAGCGCTTGCCTACGGCCTCGACAAGGAGGAGGAGCAGACGGTCCTCGTGTTCGACCTGGGTGGCGGCACGTTCGACGTGTCCGTGCTCGAGATCTCCGAGGGCATCTTCCAGGTGAAGTCGACGAGCGGCAACACCCACCTCGGCGGCGACGACTGGGACCAGCGGGTCATCGACTGGCTCGTCAAGACGTTCAAAGACACCGAGGGCGTCGACCTGAGCGGGGACAAGCTCGCGCTGCAGCGCCTCAAGGAGGCTGCCGAGACAGCGAAGATCGAATTGTCGCAGGTGCTCGAAACCACGATCAACCAGCCGTTCATCACGGCGACCGACACCGGCCCGAAGCACCTGGATGTCAAGCTGACCCGCGCCAAGCTCCAGGAGCTCACCGCGGACCTGGTCGACGCGTGCCGCGGTCCGTTCGAGCAGGCGATCTCCGACGCGGGGTTGACCAAGGAAAAGATCGACCACGTCGTGCTGGTCGGTGGCTCGACGCGTATGCCCGCCATCCAGGAGCTCGTCCAGCAGATGACCGGCAAGGAGCCGCACAAGGGTGTGAACCCGGACGAGGTCGTTGCTGTGGGCGCAGCGATCCAGGCCGGAGTCCTCAAGGGCGAGATCAAGGACGTCCTGCTGCTCGACGTCACCCCGCTGTCGCTCGGCATCGAGACCAAGGGCGGCGTCATGACCAAGCTGATCGAGCGCAACACCACCATCCCGACCAAGCGCTCAGAGGTCTTCACCACAGCGGAGGACGGGCAGCCTTCCGTGGAGATCCACGTGCTCCAAGGCGAGCGCGAGATGGCGATGTACAACAAGACGCTCGGCAAGTTCCAACTCGTCGACCTGCCGCCGGCGCCCCGCGGCGTCCCGCAGATCGAGGTGACCTTCGACATCGACGCCAACGGCATCGTCCACGTGTCCGCCAAGGACCGGGCGACCGGCAAGGAGCAGTCGATGACCATCACCGGCCAGTCGTCTTTGAACAAGGACGACATCGACCGGATGGTCCGCGACGCCGAATCGCACGCGGCCGACGATCGCCGCCGGCGTGAAGAGGCGGAGGTCCGCAACCAGGCCGACAGTCTCGTGTACCAGACCGAGAAGATGCTCAAGGACCAGGCCGAGTCGTTTAGCGGAGAGCAGAAGACGACTGTCGAGGCGGATCTCGCGTCGTTGAAAGAAGCGCTCAACGGGAGTGACACCGAGGCCATCAAGTCCGCCACCGAGAAACTCGCCGTCGGCGTGCAGGAGCTCGGCAAGCAGCTTTACGAGCACGCCGCCGCTTCGACCGCCGCGACCGGAACCGACGGAGCCGCCGGCGCGGGTTCGTCGACCGCCGGCGCCAACGACGACGAGGTTGTCGACGCCGAGATCGTCGACGAGGGCCAGGGCTCGTGAGTGCTGATGGCGACTTCGATCGGAGGCCGCCAACCGATCTCGGAGGCGCTCCTGCCGGCGGCCCGCCTGGAGGCGGGCAGCGACCGGCCGAATCGACCTCCGAGCCGGCTGCCGACCCTTCGAGCGAAACGCTTGGCACGGAAGCCTCGCCGATGGAGCCCGGTACGCCTGTAGAGGAAGCCGACCCGCTACGTCGAGCGGAGGCGGAGCGGGACGAGTACCGGGATGCGCTGATACGTCTGCAGGCTGACTTCGAGAACTACAAGAAGCGCATGATGAAGCAGCAGACCGAGCATCTCGAGCGTGCAGCCGCGTCGTTGGTGGACAAGTTGCTGCCGGTGCTCGACACCGCCGACCTGGCGCTGGCACACGGCGGCGGCGAGGACGTCAAGCAGATCACGGGCAGCCTCATGGGTGCCCTGGAGAAAGAAGGGCTCGAGCGCATAGCCGGCGAGGGTGCGCCCTTCGACCCAACCTTGCACGACGCTGTCGTGCACGAACCCGGAGACGGTAACGGCGAGCAGGTCGTCGTCGAAGTGCTTCGAGCCGGTTACCGGTGGAAGGGCCGCGTGCTGCGGCCGGCGATGGTGAAAGTAAGAGGTTGATCCGTAGATGGCGCCCCAGCGCGAGTGGTTCGAGAAGGACTACTACAAGGTGCTTGGCGTGGCCGACACCGCCACTGCCAAGGAGATAGGGCGCGCTTACAGGAAGCTCGCGAAGCAGTACCACCCGGACGCCAACCCCGGTTCGGAGGACAGGTTCAAGGAGATCTCCGCCGCGTACGACGTGCTCGGCGACGAGGCGAAACGCAAGGAGTACGACGAGGTCCGCAGGCTCGGGCCGGCAGGCAACATGTTCGGTGGCGCGCCCGGACCCGGCGGTGCAGGCGGATTCACGGGCGGATTCCGAGTCGACGATCTAGGAGATCTGCTCGGCAACATCTTCGGCCGCGGTGGCCGCACGAGAAGCGGTCGCGCCGGGGGAGGGGGCTCCGGCGCGTTCGGCCCGCAGCGAGGGCAGGACCTGGAGGCCACGCTGCACCTGTCGTTTATGGATGCGGTGAACGGGATCACCACGACCGTCAACGTGACGTCGGAGGTGGCCTGCCACACCTGCGGCGGAAGTGGAGCCGCGCCGGGAACCGCCCCGACCACCTGCGCGGTATGTGGCGGAAGAGGCGTGGTGAGCGACAATCAGGGGCTCTTCTCGTTCAGCCAGCCGTGCCAGGCGTGCGCGGGAACGGGTACGCGCATCGACACTCCGTGCCCCACCTGCCGCGGTGCCGGCGTGGAGTACGCCGCGCGCGACGTCAAGGTCCGCATCCCGGCCGGAGTGGAGGACGGGCAGCGGATCCGGGTGAAGGGCCGCGGCGGGGCAGGACGAGGCGGGGGTCCCGCTGGCAACCTCTACGTGGTCGTGCACGTTGGGCGTCACCCGGTGTTCGGCCGGCGGGGCAAGGACCTGACCTTGACGGCGCCCGTTACCTTCCCGGAGGCGGCTCTCGGCACCACGCTCTCGGTGCCCACGTTGGACCGGCCGGTCACTCTGAAGGTACCCGCGGGAACGAAATCCGGGCGGGTCTTGCGCGTCAGAGGCCGTGGCGTGCCTGCCGCGTCCGGTGCCGGCGACCTTCTGGTCACCGTAGAGGTGGCGGTACCGACCTCGCTGAGCGACGCGGAGCACGAAGCCGTGCAGGCCCTCGGCGATCTCATGAAGGGCGACTCGTTGAGAGACCACCTCTGGGGTGAACCGTGAGAGAACCAGAGGGCCACCTGACGAGAGCCGTTTACGTGATATCCGTGGCCGCCGAGCTGACAGGGGTTCACCCACAGACACTGCGCATCTACGAGCGGAAGGGTCTGCTCGACCCTGCCCGCACAGTCGGGGGTAGCCGGCGATACAGCGAGCGCGACCTGGAGAGGCTGCGCCGCATCCAGGATCTGACCAACGCGGGCCTGAACCTCGAAGGTGTGCGGCGGGTGATGGAACTCGAAGCCGAGGTGGCGCGCCTGCGCGCTGAGCTGGCGGAGGCGAAGCGCCAAGCGGCCGCGCAGGCGGCGCAGATCCACCGCCAGTACCGGCGGGACCTGGTGCCGGTCAAGAACTCGCCCGAGCGATGGGTGCCCGGGCGTTGACAACGCAGGCTGCCGGCGCGACGGCAGCGTCTTTTTCCCGAATCCGAAGCTGTAGATAGGAGAGCCCCGGTGGCACTCGACCCCAATCGATGGACTGCAAAGACCCAAGAAGTCCTGCGCGCCGCCGCCTCGGACGCCGGCGCACGCAACAACCCGGAGATCACACCGGAGCATCTGCTGGCGGCCATGCTCGGCCAGGACGGGACGATCACCCTGCCCGTGCTCGAGCGCGTCGGCGTGGCGCCGTTGAGCGTGCGCAACCGGATGCAGGACCTACTGTCGAAGCTGCCGCGCAACTTCGGCGGCGCGCCGGGAAGCGAGCCGCAACTCGGCCGCGGCGCGCTGGACGCTTTCAATCGCGCCGACGAGGAACGGCAGTCGCTCAACGACGAGTACCTGTCGGTGGAGCACCTGTTGCTGGCGCTGTCCGGGCTGGTCGGCGCGAACCGCGAGCAGCTGCTGGGTGCGCTGCGTGAAGTGCGGGGCAGTCACCGTGTGACGAGCCAGGACCCTGAGGAGCAGTACCAGGCACTCGAGAAGTACGGGCGTGACCTGACCGCTGACGCGCGTGCCGGCAAGCTCGACCCCGTAATCGGCCGGGACGAAGAGATCCGCCGGGTCATCCAGGTGCTCTCGCGGCGCACCAAGAACAATCCGGTCCTCATCGGTGAGCCCGGCGTCGGCAAGACGGCGATCGTCGAAGGATTGGCGCTTCGCATCGTCGCCGGCGACGTCCCCGATTCTTTGAAGGGCAAGAGGGTCCTTGCGCTCGACCTTGGTTCGATGGTCGCCGGCGCCAAGTACCGGGGCGAGTTCGAGGAACGGCTCAAGGCGGTCCTGAAGGAGATCGCCGACGCGGGCGGCGAGGTGATCACGTTCGTGGACGAGCTGCATACCATCGTCGGAGCCGGCGCTGCGGAAGGCGCGATGGACGCCGGCAACATGATCAAGCCGATGCTCGCGCGTGGCGAGCTGCGGCTGATCGGCGCGACGACCCTCGACGAGTACCGCAAGCACGTCGAGAAGGATCCGGCGTTGGAGCGCCGGTTCCAGCAGGTGTTCGTCGGGGAGCCGACGGTGGAGGACACCATCGCGATCCTGCGCGGCCTGAAGGAGCGCTACGAGGTCCACCACGGCGTTCGCATTCAGGATGCCGCGCTCGTCGCTGCAGCCGTGCTCTCGAACCGCTACATCACATCGCGGTTCCTTCCCGACAAGGCGATCGATCTCGTCGATGAGGCCGCGAGCCGCCTTCGTATCGAGAAGGAGTCGAAGCCGACTGAGATCGACGTCGTTGATAGGCGGATCGCGCAGCTCGAGATCGAGCAGATCGCTCTGAAGAAGGAGACGGACGAGGTTTCGCGAGAGCGACTCGCCAAGCTCGAAGCGGAGCTCGCCGACCTCAAAGAACAGTCGAACGCGCTGACCGCAAGGTGGCGCAACGAGAAGGAGTCCGCCGACCTGATCGGGTCCCTCCAGGAGCAACTGGAGGCGCGGCGCGGCGAGGCGGACCGTTACGAGCGCGACGGCGAGCTCGCGAAGGCCGCCGAGATCCGCTACGGGCAGATACCGGAGTTGCAGCGGCAGCTCGACGAAGCCGACGAGAAGCTGAAATCACTCCAGGGCGAGCAGAAGATGCTCAAGCAGGAGGTCGACGAGGAGGACGTCGCGGAAGTCGTGTCCAAGTGGACCGGCGTTCCGGTGTCCCGGTTGCTCGAAGGAGAAGTTACGAAGCTCGTGCGAATGGAGGACCTGCTTCACGGGCGGGTGGTGGGCCAGGACGAGGCGGTTGTAGCCGTCGCGAACGCGATCCGGCGTTCGAGGAGCGGGCTCGGTGACCCCAACCGGCCGATCGGCAGCTTCTTGTTCCTCGGCCCGACGGGCGTCGGCAAGACCGAGCTGGCTCGAGCGCTCGCGGAGTTCCTGTTCGACAACGAGAGAGCCATGGTGCGCATTGATATGTCCGAGTACATGGAGAAGCACTCGGTGGCACGGTTGCTCGGAGCTCCTCCCGGTTACGTCGGCTACGACGAGGGAGGCCAGCTGACAGAGGCGGTCCGCCGGCGGCCCTACAGCGTCGTGCTGCTCGACGAGATCGAGAAGGCGCACCCTGACGTGTTCAATGTTCTCCTGCAGGTGCTGGACGACGGGCGCCTCACCGACGGGCAGGGCCGCACGGTCGACTTCTCCAACACCGTCGTGATCATGACCTCCAACCACCACGGCGATCTCGCGCTGGCCTTCAAACCGGAGTTCCTGAACCGCATCGACGAGATCGTGCGCTTCCGCTCGCTGACCGAGAAGGATCTCGAAGGTGTCGTAGAGATACAGCTGCGCGGTCTGGCCGAGCGCCTGTTGTCGTCACGGAGGTTGCAGCTCGAGGTCACACCCGCAGCGCGCGAGTGGCTGGCCCGGCGCGGATACGACCCGGCGTACGGGGCCCGTCCGCTCAAGCGTCTCATCCAGCGCGAGATCAGCGACCCGCTGGCGCTCGCGCTGCTGGAGGGGCGTTACGCCGACGGCGACACGGTGACCGTCGACGCGCCCCTGGAGGGCGTACCGGTCCTCACCGGTGCCGGGCTGACCGAGCCGGACTCGGGGTCCGGGCCGGGCGCCGGCGGGCTCGTCCTCCGGTAGGGCAGGGGCCGGAAGCGGTGCGGAGCGGTGCCGATGCGGGCGCATCGCAGGCTGGCTAGGTTGATCAATCGTGGACGGAACCGGCCCGAGGATCGCTCCCGCTGACGACGCGCCGGAAGGCTTGCCGCCGCTGAACATCTTCGCCACCCTTGCCAAGTACCCCGAGCTTCTCGACCGATTCAACCGGTTCGGAGGGTTCCTGCTGTTCAAGGGACTCGTCCAGGCGCGCGAAAGAGAGATCGTCATCCTGCGGGTCGGCTGGAGGTCGGGTTCGGTCTACGAGTTCGGCCAGCACACTGTCATCGGCATGGGGGCAGGCATCACCGACGAGGAGGTCCGCCGCCTCGTGGTAGAGAGCACGGACGGTTGGGCTGATGGCGACCGCGACCTCGTGGAGCTCGCCGACCAGCTCTGCTTGACCAACTCCGTTGACGACGACCTGTGGGCGCGGCTCTCCGCCAGATGGAACGAGCAGGAGTTGATCGAGCTTCTCATCGTCGCGGGTTTCTACCGGTTGGTGTCGGGCTTCTTGAACGCGACGGGTGTGCAGTTGGAGGCAGGCACCCCGGGATGGCCGCAAGCATGACGCCCGGCAGGCTGGACGGCCGACGGGTGCTCGTCGTCGGCGGTGGCACGCGGCCGACCGACGAACCGGAGGCTCCTCCTGGCAACGGGCGTGCGATCGCGGTCACCGCCGCGCGCAACGGGGCGTCGGTCGCGGTGGCGGACATCGACGAAGCATCAGCGAATGAGACGGCGCGCCTCATCAAGGAGGCGAGGCCCGAGGCGGACGCAGCCGTTGTTGTGGCCGACGTGTCAGACGCCCAAGCCTGCTCCGAGGCGGTGCACGAGGCGAATGAGGCGCTCGGCGGCCTGGACGGCCTCGTTCTCAACGTCGGGGTCGGCTCCGGCCTGGGTCTCGCAGGCACGTCGGCTGCGGACTGGGACCGCGTTTTCTCCATCAACGTGCGGTCGCACTTCCTTTGCATCCAGGCAGCTCTGCCTCTCATGGAGGCGGGGGGTGCGGTGGTGTTGATCTCGTCGTTGGCGGGCCTCAAGCCTGGCAGTCGTATACCGGCCTATGACGCTTCGAAGGCGGCTCAGTTCGGTTTGGCGAGGCACGCCGCGGCCGAGGCGGCACGGGCGGGAGTGCGTGTCAACACTGTGGCGCCGGGCCTGATCGACACGCCGCTAGGGAGGCTTGCCACGGCCGGCAGACCCAGTCGCGGCTCGACGCGCATCCCGCTGGGGCGCCAGGGGACCGCCTGGGAAGTCGCGAACGCCGCCGTCTTTCTCCTCAGCGACGAGGCGAGCTACATCACAGGCCAAATTCTCGCTGTGGACGGGGGTCTTTCCACCATCGGTTGAGGGGTGGGCTCACTATGCTGTTCGGGTGAGCGCCACCGTCGTCGTCGGAACCCAGTGGGGTGACGAGGGCAAGGGCAAACTGACCGACCTCCTGGCCAAGGAGATGCAGGTGGTCGTCCGCTATCAGGGCGGCCACAATGCCGGCCACACTATCGTGGTGGACGGGGAGAAGTACGCGCTCCAGTTGCTACCGAGCGGAATCCTCTACGACCACATCACGCCTGTCATCGGCAACGGCGTAGTGGTGGACCCCGGGGTGCTGCTCGCCGAGATGGCGAAGCTGACCTCCGCAGGCGTGGACTGCTCCCGTCTGGTCGTGTCCGGCAACGCGCACTTGATCATGCCCTACCACCAGGAGATCGACGCGTTGACCGAGCGCTTCCTGGGGCGAAACAAGCTCGGTACCACCAAGCGCGGGATCGGGCCGTCCTACGCCGACAAGGCGGCGAGGGTCGGAATCCGGGTGCAGGACCTCCTCGACCCCAAGATCTTCCGCGAGAAGCTGGAGGTGGTCCTCAAGGAGAAGAACCTGATCCTTGCGAAGATCTACAACCGGCTGCCCTTGAGTGCCGCTGACATCGCGGGGCGCTACCTCGAGGAGTACGCACCGACGCTCGCGCCGCACATCGGTGACGCCGTCGCGGTGGTGCACGAGGCGCTGTCCGCGGACCAGCATGTGCTTCTGGAAGGTGCGCAAGCGACATTCCTGGATCTCGACCACGGGACGTATCCGTTCGTCACTTCCTCCAACCCCGTCGCCGGCGGAGCGTGCGTCGGCGCCGGTATCGGCCCCAAGGACATAGCCGAGGTGATCGGCATCGCCAAGGCCTACGTGACGCGCGTCGGGTCCGGTCCTTTCGTCACGGAGCTGGATGACGAACTCGGTGATGTGCTCGTCGAGCGCGGCGCGGAGTTCGGCACCAACACCGGCCGGCGCAGGCGGACCGGGTGGTTCGACGCGGTGATGATCCGCCAGGCCGCGAGGCTCAACTCGCTCACGGAGGTCGCCCTCACCAAGCTAGACGTGCTCGACACGTTCGAAACCCTGAAGGTGTGCGTCGCGTACGAGTGCGACGGGGTGCGCTACGAGCACATGCCCTACCACCAGACGGTGCTGCACAAGGCTGTGCCCGTCTACGAGGAACTGCCGGGGTGGATGACCGACACCTCGGCGGCAACCGAGCTCCACCACCTCCCCGCGGAGGCCAAGGACTACGTGCATTTCCTGGCCGAGACGACCGGTGTCCCCATCCGCCTGGTCGGCGTCGGCCCCGGCCGCGACCAGTTCGTCAGGTTCGCTCCGTAGTGTCCCCACGCGGGCGGATGCGGGTTTGCGTAGTCGGGTCAGGCGGGCGCGAGCACGCCCTCGCCGAGGCGCTCGGGCGGACGGCGGACGTCGTGGTGTGCCCGGGGAACGCTGGCATGGCGGCGCTCGGTGTGACGTGCAAGGGCGGCCCCCCTGAACACGTGGACGCCGACCTGTTCGTGATCGGACCGGAGCAGCCGCTGGTGGACGGGTTGGCCGACAGGCTCCGCGCGGCTGGCCGGCTGGTCTTCGGCCCCGGTGCCGATGGAGCACGGCTGGAGGGCTCCAAGGCGTGGATGAAGGACGTGTTGGCGCAGGCCGGTGTCCCCACGGCGGCGTACGGCATCTTCGACGAGGTCGCCCCGGCGATCGAGTTCCTCAAGTCGCTGCCGCCGCCGTGGGTAGTGAAGACGGATGGCCTCGCTGCAGGAAAAGGTGTGCTCGTGACCGACGACCTCGATGCGGCCTGCGTGGACGTGGAAGCGAAGCTCGCCGGTGTCGCGTTCGGCGAGGCCGGCCGGCGCGTCGTGGTCGAGGAGGGATTGAACGGGACGGAGCTGTCGCTGATGGCGGTGTGCGACGGCAAACGCGCCGTGGCGCTGGCGCCCGCGCAGGACTTCAAACGGGCGCTGGACCACGACCTCGGCCCGAACACCGGCGGCATGGGCTCGTACTCGCCTGTGCCCGTCGCGGGGCCGGGAGTCGTCGAGGCGGTGATGGCCGGGGCGGTGGAGCCGACGCTGTCATGGTTGTCGGAGCACCGCATCGACTTCAGAGGGGTGCTGTACGCCGGCCTCATGCTCACCCCGGAAGGACCGAAGGTGCTCGAGTTCAACGTGCGATTCGGCGACCCCGAGACGCAGGTGCTGATGCCGAGGTGGGAGGGGGACGTCGCGGCCGTGCTCGCTGCGGCCGCCGGCGGGAGCCTGGACCAGGCGGGAGCGCCCGCGTTCGGCGGCGGCGCTGCCGTATGCGTGGTGGCGGCCGCGCCGGGCTACCCCGAAGCGGCGCGGACCGGCGCCCCGATCGAGGGACTCAAGAACCCGCTGGGTATCCCCGGTGTCCACGTGTTCGCCGCCGGCGTCGGCGAGGGTCTGACGACCTCGGGCGGGCGCGTCCTCGGCTTGACGGGCACGGGAGCCTCGTTGCGCGAGGCCCGCACGAGAGCGTACGCGGCTGTCGGCGAAGTCTCGTTCCCCGGCATGCAGTTCCGGACCGACATAGCTGCGCAGGCAGCCGAGCAGGAGGAGGGAAAGAGATGAAGAGGGTTGCGATACTCATGGGCTCTGCCAACGACCAGCCGAAGATGGCTGCCGCCGCCGAGACCCTGGGATCGTTCGGCGTGGAGGCCGTGGAACACGTCATGTCCGCCCACCGCACACCGGCGAAGGTGGCGGAGTTCGCGTCCGGCGCGCGCGATGCCGGTTACGGGGTGATCATCTGCGCCGCCGGCATGGCGGCCCACCTCGCTGGTGCGGTCGCGGCCCAGACAACCCTCCCGGTGATAGGAGTGCCTCTGTCTGGAGGGGCCATCGGTGGCATCGACGCGTTGTACTCGACAGTGCAGATGCCCCGGGGAATGCCGGTCGCGACCGTTGCCATCGACGGAGCAGTGAACGCCGGCCTACTGGCGATCGAGATCCTCGCTGTCACTGACGAGGAGCTGGCGAAGCGCCTGGCCGAGTACCGGGCGGAGTGGACCAAGTGAGCTCCGGCGTGAAGCTGCCGCACCTTGCGTCGGGCAAGGTCCGCGACATCTACGAGCTCGACGACAAGCACCTGTTGTTCGTGACGTCCGATCGGATGTCGGCTTTCGACGTCGTCATGGCCGAGCCGATCCCCGACAAAGGCCGGGTTCTGACTGCGATCACAGCATTCTGGTTGGAACAGCTCTCGGGCGTGGCCCCCAACCACCTGGTCAGCCTCGATGTGCCCGCCGTCGCAGGCGACGTCCCCGATCTCGAGGGGCGCGTGATGGTGGTGCGCCGTGCCGAGATGCTCCCGGTCGAGTGCATAGTGCGGGGATACCTCTCCGGCTCGGCGTGGGCCGAATACAAGAAGTCCCAGACGATGCACGGCCAGCCTCTTCCCAGGGCACTCAGGCAGTCGGAGAGACTTCCCGAGCCGGTGTTCACGCCGTCGACCAAGGCGACGTCTGGTCACGACGAGAACATCAGCTTCGAAGCCGCAGCGGATCTGATCGGTCGCGAACCGGCCGAAGAGGTGAGGCGGATCAGCTTGGCCGCCTACCAGCGCGGGGCCGAGCTGGCCGCAGAGCGCGGGATCATCATCGCCGACACCAAGTTCGAGCTGGGCATGATCGATGGGCGGATCGCGCTGTGCGACGAGGTCCTGACCCCCGACTCGTCGAGGTTCTGGCCGGCGGACGAGTGGGAGCCCGGTACGACGCCACCGTCGTTCGACAAGCAGCCGCTGCGCGACTGGTTGGAGGAGACCGGCTGGGGTAAGACCCCGCCGCCTCCGGCCCTCCCTGACGAGGTCGTGGCGGCGACGAGGAATCGCTATATCCAGGCGTACGAGCGGCTTACCGGGCTCCGTTTTGCCGATTGGCCGGGGGTGAGCAGTTGAAGCGTTTCTCCGCCCTGGTGGAGGTGATGCTCCGTCCGGGCATCGCCGACCCGCAGGGGACCACGATCGAAAGGGCCCTGCCGGCTCTCGGCTTCGAGACGATCTCGGGCGTTCGGGCAGGCAAGTCCTTTCGGTTCGAGGTGGAGGCGACGGACGAGGAGGCAGCACGGCGGGAGGTCGACGAGCTGTGCCGCCGCTTCCTCACCAACCCGGTGATCGAGAATTCGAACGTCACCTTGGAGCCAGTACCGTGACCGTCCGTGTCGGGGTGGTGATGTTCCCCGGTTCGAACTGCGAGCATGACGTCGCCGAGGCGGTCGAATCGCTCGGCGGCGAAGCCTCGATCGTGTGGCACGGCGACCGGTCGGTTGGGCCGATCGACGCGATCGTGCTGCCCGGCGGGTTCGCACACGGCGACTACCTGCGCCCCGGCGCCATCGCCCGGTTCTCGCCGATCATGCAGGCGGTGGAGGCGTTCGCGGCCAACGGCGGGCCAGTGGTCGGCATCTGCAACGGGTTCCAGATCCTGACCGAGGCGCACCTGCTTCCGGGGGCTCTCCAGAAGAACCGCGGCCTCACCTTCCTCTGCGAAACCGTGGAGATCGAGGTGGTCACGGATCGTTCGGTGCTCACGTCCGGGGTCACGCCCGGAACGAAGTTGCGAATCCCGATCAACCACTTCGAAGGCAACTACACCTGCGACGAGGCAACACTGGCCCGGCTGCGGGAGGAGGATCGCATCGTGTTCCGCTATGTCGCCAACCCGAACGGGTCGGTCGGCGACATAGCCGGTATCTGCAACGCGGCGGGCAACGTGGTGGGGATGATGCCGCACCCCGAACGCGCTAGCGACGAGTTGCTCGGGTCTTCCGACGGGAGGGTTCTGCTCCGTTCGCTGCTCGCTAGCGCGGGCGCGACGGCGCAGACAGCTGGAGCTGCCCGCTGAGTGGTCCGGCCCGATCAGCCCCGCGTGCGGGGGATACCGGCCTTGCGGAGGATGTTGGCGTCAACCCCGGCTGCCCGCCAAGCCGCGTAGGTGATCCCTTTGCGCTCGCCGTAGCTCCGGGCTGCCTTCACAAATCCCTTTTCGAGGGCCCCTAGGTCGACCGTTTCACCCTTGTTCGCGAGCTCGGACTGGAGGTTCATCCGCTCCTGAACGAGGTGCACACGTGTCAATGGGTCCGCAGAGGACATTTTCGAATCGATAGCCCGCAAACGGGCCTGGATTCCTTCAGTTGTCCGCTTGCGTCCCCGCTTCGGCTTGTGGGCTTCGATGGCTTCGAGATAGCGACGAACTGCCCGGCTCTCCTCACGTCCCACGGCAAGTGCTTGCTTGTGTTCAGCCGACATAGCCGGCTTCGATTGCCGCGCCTTCCGGGGGGTGGACTTAGTTGGCATACAACGAGTATTTCACAAAATATCGACGAGCATTGCGAGCATCTGAGTAAAAGACGCTCCCCGCTAGGCTGTAGGTCATGGAAGGCGACATCCACCGGGCGCTCGGGCTCACAGACGATGAGGCGGCGGAAATCGAGCGGCTTCTCGGCAGGGCGCCGAACCATTTGGAACTGGCCATGTACTCGGTCATGTGGAGCGAACATTGCTCGTACAAGTCGAGCCGCATACACCTCAAGCGCCTGCCGACCACTGGCGAACACGTGCTGGTCGGACCGGGGGAGAACGCCGGCGTGGTCGATGCAGGCGGTGGTCTTGCGGTCGCTCTCCGAATTGAAAGCCATAATCACCCATCCGCCATAGAGCCATATCAAGGTGCAGCGACAGGCGTCGGAGGAATTCTCCGGGACATCTTCACGATGGGTGCAAGGCCGATCGCTCTTATGGATCCGTTGCGGTTCGGCCCCCCCGACGACCCGCGTTCACGGTGGATAGCGACCGGCGTGATATCCGGTATATCTGGATATGGGAACTCGGTCGGCGTGCCGACAGTAGGCGGGGAGATCGCGTTCGACGAGTGCTACGCCGACAACCCGTTGGTCAACGTCTTGTGTTGCGGCGTCCTGCCCGTTGACCGGCTGGTTTTCGGCCGGGCGTGCGGCGACGGGAACCTCGCTGTGCTTCTCGGGAGCACGACCGGAAGGGACGGGATCGGCGGTGTCAGCGTGCTCGCTTCCGCCGGGTTCACAGATGATGAGGCGGCGGAGCAGGCGAAGCGGCCCAACGTGCAGGTCGGGGATCCCTTCGAGGAGAAGCGACTGATCGAGGCGTGCCTCCAGCTGCTGGACGAGTCTCTCGTGATCGGCATCCAGGACCTGGGGGGCGCCGGCCTTACCTGCGCGACGAGCGAGACGGCTTCACGCGGGGGTGCTGGGATGGACGTCGATGTGACGGCCGTGCCTGTTCGCGAACCGGGCATGGAGCCCTGGGAGATCATGACGAGCGAGAGCCAGGAGCGGATGCTCGCGATAGTCACGCCCGATTCGCTCGACCGGGTGCTCGAGATCTGCCTGCGCTGGGAAGTCCGAGCGTCGGTGGTCGGCCGGGTCAACTCGTCGGGGCGGCTGAGGATCCTCGACGGCTGGGAAGGGGAGGTCCTCGCCGACGTGCCGGCGTCGACGCTTCACGACGACGCACCGCTGTACGACAGGCCGATGTCACCTCCCGCGGACCTCGACGAGCGAGCCTTGGACGACCCGGCGAGGCTTTCGCCGCCCGCCGACTGCAGGGACGACCTGCTCTCGATGGTGCAGGACCCGTCTTGGATCTACCGGCAGTACGACCACCAACTGTTCCTCAACACGGTCGTAGCCCCGGGTGCCGACGCGGCCCTCCTCCGGCTCGCCGGCCCAGGCGTACCCCAACCCGCCGGCGGACGCAGCGGAATCGCCCTCTCCACCGACGGGAACGCCAGGTGGTGCGCGCTCGACCCCAGGCTCGGGACCGCGCTGATCGTCGCCGAGTCGGCGCTCAACGTCGCGTGCGTGGGTGCGACGCCGGTCGCAGTCGTCAACTGCCTCAACTTCGGGAACCCCGAGCACCCCGAGGTGATGTGGCAGCTTTCTGAGGCGATCGACGGGATGTCCGAGGCTTGCCGGGCCCTTGGGCTTCCGGTGATCGGCGGCAACGTCAGCCTTTACAACGAGAGCCGGGGGCGCGACATCGACCCGACGCCCGTCGTCGGGACGCTCGGGCTGGTGAAACGCCTGGAGACGGCGCCGGCGGGACCGGCGCTGACTCCCGGGAGCAGGATCGTGCTCCTAGGCTCGGTGGACGGCCCGGTGTCGCTGGCCGGATCGAAGTGGGCCGTCGAGCGCCGGGGGCACCGGGGCGGGAAGCTGGCAGGGATCGATTTCGAGTTCCACGCTCGCCTCGTAGCGCTCGTGGCCGATATCGCCGGAACCAGCGGGCTCGTCGACGGCATCCACGACGTCTCCGAAGGAGGCCTTGGTGTTGCGCTGACCGAGATGGCCGTGCGCAGCGGTGTCGGCTGCAGGGTGGCGGGGATACCCGACCACGTCGCACTGTTCGGAGAGGGTCCTTCCCGGGTGCTGCTCAGCGTCCCTTCCGGAACCCTTCAGCGGGTGCTCGACCTCGCGGAGTCTGCCGGCGTGCCTGCCTCCGTCCTCGGCGAGGCGGGAGGCGATCGGGTCGTCTTCGAGGGGCTGGCCGATATCGGGGTCGCCGAAACCACCCGTGCCTGGAAGGGCGCGCTGCCTCTCGCGTTGACCGGAACGGCGGGATGACGGGTCTGGCCCCCGGAACCGGCTCTCCGCGTGCGACAATGGGGCACGTGCCCGGGCCCGAGCAGTTGAGCGTGACCCACGAGCCTCCGCGGGAGGCCTGCGGCGTTTTCGCAGTGTGCTCGCCAGGCAGCGAGGTGGCACACATGACGTTCGACGGCCTGTACGCCCTCCAGCACCGCGGCCAGGAGTCCGCGGGAATGGCGGTGAGCGACGGCGCCGAGATGATGGTCGTCAAGGACATGGGCCTGGTGACCAACGTCTTCAACGAGTACAAGCTCGCCGGTTTGCAGGGCCACCTGGCCATCGGCCACACCAGGTACTCCACCACGGGTTCCTCGACGTGGCACAACGCCCAACCGGTGTACCGGATCACCGCGTCGAGCCCTGCTCGCCCCGACCCGCTCGCGTTCGCCCTCGGTCACAACGGGAATCTGACCAACACGGAATCCCTCGCTGAAGGGGCGGGAATGCTGCCCGGGACCGTCACGAGCGACAGCGACGTCATCGCGGAGATGGTGGTGCGCCACCTCGACTCCAATCCGGCCGACGACCTGGTCGCGGCGCTCATGGCAGTGCTTCCCTTGCTGCAGGGCGCCTTCTCCCTGGTCCTGCTCGACCGCGACAGGGTGATCGGTGTGCGGGACCCCCGTGGTTTCCGGCCGTTGTGCCTCGGCCGGCTTCCCGAGGGGTGGATCCTTGCTTCGGAGACGCCGGCCCTCGACGTGACCGGTGCCGAATTCGTGCGCGAGATCGAGCCTGGCGAGATGGTCGTGATCGACTCGGACGGTCCGGTTTCGATGCGCCCGTGGCCCGAAGGCGTCGCCGAACCCAAGCTGTGCCTGTTCGAGTTCGTGTACCTGGCCCGCCCCGACAGTCAGCTCTACGGACAGGAGTTGCACAGCGCGCGCATCCGGATGGGCGAGATGCTCGCGGACCAAGCCCCGGTGGACGCTGACATGGTGATGGGAGTACCTGACTCGGGTCTCCCCGCGGCGGAGGGGTACGCGCGCCGGAGCGGCATCCGCTACGGGCACGGTCTGGTGAAGAACCGCTACATCGGCCGGACCTTCATCGTCCCCGACCAGGCCCAGCGGGCCCAGGGCGTGAGGCGGAAGCTCAATCCGCTCAAAGGGGCGATCGAAGGGCGACGGCTGGTCGTCGTCGACGACTCGATCGTGCGGGGGACCACAACGAGGGCGATGGTGAAGATGCTCCGCGACGCCGGTGCGAAGCAAGTGCATCTCCGGATCTCGTCGCCTCCCTACCGCTGGCCCTGCTACTACGGCCTCGATACGGGCACCCGTTCCGAACTGATAGCCGCCCGCATGGACCAGGACGAGATCTGCGCCTACCTCGGCGCTGACAGCCTGGCCTACCTGACCCTCGACCGGCTCAAGGAAGCGACCGGCGCCCCCCAGGCGGGATTTTGCGACGCCTGCCTCACGGGCGACTACCCCGAGGACGTACCCGTGGTGTTGCGCACTGGGTTGCCGGCGGAGCGAGTCGGCCTTCCTGTTGGCTGAGGGCACATCGGCGCCGGGCGGGCTCACCTACGCCGGCTCAGGTGTCGACATCGAGGCGGCCGACGCGGCAATCGAGGCCATACGTGACCTGGTGCGATCCACTACGGGAGTACCGGGTGTCATCGGCGCCATCGGCGGGTTCGGCGGGATGTTCGAGGTGCCGGCCGGTTACCAGCGACCGGTGCTCGTCTCGAGCACCGACGGTGTGGGGACGAAGATGGCGGTTGCGATGGCAACCGGTCGTTTCGACACGGTTGGCATCGACCTGGTTGCCATGTGCGTGGACGACCTCGTCTGCTGCGGCGCCAAGCCGCTCTTCTTCCTCGATTACCAGCTCCTCGGGCGGGTCGACCCGGGACTGGTGTCAGAGGTCATGAAGGGGATCGCCGCCGGTTGCCGCCAGGCGGGATGCGCCATCGTCGGGGGCGAGATGGCCGAGCACCCCGGGCTGATCGCGCCGGGGGAGCTGGATGTGGCCGGTTTCGCCGTCGGCATCGTCGAGCACGACCGGATCCTCGACGGACCGGCCCGAACCGTAGCAGGAGACATTCTCATCGGGCTCCCGTCGCCCGGTCTGCGTTCCAACGGTTACTCGCTCGCCCGCAAGGCGCTGCTCGAGACGGCCGGGCGGGGTCTCGACGAGCCGGCCTGGGACGGGGCGGGAAGCTGGAGCCTGGCAGACGAACTGTTGAGGCCATCGGTGATCTACACCCCAGCGGTCCTCGAGTTGCTGGGCGTCGCGGAGGTCCACGCAGTCGCGCACATAACCGGCGGTGGCCTCCCCGGGAACGTGCCGAGGGTCCTTGCCAGCGGCCTCGACGCCGTCTTCGATCTCGGCAGCTGGGAGGTACCGCGGATCTTTGCCGAGATCCAGCAGGCCGGCAGCGTCGAAAGCGGCGAGATGCACCGGGTGTTCAACATGGGCCTCGGAATGGTCGTCGCGGTGCCGCCCGCGGAGTCGCCCAAGACGGTGGAGGTCCTGCGCGGTGCGGGACACGAGGCGGTGGTCGTCGGCTCCGTTGTCGCCGGCGCCGGAAGCGTTCGCCTGATCCCAGGCCGCTGACTAGTCCGATTTGCGCCAACAAAATGGCCCGCACGTGTCATGTGCGGCATCCCGGTCTTCTCGTACGTTGAGTGCTGAAACGGACAGCTTGGAAGGAACCTGTAGAGATGGCCGAAGACACCCACGCCGACGCACTACTGACCCCTGCAGAGGTTGCAGCTCTGTTCCGCGTGAACCCGAAGACCGTTACCCGCTGGGCTCGTGCTGGCAAGATCACCGCGATCCGTACCCTCGGTGGACACCGCCGGTTCAGGGCCTCGGAGATCCGTCGTTGCCTAGAGCAGATGGAGAGTTCCGAGCTCGGCTGATTGCCGGTCGCGGGGGCTGGCAGCCGGGGAGGGTGAGGCCCAACGGTGGGTGGCAGCGCCGGGGCCCAACCAGGGGGACGGGGCGTGCGCGTGCGATGATCTCGGGGTGGACGTCGACGTGCAAGGGGAGCGCCCCGCCCGCCCCGGAGCTGCAGCGCGGGTAGAGCTTCCCGTCGGGTTCGTCGCTCAGACCGGCCACGCTGGGCTGCGCGACGAAGGTGACGACGTCAGCGTCGTCGTCTGCACGGGGCCCTGTGCGAGCGCAGGGGTGTTCACCCAGAGCCGATTCGCCGGCCCGAGCGTCTTCCTTAGCCGCGAACGGGTCGCTTCGGGAGCGGCGAGGGCCTTCGTGGTCGTCGCGAGGAACGCCAATGTCGCCAACGGCGAGCAGGGTGATCGCGATGCCGAGGAGGTGACGTCGCTCGTCGCCGACGCTGTCGGCCTGAGCCCCCACGAGGTGCTCGTGGCGAGTACCGGCGTGATAGGGCGCCCGTACCCGATGCCCCTGCTCCGCAGCTACCTGACGGCGTTGGGAGGGACGCCATTCGGCGCCGACGCGTCGGCGGTCGCTCGTGCGATCATGACCACCGACACGGTGCCCAAGACCGCCGTCCAGACTGCAGGAGGAGCGCGCGTCGTCGGGGTCGCGAAGGGTGTCGGCATGATCGAGCCGCACATGGCGACCATGCTCGCGTTCGTGTTGACCGACGCCGAGGTGGACCACGCGACCCTGGACCGCATGTGGCGCCGAGCGGTCGACGAGACTTTCAATTGCCTGAGCGTCGACACGGATACCTCCACCTCCGACACGGCCTTGGTCATGGCGAGCGGAGCGGCTGGCCCGGTGCCCGAGGCGGCCCTCGGGGTGGCGCTGCGTGAAGTGTGCCTTGACCTGACGCTCCAGCTCGCCCGGGACGGAGAGGGGGCGACAAAGCTGCTAACGGTCACGGCGCGCGCGGCACGCGACGTGGCACAGGCGCGTCGCGTCGCGAAGGCGATCGTCAACTCGCCTCTCGTCAAGACAGCAGTGCACGGAGCGGACCCCAACTGGGGCCGGGTCGCGATGGCGATAGGGAAGTGTGAGGAGGACACCGACATCCACCCGGGTTCGGTCGTCATCCGCTTCGGCGGCATGGAAACGTATCCCGAACTGCCGGACGCCGAGGGCCTGAAGCGTCTCACCAAGATCATGTCCGCGGACCACGTGGAGATCGAAGTGGAGCTCGGGACCGGCCAGGCCGAAGCGACGGTCTTCGGATGCGACCTCTCAGCCGGTTACGTCCGGATCAACGCCGACTACACGACCTGAAGAGGTTCTGCGAACCTCTTTGAGGTCAGGCGGTGCGCGACCCCTCCGGGTCGGTTAAATCCCCCAGGACCAGTTCCGCCCCAGCCCACCGCGTCTCCACGCGGCCGAACCTCCACACGAGTAGCGCTACCACCCAGGTGACCACGAACAGCCCCACGATGAAGAAGCCGGCTGTGTTGATGTTGAAGCGGGCGGCGTAATCCCACAGCCCGCCGGTCAGGCCGAACTCGGACTGAAGGACCGAGAACACTTCGATCGTGCCGATGACGAACGCGACCACGACTGAGAGTCCCGTGATCGTGATGTTGTAATAGACCTTCCGAACCGGGTTGGAGAAGGCCCACCCGTAGGCGAAGTTCATGAAAGACCCGTCGGCGGTGTCCAGGAGTGACATCCCTGCCGCGAACAGGATGGGAAGGCACAGCACCGCCCAGTACGGAAGGCCGGAGACGACGCTCGTGCCCGCCAGGACGAGCAGGGCGATCTCTGTCGCCGTGTCGAACCCCAGCCCGAATAGGAAACCGATCGGGTACATCTTCCACGCGGAGTCGACTCGCCTCGCCAGGGGCCCGAAGAAGCGGTTCATGAGACCTCGGGCATTGAGGCGGCGCTCCAGTTCATCGTGATCGAACTCGCCTCGGCGCAGAGCGAAGAAGATTCGCACGATCGATACCAGGATGATCAGGTTGAGCGCGGCGATCAGGTAGAGGAAGGTCCCCGAAACGATGGTGCCGACCACCCCGCTGACGTGGTGGATCTGGGAGTTCGGCTGGCTTATCCCGAGGTTGAGCGTCCTGACGCCGAATCCGAGCACCACGGCCATCAGGAACACGACGCTCGAGTGGCCCAGGGAGAACCAGAAGCCCACCGACAAGGGTCTTTTCCCCTCGGACATGAGCTTGCGTGTCGTGTTGTCGATCGCGGAGATGTGGTCGGCGTCGAACGCGTGTCGCATCCCCAGCGTGTAAGCGAGGAGGCCGGTTCCGATCCCGAAGGTGCGGGTCCGGTCGATGTGGAAATGTCTCGGCGCCGCGAGGAACAGCAGGAAGAAGCCGACCACGTGCAGCGCCAACACGAAGCCGCCCATCCCTGCGGCGCGGCGCCACTCGGCGGGGGTCATCGACCGACCGATCCGCTCGAGGCGTCCGGCTGGCTTTTCGATGCCGACCGTCATGCCCGAGAACTTACCGGCTACTCCGCGCTACGGCGGATGGCTACGGTTAGGTTCGAGTCCATGCGCCGAACCGCCCGGACACCGGTCGCCTTCACCGCCGTCGCGCTCATCGCCGCGGCCTGCAGTTCTTCGCCGTCGAAGCGGTCCACACCGCCTACGACCCCGGTTGCCACCACGCTTGCGCCTGGAAGTAATACGCAGCCATCCACCACCGGCGGAAGTGTCACCACCGCCCCCTCGACTTCTGCTGCGGGGCCGGGACGCTGCACGCCGGTGTCGTTGAAGGGCACTTTCTCCCTTGTGCCCGGGGGTGCATCCGCCGGCCACGTCGAAGCACGGTTGATACTCACCAACTCCGGCACCTCGCCTTGCCACATGTTCGGGTACGTGGGGATGCAGCTCCTCGATTCGTCGGGAGCGCCGCTCCCCACCAACGTGGTCCGTGTCCCCGGCACCGAGCAGGACGTCACGGTGGCCCCTGGCGCGTCGGCTTCGGCCCTGGCGCAGTTCAGCCCTGATGTGTCGAGCAACGGCGACTCGCCGACACCCCCTTGCCAGCCAGAGGCGACGAAGACCGAGGTAACCCCACCAGACGACACGCAGTTCCTCGTCGTACCCGGGCCGAATTCCTCGGTCTGCGGTGGGGGGACGATCCAGATCCAACCGCTCGAGGCCTACACCGGCAGCGGGCAGTGAGAACCGGCCCGTAAAGGGCGGCGTTTAAGTACAGCGGTAGGATCGAAGGACCATGCACGACGAGCGACCCCCCCGCCGTCGAGCGCTCCTGCTAGAGAACATCCACCCCGGGGCGGCGGAGGCCTTGACCGCCGCGGGCTTCGAGGTGGAGACGGTCAAAGGCGCGTTCGACGAGAGCCAGCTGGCAGACCGGATAGCCGACATCGACCTGCTCGGAATCAGGTCGCGTACCCACCTGACAGATGCGGTTCTCGACAAGTCCAGGCGCCTGCTCGCGGTCGGAGCCTTCTGCATCGGCACCAACCAGATCGACATCCCGGCCGCCACCCGCCGGGGCGTAGCCGTGTTCAACGCACCGTTCTCGAACACCCGAAGTGTCGTCGAGCTCGTGATCGCCGAGATCATCGCCTTGACCCGCCGGCTCACCGACAAGAACCGTGACATGCACGCAGGCGTCTGGTCGAAGTCGGCTGCCGGAGCGCACGAGGTTCGCGGCCGTAGGCTCGGGATCGTCGGGTACGGCAACATCGGGTCGCAGCTGTCGGTGCTGGCCGAGAACCTGGGGATGTCGGTTTCGTTCTACGACACCGCCGATCGCCTCGCGCTGGGGAATGCACGGCGGTGCGCGAGCCTCGAAGAGCTCCTCGGATGGGCGGACGTTGTGACGCTGCACGTAGACGGGCGCCCCGACAACCGCGGCCTGTTCGGAGCCGCCGAGTTCTCGGCCATGCGCGACGGAGCGCTCTTCCTCAACCTGAGCCGTGGCTTCGTGGTCGACCACGGTGCGCTGCGCCAGGAGATCCTCTCAGGGAGACTGGCCGGCGCCGCGGTCGACGTGTTCTTCGAGGAGCCGTCGGGGGACGACACGTCGTTTACCTCTCGCCTGCAGGGCCTGCCGAATGTGATCCTGACCCCGCACATCGGCGGCAGCACGGAAGAGGCCCAAGCCGACATCGGGAACTTCGTCGCCGGCAAGCTGATCTCGTATGCGTGCACTGGGAGCACGTCGCTGTCGGTCAACATGCCGAACGTCGACCTGGCCAGCAGGGCCGGTGCCCACGGACTGGTTCACATCCACCGCAACACGCCGGGGGTGCTCGCTGCGATCAACGCGATCTTCGCCGAGCACAGGGTCAACATCGAGGGCCAGTCGCTCGGGACCAAGGGCGACGTCGGCTATGTGATCACCGACATCGCCAGCGACTACACCGAGGACATGCTCAGCCGCCTGGCGCACATGGACGAGACGATCCGCCTCAGGGTGCTCTAACGCGACCGGGCGTTTCGGGATCGGCGGTAGCGTCGCGTACGTGGATCCGAACTATCCGCCCGAGGCCCAGGCCTACCGAGAGAAGATCCGCGCCTTCCTGGGTGAGCACCTGCCCCCGGGATGGAAGGGGCTAGGGGCGCTCGATCACGAGTCGGTCCGGACATTCACCTCCGAGTGGCGCGCAACTCTCTACGAGAACGGACTGCTGGCCCCTTCGTGGCCCAAGGAGTTCGGCGGGGGCGGTCTCACGCCGCTGGAGCAGGTCGTGGTGGCGGAGGAGTTCTACCGGGCCGGGGTCCCGACCGGAGGGACCAACGACACGTTCAGCATCCAGATGGTCGGCAACACCATCCTGCACTGGGGCACGGAGGAGCAGAAGCGGCACTTCCTACCCCGGATCCTCTCCGGCGAGGACGTGTGGTGCCAGGGGTACTCCGAACCGGGGGCCGGGTCGGACCTGGGCAACCTCGGCACCCGCGCGGTGCTCGACGGGGACGAGTGGGTGATCAACGGCCAGAAGATCTGGACCTCCGCGGCGCACCTCGCGAACTGGATCTTCGTCTTGGCCCGCACCGATCCCGACGCCCCCAAGCACAAGGGGATCACATTCCTGTTGGTGCCGATGGAACAGGCCGGGGTGGAGGTTCGTCCGATCAAGATGATGACCGGCCTGTCGGAGTTCAACGAGACATTCTTCACTGACGCCCGTACAGCTAGGGACAATGTCGTGGGAGCGGTGAACGCCGGTTGGGCGGTCGCCATGACCCTGCTCGGCTACGAGCGGGGCGAGGCGGCCGCGACCTTCCCGATCATGTTCCGCGCCGAGGTAGAACGGCTGATGGAGCTGGCACGCGCAAACGGAGCCGCCCGGGTCCCGCTGATCCGGCAACGTCTTGCCTGGTGCTACTCGAAGGTCGAGATCATGCGATACCTCGGCATGCGAACCCTGACCAAGTTCCTCGCGGGCGGCCAGCCGGGGCCCGCGGAGTCCACCTTCAAGCTTTTCTGGAGTGAGTACCACAAGGTGGTCACCGAACTCGGCGTGGACATCCTCGGGGCGGCGGCGCTCACTCCGACCGGTCGCATGTCGACAGGCTTCCAAGCGGACGACGTCGGGGCTCCCAACGACAGCGCCTCCTGGACAACGGCGTTCCTGATGAGCCGCGCCGGCAGCATCTACGCCGGGTCGTCGCAGATCCAGCGCAACATCATCGGCGAGATGGTCCTCGGATTGCCCAAGGAGCCAGCCGGTCAGATCCACGGGAAGAGCTGGAAGGAGCTGCAGTCACTCGCTCCGTCCTGAGCTATGACGCTCAGGAACCCTGCAACGACGCGGCGACGGTCTTGACGAGGGACCCGAGGCGCCAGTTGTCCGGCACCACCGGATCGATGATCCCCTCGTCGCGGGCGACCGAGGCGCAGACAGGGCCTATGCATCCGGCAACAGGGCGCATCTGACCGAACGCCTCGGCGAGCTTGGTCGAGTGGCCGTGTTCTTCTGCGATGACGAACAGGTTCCGGACCTGGGGCCCTGCAGTGAAGGTGATCGCGTCAATCTCGCCGGCGCAGGACCGTTCGATCAGTGCCAGCGCGGCGTCGGCACCGTGCCCGGCCGGAACGGACCACTCGTACACCGGGACCGGGATCACCGTCGCGCCAGCTGCCTCCAGGCCGGAGACGAACCCGGCTTGCTCGTCGCCGTGCAGCTGAAAGGCGATCCGCTTGCCGGCGACCCCCGTCTCGACGAGGTGACCGGCTACCTCCGTAAGCTGCTCCGTCGGCGAGCGCCACCACACCTTCAGCTTGGACGACGAGATCGCGCCGGCCGCCTTTGGGCCCCGCGCCGCGACCTTCGACCGGCGGAACGAGTCGACGAGTGCGCCTTGCATGCCCCATTCGGCCGCCGCTTCCATCCAGGTGCGGATCCCCATTCCGGTGTTCGCCACCAGAAAGTCCGGAGGCTCGTCGATCAGCTGGACGGTCACCCTCCGAAGTCCATCGGGATCTGCCAGTGGCCTGGTGTGCATCGTCGGGGCTAGCACGACGTCCGCGCCGAGCCGGCGGAACAGCAATGCTTGATCCTCCGCACGCCGCTCGGCGGTGATGCCGACGACGCGACCGGCAAGGGGCTGATCGCTGATCATGCAAGATGCTCGCAGGCCTGCATGGGGCATGTCCACAAAAGCGGAGGTCAGTCCCGAACGGCGGTATTCAGCTCATAAACCGCATTAGCTACCAACTGCTCTGATCACGAAGAATTGGCCTTCCTCTCAAGGTCATTTGGGCGTAGAGTCCCGCCCGCATCAGGGGGTAAATCGTTATGAGGTCGAAGCGGGCCGGGCTAGTAGCCGTCGTCGGCGCATGCATCGTTCTCGCTCTGCTCGCAGTCTTCGCGTTGGAACTCTCCGACACGCAGACCCGGAACAGGAACGAGGTCAAGGGTCAGGTTCACGACAGAGCCGTGCTGGCAGCCGCGCTCATCGACAGCCTCTTCCAAACGGTGCAGCAGCAAGTACCGACGGACGCGCAGACCTATGGAGGGCAGACCGTCCCGAACCAGGTCCTCGACGCCAAAGCGGGGCAGGACATCTACCTGGTACTGCTCGATTCGAACGGCGAGGTGCTCGCCAGCTCCCAGGGATTCGACGCCCAGGCGAGCAGCGAGCTTCCGTCTTCTACTGCCCTCGCTCTCCTACGGTCCGGCCATCTCTATGGCCTCGGCGACTACCTGCCTTACAAGCAGACAGGCGTCATCGACTTCGCGGTGTCTTTTCCCACCGGCTTCGGGACCAGAACCCTGGTTACGGGGTTCGCCCCTTCGGCACTCAGCACGTTCGTCAACAGCGAACTCAAGAACATTCCGGGCGTCAGGGGCAGCTTCAACTACCTGCTTGACGGCAACGGTGTCGTGCTTGCATCCACGAACCCGGCTTCGAAGGTGGGGCACCCGATCAACGCGCCGGGTGCCACGTCGGCGCTGAAGCACACCGCCGGCGACTCGGCAGGAACCTACTTTGATCAGGCCCACCTCAAGAATTCGACTTGGAGAGTCGTCCTTTCCTCACCGGACGGCCCCTTGTTCGCGACCGTCACCGGCTGGCGCCAGTTGGTCCCTTGGATCATCTTCGGCGCGTTCGCCGTCGTCGCCATCGTCGCGCTCCTCCTTGGCCTGCGCCTCGCTCTCTCAGCGGACGAGCTGCGCGTGGTGAACCTCCAGCTCGCCCGGGTCAATCAGGACCTCGTAGACGCCAACGCGTCGCTGGAGCGCCGGGCGGCCGAGTTGGCACGTTCCAACGAGGAGCTCGATCAGTTCGCGTCGATCGCCTCGCACGACCTGCAGGAGCCGCTGAGGAAGGTACGGACCTTCACCGAGCAGCTCGCCGTCATGGAATCCGACCATGTTTCGGAGCTGGGACGGGAGTACCTCCGGCGGGCCAACGCCGCAGCCGAGCGGATGCAGCGCTTGATCGAGGACTTGTTGAAGTTCTCGCGGGTGTCGACACAAGGCCGACCTTTCACGCAGGTCGACCTTGGCGACGTGGCGCATGAGGTCGTCTCGGACCTCGAGACCCAGATCGCGGACGCAGGGGCCCTCGTGCGGCTGCACGAGCTGCCCGTGATCGAAGCGGACGCCCTGCAGATGCAGCAGCTGCTCCAGAACCTCGTGTCCAACGCCGTCAAGTTTCGCAAGGAGGGGGTCCAGCCCGAGATATACGTCTCCGGTGAGATCGAGGGTGACATCGTCCGCCTCACGGTAAGAGACAACGGGATCGGCTTCGAGCCCCGCTACAGCCTGCGGATATTCCGGGTGTTCGAGCGCCTCCACGGCCGCAGCGAGTACTCCGGGACCGGTATCGGCCTCGCCCTGTGCAGGAAGATCGCAGACAGGCACGGCGGGACCATCGAAGCCGACAGCGAGCCGGGCGCCGGATCGACGTTCACGGTCCTCCTCCCCGTCCATCAGCGCGACAAGCGGCAGAACCTCACGCTCGACGTCTCGAGGGATCCGGTTGGTGGCGACGTGCCAGGCGAAGCCGTGTCCACTGCTGCCGGCGCAGGGAGCGGGGATAACCACTCGGAGGTGACAGCCGATGCCCGGTAGCGGAAGGCGCCCGGTCGTCATCCTCATGGCCGACGACGACGACGAAGACCGCGAGTTGACGCGCGACGCTCTGCAGAGCTCGCACCTCGCGAACGAGATGCGCTTCGCAGTCGACGGTCAGGACCTCATGGACTACCTGCGCCACGAAGGAAGGTACGCGGGCGACCCATCGAGCGCGCCCAGGCCCGGCATCATCCTCCTCGACTTGAACATGCCGAAAAAGGACGGCCGCGAAGCCCTGGCGGAGATCAAGGCCGACGAGTCGCTGCGGTCGATACCCGTGGTGGTTCTGACGACCTCCAAGGACGAGGAGGACGTCTTCAAGACCTACGACCTGGGCGTGAGCTCGTTCATCACGAAGCCGGTGACCTTCGCCGGGCTGGTCGAGGTCATGAAGACTTGGCAGCGGTACTGGTTCGAGCTCGTCGAGCTTCCCGAACCCAGACACCTCTCGCACGGAGAGCGGTGATGCAAAACCGCCCCGAGGCTGTCCAGGTCCTCCTGGTCGAAGACGACGAAGACGACTTCCTGATCACCCGCGACCTGCTCGAACGTCAGGAGCGTGCCAGGTTCAAGGTCGAATGGTGCTCGGACTACGAAGGTGCGCTCGAGGCGATCGCCGATGCCCGCCACGACGTCTACCTCATCGACTACCGGCTCGGGTCGCGCAACGGCCTCGACCTGGTCAGACAGGGCTTTGCGTCCCGACCGAAGGCCCCGGTCATAGTGCTGACGGGCCAAGCCGACTACGAGATCGACCTCGAAGCGTCGGCGCTCGGCGTGACCGACTTCATGCTCAAGCAGGAGCTGAACCCCTATTCACTCGAGCGCGCGCTCCGCTACGCCATCAACCATCACCGGGCGCTTCGGGACCTGGCGGTGAGCGAGGAGAGGTATGCGCTCGCCGCCTGCGCCGTCAACGACGGAATCTGGGACTGGGACCTCGGGACCGACCTCGTCTACTACTCCCCGAGGTGGCAGGCATTGCTCGGGCTCGACGAGGACGCGAGGCTCGTCGAGGCCGGGGTCCCCGATACGTGGTTCGACCTTGTGCACGAGGACGACCTGCCCGGCCTCCGTCTCGCCATAGAAGCCCACCTCAGCGGGCGGACGTCTCTTCTGCAGTCCAAGCATCGCATCCGCCACGCAGACGGCACCTGGAGGTGGGTGCTCACGAGAGGGATGGCGGTTCGCGACAGTGCCGGCGAGCCGACACGGATGGCAGGGAGCCTCTCCGACATAACGATCTCGCGCCGGACGGAGCGGCAACTCCAACACGACGCCCTCCACGACACTTTGACGGGGCTTCCCAACCGCGCACTGTTCATCGACCGCGTCGAGCGTTCGATGATGAGCTTCCGCCGGGAGCCTTCCAGGGGTTGCGCGGTCCTCTTCTTGGACATCGACCGCTTCAAGCTCGTCAACGACACCTTCAGCCACACCGTGGGAGACTGGCTGCTGATAGCGCTAGCGGCCCGGATAGTGAGCGAGATCGAACCAGAGGACACGGTCGCCCGCATGGCAGGAGACGAGTTCACGATCCTCCTCGACGGGCGCCCTTCGGCGAACCTGGAAGCCAGAGCTCTGGAGGTGGCCGCCCGGATCAACGAGATCCTGCGGGGCCCGTTCAACATCGACGGCCACCGGCTCTTCGTGACCGCAAGCATCGGGATCGGAGTCCCGGAGCCGGACATCTCTGCATCGGACCTGATCCGCAACGCCGACATCGCGATGTACGAGGCCAAGCACCGCGACCGCGGCGGCTGCATGGTCTACCACGACAGCATGCACCGCCGTATCTCCGATCGGCTGTTGAGGCAGAACGACCTCCGCGAGGTCATCGAACGGGGCCTGATCGAGGTCTACTACCAGCCGGTGCTGGACCTGGCTTCTGGCCGGATCCACGGTTTCGAGGCGCTCGCCCGATGGCCCGAGGGTTGGCCGGCGTTGTCGCCGTCGGAGTTCATTCCGATCGCCGAGGAGACGGGACTCATCACGCCCCTCGGGTTGCATGTCCTGCGCACCGCCTTGGGCACGCTCGCCGCGTGGCGCACCGATCGTCTCGTCGGCCCCGACGTCCGTATGAGCGTGAACGTCTCGGGCCGCCAGCTCGACGACCCCCGGTTCCCCGAAGACGTCATCGACGTGATCGCGGCGACCGGCTTGCCGGGCAGCGTGGTGCGCCTCGAGATCACCGAGGGCACACTCATGCGCGAACCGGAGAGGATTGCACGGATCGTGTCCGAGGTCTGCTCGACCGGGGTCGGGCTGGAGCTGGACGATTTCGGCACCGGCTATTCGTCCCTGGCCTCGCTCCACCAGTTCCCGGTGAACGCCTTGAAGATCGACCAGAGCTTCGTAGCGGCCCTGACAGCCGAAGAAGGTGAGGTCATCGTCCGGACGACGATTGCCCTTGCGCACAGCCTGGGCCTGGAGGTCATAGCCGAAGGGATCGAGCGGGAAGACCAGATGCAAAGGCTCAGGTCCCTCGGGTGCGAGCACGGTCAGGGGTTCCTCTTCTCTCCGCCCGTCCCGCGCCAAGCGGCGGAGAACCTGCTCCGGGGGTGGTCGTCGCCGACGGGTACCGGCGAAAAAACCCCGGGCCTGCGGCTCCACGAGCACTCCCCGGCCTGAACATTGAGATGCCCGGCGCCGGGGATCCCGGGGCTCTAAAATCCCGGCTCGTCATGGAAATGGAGGGGGCAGTGGGCGGGGAAGCCACACGGTGCCTATCCGTCGTTGTGCCCTGCTACAACGAGGAAGCGACGGTCAAGGAGCTCCTGGTCCGCGTCCTCGAATCTCCCTGGGTCGGGGAGGTCATAGTCGTCGACGACGGCTCGTCCGACGGGACCCTGGCAGCTGTCGGCTCGGTAGCCGATCCGCGGGTGAGGGTCTTCGTGCAGCCCCGCAACATGGGCAAGGGCGCCGCTCTGAGACGCGGGTTCCAGGAGGCCAACTCCGACTTCGTCATCATCCAGGACGCGGACCTCGAATACGACCCCACCGAATACGGGCGGATGCTCGAACCCCTGATCGACGGCAAGGCGGACGTCGTGTTCGGGTCCCGGTTCATCACCGACCGCCCGCACCGGGTGCTCTATTTCTGGCACTCGATGGGCAACCGGATCCTCACGACGGCGTCGAACGCGTTCACGAACCTCAACCTCACGGACATGGAGACCTGTTACAAGGCGTTCCGGCGCGAGGTCGTCCAAGGTCTCGACCTTCGCGAGAACCGCTTCGGGATCGAACCGGAGATCACCGCCAAGGTGGCCAAGGGCGGATGGCGGATCTATGAGGTGGGCATCAGCTACGCGGGCAGGACGTATGCGGAGGGCAAGAAGATCGGGTGGCGGGACGGGATCCACGCCGCACGGTGCATCCTCCGCTACTCCGCCCTGTGGGGTCGCCTGACCCGGGTGCCACGGGGCCGATGAGCCAGACCGAGGTGGCCATCATGGCCACCTCCGCTCCCGCCCTACCGGTGGAAGACCCGCCCATCGCTCCAGGGCGCCGCGGGGCGGGGCTGCCATTCGCCCTCGACGCCGCCCTCACCCTCTCCGTCTGGGTGGCCGGTGCGGCGATGTTCTTCCGCCAGCAGCTCGGCAGCGGCTTCGACAAGATGATGGGCAACGACGGCGATGCGCGCCTGGCCATATACATCTGCGAGCACTGGTTCGGTGTCATGCACGGGCGGTCGTCCTGGCTGTCCCCGCATTTCTTCCACCCGGTCAAGGGTCTCCTCGGCTGGAGCGACACGTTCTTGCTCTACGAGGTCTTCTACGCGCCGTTCCGTGAGCTCGGCTGCGATCCGTTCCTCGCGATGCAGCTCACCATCGTGGCCCTGAGCCTCGTGGGCTTCGTCTCCTTCGTATGTCTCGTCCGCGTCGCGCTCGGTGCCCCCCGGCTCATCGCCCTCGCGGGTGCTCTCGTGTTCACCTTCGCGAACGACCTGTTCCTGCACGCCGGGTCGTTCCAGTTCAGCGGTATCTACTTCGTGCCGCTCGTGCTTCTGCTGGGGGCCCTCGCCTTTAGGTCGAGGTCGGCCCGCCCGACTCGGTCCTTGCTGCTCGGAGGATCGTGTGGGCTCCTCGCCGCGCTGCTGTTCCTCAGCACCTACTACATATCGTGGTTCGCGGCCCTTGCCGGCGCGGTCGCGCTCGTCGTGCTCGTGGTCTGCGGCCGGGGCCGCCGGACCGTGCGGGCCGCCGGCGAGTCGCTAAGAGCCCTGGTCGGCGCAGGGGTCGGATTCGCGCTCGGCATCGTCCCGTTCCTGATCGTCTACTGGCCGACGCGCGGCCATCACCTGACATACGCCCAGATCATCGGCTACGGCGGCCGGATGCGCGACGTCGTCAACGTGGGTGGCGGGAACCTCGTCTGGAGCCGGTTGCTCCAGCACTTCGACCCGTCCATGGTCGTCGCGAGCGAGGTGAGCTACGCGGTGACCCCCTTTGTGATGCTGCTGGTCGTGGCCGGCGGGCTTGCAGGCCTCCGGCTACTCGTAACCCGGAGCGCGGCAGGAGAGGCGCGCGCCGTAACGGCGGTTGTGCTCGCGGTGACCGCGGTCGTGCTGTGCGTCCTGCCCCTGCGGACCCGTTTCGCGACGCCGTGGGCGTTCATCTGGCACCTGCCCGGCGCGACCCCGATCCGCGCCATCGACCGGCTCGAGCTCGTGACCAGTCTGGTGGCTGCACTGGTCATCGTGGCGTCGGCAACAGAGGTAGCAGCGAAAGTGCGTACAGCGAAGCTGCGTGGCGCTCGGCACACGGCCCTCCTTCGCGTTGCCGTCACCGCCGTGCTGGCGTTCGCCGTGATCGAGCAGGTCAACACCACGCCGGTCTCACAAGTGAACCGGCCCCAGCAGGTCGCCCTCCTCCGCTGGGTGAGGTCTCCTGGCCCGCGTTGCCGCAGCTTCTATGTCACCGACGCCAGCCGGGCGAACGGGCCCTTCTTCGAGTACCAGATCGACGCCATGCTCATCTCGCAGGAGTTGGGAATCCCGACGCTGAACGGGTACACCGCGTACAACCCTGCCGGCTGGAACCTCGAAAATCCCGGCGATCCGGCCTACCCCATGTACGTCGCCAGCTGGGTGGCCGCAAACGGGATCGGGGACGGGGTCTGCGGGCTGGACCTGGGGACGATGAAGTGGAGCCCCGGCTTGCCCGGGACCACTGCGTCAACCGCCGCTGCCGGCTAGGCAGCCCTTTTCGTCCGCGGAGGGGTCCGAGCGGTCGGAGCCGCTGTCGCGAGAGGCAGGGCCGAAAGTCACATACGAAGCAGTCCTGGACCGGTGGAGGACCAACGCCTCTATGCCAGAGAGCTCGCCGGAGAGTTCGATCGGACTCAAGACGGCTGGCATTCGAGCCTGGAGGAGTTATGAGGATCAAGGTCATCGCAGTCATCGCCACGATGATGGCCATCGCATTAGGGCTGATTCCGGTGGCACCAACTGTATTGAGATCCGCGAACGCTGCAGAGCTGCCAGAGATGTGCAACGGCCGCAGCGACCCCAATCTCGAAGTCGTGGCTCAGGCCAACGGACCTTCCGTGCCGGGGTACTTCCTCGCTATCACGACAGACGCTTCAGGACGGGGGTCCGGCACACTCATCTTCAATGTCGGTGCGCAGAGGTTGGTAGTGACAGATTGGTGCCGGGTGTGGCAGCACATACCGGGTCAGCCCTCGAACGGCAACTGTGGGATGACCTACCCAGAAGGAGCAATCACCGCGCATGCGGTCGGCGAGGCCAAGCTTGATGGTGAAGCGCTTCTCGTGCGTACCGATGTCCGGCAACTCGCGAGCGGGGCGATGCTCTTCCGCGTCCGATATCGCCCATTGGCAGCCGAAGAGTCCACGACAGGCGATGATTGCGAGACCGGTTGGACGAAATACCCGTCCGAGGGTTGGTACTCGCTCGACAGCTTGAAAGTGCAGACACCCGCCAACCCCGTGAGCTACCTGCTGGCGGGAGCCGATGGTGGGGTGTTCACTTTCGGGAGCGCTGCGTTCTACGGGTCTCTGGCGGGTAGGCATCTGAACGCACCGGTGGTGGGCATGGTCGAGGATCCGGTGTCCGGTGGCTACTGGCTGGTCGCGGCGGATGGTGGGGTGTTCGCTTTCGGGGGCGTTGCGTTCTACGGGTCTCTGGCGGGTAGGCATCTGAACGCACCGGTGGTGGGCATGGTCGAGGATCCGGTGTCCGGTGGCTACTGGCTGGTCG